>Ga0209633_10003259_pt1 | contig 15088 bp, 11 predicted proteins | sample Cruoilmetagenom1_FD_187290 | JGI IMG/M metagenome (GOLD analysis project Ga0209633, IMG submission 187290) | Oil polluted marine microbial communities from Coal Oil Point, Santa Barbara, California, USA - Sample 1 (SPAdes) (version 2) | ecosystem: Environmental > Aquatic > Marine > Oil seeps ... | reverse complement strand
TACCCACTTCAACAACCAATCAAGTTATTTCACATAATTATTATACCCTATCCTATAATGAAGATGCAGAACAAGCTGAATGGGTAGCCTATGAATTGAAAAAAGAACATATTTCAAGAACTCATAGAAAACGACCCTATTTTATTAGAGATAAAAAGGTAGAAACCAAATCAGCCGACTATAAAAATTATAAAAAATCTGGATATAGTAAAGGTCATTTATGCCCTGCCGGAGATCGCAAATTTTCAGAAAAAGCCTTTAATGAAACTTTCTTAACGTCTAATATATCACCTCAAAAATTAGATTTTAATGCTGGAATTTGGAATCGATTAGAACAAAAAACGCGCTATTGGGCGAATAAAGAGAGGCAATTGTATATTATTACAGGAGGCATCTTAAATGATAACCTATTAACTATCGGTAAAGAAAAAGTAGCTGTACCAAAACAGTTCTATAAAATTTTACTTGATTATTCTCAACCTCAAATAAAAGCGATTGCTTTTTTAATACCTCATCAAGAATCTAAAGAACCTCTTTATAAATTTGTGGTCTCTATAGACAAAATAGAAACTCTGACTTCAATAGACTTTTTTCCTGCCCTTTCAGATGACATTGAAAACAATTTAGAAGCTAATTCAAATTATAAAAATTGGAGTTTCTAATTAGCTGCGAATTTCATAAGTTATTAAAACTTAATTAGTTAATAAATTTTAATTTGTATATTGGTAGCATATTAACCATTTAAACCTAATTATTATGTTTTCAAAATCCAATTTATTAGCAACGCTTGTTGTTGGTATTCTTAATTTTTTCGGCGGCTATCTCGTTTGGGGTATTGCAACAGCAGATTTCTTTGCGCAACACGCAGGTTCTGCAACTGGCGTAATGAAAGATCCGGTTGACCTAGTTCATATAGCCATCGGTTGTTTTATACAAGCGTTTATCATGTCAACTATTTACAGTAAATGGGCCAGAGGTATTCACAGTGCCAAAGAAGGATTTGAATTTGGAGCTTTAATCGGAGTCTTTACCGGTTTTGGAATGGGGCTCATCATGTATGGTTCCTCAAATTTTTCAGATTTGACCGGCACATTGGCCGAAGGTGTGATAGAAATTGTTTACTATGGAATTATAGGTGCAGTAATTGCTTTGGTCTATAAAGCCACTTCAAAAAAGAACGCCTAAACTCTTATGTCAAATAATTGAGCAAAAACTTCTCTTTCAAAATTTTGGAAGAGAAGTTTTTTTACTTTCCTAGTAATAAGATAAAATAACAGCAATGACACAAACCCCAATCAAAATTACTATTGACCATAGAATTTTTGTTAAGTTAGACCTTATTCTATGTAATTTACCATGTATAATCTTTTGAGCGTAAAGCATTTCCAGTTTGTAATCGTCATTACTTAAATCTCTATTATTTTCAAAAAATCTCTGTTTATTATGATGCACCTTATTTCAAATTAAAAATCAAAAATAAATAATTTAATTCAGTTTTCATTACGGTTTTTCCGCAATAATACTACGGAAAACACATACAATAAAAAAGCTTCTCTCTCGATTGTTATCGAGAGAGAAGCCATTTTGTATGACTAAATATTTAGTCCAATTCCCCTTTTATAATTATATTGTTTTAATCACATTTGCCTAGATAATCTTCTTCGTGCTGATTTAGATGACCCCATATAGCATTAATGCTCACGCAAATTGTTCGGCCTTTATGACAGATATAAACTTTTTTGTTATTGTCATGACAAAAATCATAATCTTCATTTGAATCATCGTCATTGTCGTTATCATCATCGTCGTCATTGTCATCATCATCATCAGAATCATCACCATCCGAATCATCATCATCATCACCAGCATGACAAGCATCAACCAACATTTGCAACGTACCTTCAAACTCGGTTAGGTCATCAATAACTATTTCATTATCGTCTACGTCAACTAATGTTATCGGAAAATAGATATAGAAACTTGTATTCTCTTCTGTTAGGGTAGATAAAAATTCAATCAACTCATCATCACTATTAATAGTTGTCGGTGTAGGTTGTGGATCATCGCCAAAAAACACATCAAAGGTTATTGGGTATAAAAGTCTGGTACATTGATCATCATCATCATCGTTATCATTGTCATCATCGCTCTTGGCTAATGTCTGATCGGTGTTACTTTTAACAGCATCGATCATGAGTGAAACTATTTTTGAATCTTTAGTGATCTTTGCTTCCTCAATAAATGTAAAATCTTCTCCAAGATTTTGACAAAAAGTAAATAGCAATAATGGCAATAATAACAATACATATCTAAGAAGATACTTTACGTTTGTTGTTGTTTTCGATTTCATAACTTTGATTTTTTTATATTTAATTATTATTGCATTTAATTCGAGGAATGTTTAACCTTTATATAAAAACAACTGAAAGTTAAAAATTCCTGAAATTAATTTCAAAAAACAGCACATTAAGAATATACTGAAAAAAGAACTGCCTTAATTCAAGGTATGAATTAAGGCAGTTTTTTATCCCCTTTAATTTTTTTGAGCAATACTTGTTTAGTGTATAGTTTAGTTAAGCATTGTAAAAATATATATCTAAGAATTAGAACTTGTTTTTAAAACTGACAATAATTTACTCAATTCCTTTCCTTGATTGGTAAATATCAAAAAAAACAGTAATGGCAAAACAGTTAAGTAATTAATAGCCAATAAGACTATTCTTTCAAATATTTTTCTCATAATGCTTAGGTTTATATAGACTAAACAACTAAAAACGCAAAAATCCTACTTTTCATATAAAAAAAATATGAGATGTGAAAATTAATGATAGTTTAGAAGGTTATTAAAAAGTATTCAAAAGAAAAATTTCTTTACAATTTTGAGAGGTCTTTATTGTATAAATGAAGTAGGGCTAGGCGTTAAAAATAAGTCTGGTAAACTTATTAAGTGAAAGAGTCAGCTGCACGTTGACGGTCATAAAAAATTTTCTATACTCAAGAAATCTCTAGTGACTACTTCCCTTTAGTGTATCATTAAATAAAAAAGACCCTTCAAATAAGAAGAGTCTTTGTGCGGCTGAAGGGGGAGAGAGCAATAAAGATCTGGCAGACCTTTATTGTGAACTGCCAGATGATACGGTTGCGGTTCGACTGTCTTCAGTAAATAATAAAACCCTCGAAAAGAGGGTTTTATTGTGCGGCTGAAGGGACGGCACTAGATCCTAAGTCTAGCGTACATTTGCCCAAACAATAGCAAAGTAATTCATTTTCAATGATTTAGGTGCTTTTCCATTTTATTTAAAATCATCTAATATCAATTGATTTCAAGATTTGTTGTACCTATGTTGTACCCAAAGAACTTAATAAAACCGTATCTTTATTCCGTTCTTAGAACAAATGTTGTACCTGATTTGACTTTCGCACTAAAAAAGGACAACAATGTCAGCAAACGCAAAAATAGTACTTCGCAAAAAGTCGAATAGAGAAGGTTTATATCCTTTAGCTATTCGCATTACCAAAAACCGTCGCTCCACCTATCAATATATAGGACATTATATTGAGCTTGAAGATTGGGACGAAAAGAACATTCGGGTAAAAAAATCAAATCCTAATTCTGATAATTTAAACGGTTTATCATCCTTAAAACTTTCCGAAGCTAATAAAGCTCTTATAACACTACAATCTGAAAAGAAGGATGCTTCCGCTAATCAAATTAAAAAAGAAATTTATTCATCTGGAAATAGTTCTACTTTTTTTGAATTAGCAGAGGAACATCTAGATGAATTGGAAAGCTCAGAAAAATTAAACCGTCTATCAACTGATAGCGCTTTGGTCAGCTATTTAATAAAATTTCATAAGTCTAAACAACTTTCTTTCCAAGAAATTGACGAGCGTTTCCTTAAAAAACTAATGATATACTTGAAAGTTAAGCATTCACTTGCAGAAACATCAATAATGAATATTCTTGTTCTTATCCGTTTGTTGTTTAATAGAGCTATTACACAAAAAATTGTAAGTCGGGAATTATATCCATTCGGGACAGATAAAATTCGTATTAAGTTTCCTGAGACCTCCAAGGTAGGATTAAATATTACTGAAATTCGAAAAATTGAAAAATTGAAAAATTTATCTACAAGCGAACTACACACAAGAAACGTCTGGCTGTATAGCTTTAATTTCGCTGGTATGAGGGTTACAGATGTTCTTTGGACTAAATGGTCAGATATATATGACAATAGACTCCATTATAGAATGAATAAAAACTCAAAACTTCTTTCGCTAAAAATCCCAGAAAAAGTTCTACTAATTCTAAACTATTATAAAGGTGATAAACGAAGTGAGGACGATTTTGTTTTTCCTGAATTGAAAAAAGCGAATCTGGATGATGCGAAAGACATTTACAATAAAAGAAAAACGGCAACTAAAAAATTTAACGACAACTTAAAATCAATTTGTAAAAAAGCTAAAATAAATAAAAAGGTCACAATGCATATAGCACGTCATAGCTTTGGTAATATTGCTGGCGATGCTATACATCCATTAATGCTACAAAAATTATATCGCCATAGCGACCTTAAAACAACATTAAATTACCAAGCCAACTTCATTCATAAAGATGCGGATGACGCTTTAGATAGCGTTGTGAATTTCTAACAGCACAATCTTAAATTGGTTAATCTTCATTAACTATCTCAATAAAGGATTCAATGATGATATACGATTAAATTTAATGAAAAATAGAGCAGCTTGATTAATAATCGAAATTTAAAAGATTACTCTTGTTTTATAGGGGTCAAAACAATAATGCATATGAAAAAAAAATAGCGATTTTAATGCTAAATCCAAAGTTTGTACTTTTATCAAAATTTAGCAAAGTGAAAAGCAAATGTTTTAAAGTCCGTAACTATTATACTAACCATTCAAGGCAATTTAGCGGGTCTCCTTTGTTTCATCCTATATCAAAATGACAGAAGAAAATCAGGTAAATATTTCATTAAAATATAATTTGTTTATTGGCTTAATAACAGGTGTATGGTTATTTATATTCTTGTTTTGAATAAAACCTTTTAAACAAGAAAGGTTAGACAATTTGCAATTATTCTATATAGCAATAAGTATGTGTTTGGTTACTATATTATGCTATTTTAGCATCATTTTTATTCAAAATAATCTTTATAAAAAACAAAAGCTAAGTTTCACTTCTTAACTTAAGTGAACGTTCTGTAACTGATTACCTTTCTAATTTAGCAATATCTTATAACAAATAATTATAGGTAGTAAGATTATCGCATTTTATTTGTTGAGAATCATTAATGCTCAATAGATTTTTATACAAATATAGGTTTAGATTTTGGAATTACTTTCTGGATATATTCTATTGTAGTAATGGAAATTACTATAAAATATTTAAGTGATAAATAAACAAACTGAATTCATTATTAGAGAATTAAAAATAAATTAAGCATATATATAATAGGAATAAAGTTAGTATTAACTTTATTCCTACGTTGTGTGCAATTTAGACAAACCTTATGCAAAGAATAATACTTCTAACTTTTATAGGACTATTTTTAAGTTGTAATTCTCAAGAAAAGCAATCAAAAGAGAAAGTTCAATCCAAAGAAATTGAGTCTAATGCTGTCATAAAGCTTTCTGGAAAAGAAATAGTTTCGGAATTGGATAAACTTGAGTTTTTCAATCTAACTGACAAATCTGAATTAGAAACCGTTAAGCAAGAGTTTGCGGAATCTAAAGACAAATGGGACTTCTTTTCTGGAACAATGCGTGGAGAAACCACAGATTATACTGATAACCGATTTTTTGCTGTCGATTGTGAAACATTGTTTGAAACGGACGGATTAAATGAATATTTAGATAAAGTCAAGTTCTCGTTCGAAAAATTAGGGTTGAAACTTAATTATGCGAATGAAAAAAGTGAACAGACCGAAAACTATTGGAAACATTCAATCGAATTAAACGGAACTGAACACATAGCTTTTGAGGGAACATTTACCGATTATGATTGGGGAATTGCATATCTGTATTTTATAAAAATGCTCAATACGGAATTGGAAAATCAAAATAACGAAAACAGATTCTATCCAATAAAGTGTGATAATGATGGAGAAATGGTTTTGCTGACTTTTAAGCAATTTGATTTTGTAAAAAAGCAATTTTCAAACGACCATGAACATCCCAAAAAATTATCGGAATGGAAAAATATAAACGGACTATAAAAACTGCACACAACACCGTGTATAATTCATTGCTAGTTCTCGCCTACTTACGAAAATCCTCGTGGATTTTCTATATGGTTTGTATTTGCTAAATTAGTTGCTGAAACACGCAACGAAATCATACACAAACACGTTGGCAGCAATTTAAAACAAACCGTACAAAATGAAAAAAATAAATTTAATATTGGGCTTTTTAATCGGATTAGTGTTTTTTTCTTGCTCATCTAACTCAACTCTACTTGCTCAAAGTACATACAAGGGAGCACCCAAACATCAGCAACCAAGTATTGAGATTCTTCCAAATTCTACGGAATATATTTTAGACCAAGTTTTAGAAGAGTCTTTAACGAAAAAACTAAATCAAAAAATCGATGAGCTTATTGAACAGCATAATGTTGCAGGAATAACAGCTACCATACTAATTCCCGAAAAAGGAATTTGGGAAACAAATAGAGGATTTATATCTAAACCAAAAAATATAATAGTTGATAGCTCAACTGTATTTTGCTGGGCAAGCGTAACTAAATTAATAACCAGTACAATTATCCAACAATTAGTAATAGAAGATAAACTTTCCTTGGACGACAAACTTTTCAAATGGTTTCCCGATATTCAATATGCTAAAAAAATAACGATAGAACAATTGCTTAATCATACCAACGGAATTTATAGTTTCCAAGCGGATTCTACTCTTCATTACAGCAACAAACATTACAGCCCAAATGAACTTTTAGAAGTTTCAAAAACTCATAAAAACTTGTTCAAACCAGGCGAATATTGGTCTTACACAAATACTGGTTATTTATTATTGGCTTTAATAATAGAAAAAGTAGAAGCTAAAACACTTGAACAGGTTGTCAAAGAAAGAATTTCGGATGCCTTAAATCTAAAAACATTAGAAGCACCTAAAGTGATGCCATCTAATTTAGCATTGGCTCATAATAAAGATTCTGTTATACCCAAAGATTCTTCAGGACCACTTGGAGCAGGTAATATTATAAGCAATTCTAAAGATATAGCTGTATTTTTAAGTGCATTGTTGGCTGGAAAATTAATTCCCACTGAAATGGTACACGCTATGATGAAAGATTTATATCCAATGTTTAATAAGGGTCAATATTATGGAAATGGAATTATGTTATACGATTTTAAGGAACTTAACAATACAGATAATCTTTGGATTGGACATAGTGGAGGAACTGAAAACTATAAAACAATAGCTTTGTTCGATGTGAAGTCTAAAGTAATTATGGCTATTTCTATAAATCAAAATATTCCAGCCGAAGCAGTAGCGAACAAATTAATGGAAATAATTACCGAATAAAAACTACTATCAACAATGTATATAAAAAATAGCGCAAGTTGTTGCTAACACGAAGGCTTGGGCATTTTTGGGAAGTCGCCAAATTTTTAAATTTGACTTTTATAATAGAAAAAGTAAAAACAAAACATAAAAATTCGGCTCTATGCTAATCCAAAAAATGGTAGGTTTTTTAACAAATTTATAAAAAAAATGAAATGAAAAAAATAATCATTATAATAATTAGTTTAATGATAGTTGGTTGCAAAAATAACCAGAAAAAGCATTCATTAAACAATAAAAAAAATAAGCAAATCAATATTGAGTTTAATCCAAATATACATACCTCTCACATTATTGAGTTATTTGTTTGGCCGGGAGAGTATCCAACTCGCCCAATGGTTGATGAAGCTCAAAAGTATTTTGAACCATATAAAAATCATCCTGCAATAAAACTATCAGATAGTTTATTTCAAAATGAAATCTTCTATTTTGATGAACTCACTGAAATTTTGCTCTATTTGGAACCATTTCCAAGTACTAAATTTCAATACTCATTAAAAAATTCCCCTTATGCTGAAAAAACAGAAATTATAAATGAATGGATGCAGAAATTATCCACTTTTTATGTTGATGCCAAAGTAGAATTCTTTTTGAAAGAAAATGAGCAATTTTATAATGGAGTTAAAATAGAAGTTGAGAATAATTTACCACCAAGTGGTTTTATCAAACTTATGGAAGATTATTATAGAGAGAATAAAGTAAGTTACACAATTATTCCAGCACCTGAAATGCCAACTGGTGGAGAATATGGACAAAGAGGTATTGGCCCTTATGTTTATACGGAGAATGGCACTCTTATTTATCAGGTTATTAGTGCATCTATACCTATCAAAAAGGATTCAGTTACAAAACAGTATGAGGGATTTGGATTTGATAATAAAGAGTTTATTCTTAGAAATTCTTACCACGAATTTGGTCACGCATTTATAAATCCCTTACTAGAGAAAGAAAAAAACAAAAGAATTGTAGAAAGCTATCAGCAATTATTTACTCTAACTCTTCAACAGGTAATGTTAAAACAAAATTACGATAACTGGTTAGACTGCATTACTGAACACCTTGTTAGATTAGGCGAAATAAGACTTGCCGAAAGAAATGGGAATAAAGAATGGGCGGAGGAATTAAGAAAATATCATATTGTTGAACTAAAATTTATATTCTTACCCGAATTAGAAGAGCAAATTAAAAAATATGAAACTGACCCAAGTTATAAATCTTTTGAAGACTATCTTCCTGAATTGCTAAGCGTATTAGATAAGTTTGATTTTAGTGAAATAGAAGGTCGACTTAAATAATAAAAGCAGATACACATTTTTGTAAATCATTGTTCAATATGTGATTAAATCAAATTTAGTGTATATAAATAAAGTAAGTAATAAACCGAAAATAAATTAAGAACAAAACAAAAACCGATAAGGTTAGAAACTAATTTAGTGAAAAGTCAAATCTTTAACTTGTGTAAACTATGTATCTTAACGAACATATAAGAACAGCTTCGAAATTGACAAATTTAGCATCCGAATCTTAAGATTTTCCTAATTATATAATTCTTAACTAAAAGCTATTTTTGATTTTTTAATATTGTCAACTAAAAAAAACAACTACCATTATGAAAGTGTTCTTCTCAATAATATCGGTATTTATAAGTGTAATTGTTCATTCTCAAGAAAAGATAATATCTGGAAAAGTATGGAATTTTGAAAATAATAAAGCTCTAGCCTATGTTAATATTGGAATTAAGTATAAAACCGTAGGAACTGTCTCTAATAAGAATGGTTTCTTCAAACTTTCATTAAATGACAAAGTATCTTCAAAAGACACTGTTGTTTTTTCATACATTGGTTTTAAAACAGAAAAATATTTGGTTTCGGAATTGAACAAAATAAAAGAACCGATTTTGCTTCAACCTCAAAATATGGAATTGGAGGAAGTAGTTATAAGTTCAAAAAAAATAAAACTCAAATCTAAAAAAATTGGTAGAACGTCAATAGGACTTGGATTGATGCATTCAAATTTTTACACTTATTATGAAAAAGATGTAGATGACCGATTGAGTAAAGAGAGAGGAATGAAATTTAATATTAGAAGAAATTGTCACATTAAAGATTTAAATTTTAATATAACCTCGAATGACTTCAAATCTTTAAAATTCAGAGTGAACTTTTACAAAATACAAGATGGACTTCCAACAGATTTGTTAGTTCAAGAAAACATTATATTTGAGATAAAAGATAACTTTTTGGGTTGGTTTAAAGTCAATTTAGAGCCTTACGAAATTTATATTAAAGAAGAAACCGAAAAAGTCGCAGTAACAATACAATGGATTGAAAGTGTAAAATCAAATAAAAAGAGTAAGTATTTTGCGATTTCAACTGCAAGTTCACCAACACATACTGCCTATTTTAGAGAAAAAGCAATGGATAGTTGGGATAAAGGAGGACAAAATTTGAGTTTTTATTTAAACGCAATGTGTGAATGAAAACTGATTACAACAGCATATATAATTTATTGCTAGTTTTATTCTTCTTACGAAAATCCTCGCCGATTTTTCTATTCGGTTTTTTTATTAGCTCAAACATACAACAAACCAAATACAAAGACAGCTAGCAGAGATGTTGACAATATTATTAATGAATTAAACTAAATAATAATAAAATGAAAAAATTAATTACTGTACTTTTTCTAATCGCGATTAACGTTACTTTTTCTCAAAATGGGAAAGTATATCCTAAAAATTCAGAAATAAAATCTGGAGGAGAAAATACATATATTTATGAGCCTCAAAAAGGACTTTCATTGCCTGAAAATATCTTAGTAAATGTAGTTTATAAAGAATTCAATAAAAAATCTGTACCTTTAATTAAAAAGGAAAATAATTATGAATTCTCATTAAAAGTCCCTGATTACATTGATGTTGTAATTCTCACGATAAGTGACAAGAAACAAAATGTTTTAGATTCGAATCTAGGCAAAGGGTATGCAGTTTATCTTAAAAACAAAACAAACGAAGAGATAGAAAGTGCTATGTTGTCGAAACTTGAACTTTTTGATGCTGTAAATTACTTACTAAAACTATCCATTACACCGGAGGAAAATATTACTCGGCATGAGACATTATTTGCGCAAAATCCCGCTCTGAAAAATAAAGATAGTTACGGTCATTACTTATACTTAAAGTTTCGAATTAACAAAGAAGAAACCAAACCTGAAATGATTGACTTTGCAAAAAAGTTAATTAACAGAGGAGATGATAAAGGCTTAACCAAGGCTTATTATATATATTCAACTTTGAAAATGGGTGATGAAATGAATGAACTTGAAAAAACTGCTATCAATAAGTATCCTAAAGGACAATTGGCCAAAAATAAATTCTTTTCAAAATTTTATGGCAATAAAGATAAAACTGACACATATGTTTTAGAAGCGTTAAAGGATTATTCGGCAAAATTTAATGATAACTCTCAGAAAGCAAAAGATCAATTTTATACTGTATTAGTAAGTGTTTATTTAAAAAAGAAAGACACATTAAACTTAAACAAATATGAAAATTTAATAACTGATAAAATTGGTCTCGCAGGCATTTATAACAGCTTTGCTTGGGATTTATCAGGGCAAGATTTATTGAGCCCGGGAAATGACTTGAAGTATGCAGCTACGTTATCAAAAAAAACGGTGGAAATTGCTAAAAACAGAATGTTGAATCCAAAAGAAAATGAAACTTCCAACCAATTTCAAGGTATGTATAATACCTTTGTAGATACTTATGCTCTCATATTATATAAACAAGAAAAATATGGTTTAGCATTTAAGTATCAAGATGAAATTGCAAAACGAAATGGACTAGATACTGGAGGAAAAGAAAGATATGCTGCTTCCGCAGAAAAAGTTAAAGAACCAGAGTTCGTCAAGAATTATTTAGAAGAACAATTAATCGGTGGAGTCGATTCAAAAGTAATGATTAATCAGCTTCAAAAAATTTATAAAAAATTAGGTCTACCTGAAAATGAATTTGAGAAAATTAAAGAAAACTCTTTAAAGTTAGCAACTCAAAAAGCAAAAGAAGACCTAATAAAAGTTTATGGAGATATAAAAGGAATTGATTTCACATTAACCAATCTTGAAGGTCAAAAAGTAAAACTATCAGATTATAAAGGGAAAGTTTTAGTGTTGGATTTTTGGGCAACTTGGTGTGGTCCTTGTCGCGTTTCATTTCCGAAGATGCAAAAACTTGTAAATAAGTATAAAAATGATAATATTGAGTTCTTTTTCATAAATACTTGGGAAAGAAATGAACCAAATCAAATCATGAAAAATGTATCAAAATTTTTAAAAGATAAGAACTATTCTTTCAATGTATTGTTTGATTATGAAGATGAAGTAGCAGCAAAATATAAAATTAAAGGAATTCCTGCAAAGATTGTAATTGATAAAAATGGAAGTATATTATTAATTAATAGCTCTGACGATAATTTAGAAGCCTTAATTGATGAAAATATTAAATAAAAATCTCTGCTAACACCGTATCTTATGAAAAGTATTAGCCTACTTACTAAAATCCTCGCAGATTTTCTATTTGGTTTGTATTTGCTAAATTAGTTACGTAACAATCGCAACTAACCAGACAAACCGTTACCTGCCATTATGAAAAAAATCAACATCCTACTGATAATTTTATTTTTTTCTAACATTTGTCTAGGACAAGAGAAATGGTTAATTAAAAGCCCTAATAGTTTTGACTATTATATTACAACCGAAATTAAAGGTGGGAAAATTATTGGAAAAACGAGAAATAACGCTCTAACGGATATTATTGGTGGTTTTAAGTTTACAATGGTAAAATTAGCAACTTCTGTTAAATATCCTGAAATAGTTTATTTTGAAGGACCTTATAAAAAAGATTCGTTTAGTGGAATTTTTCAAATGATTTTTAGCCAAAGACGTTTTAAAGGCGTAATTAAAAATGATTCTCTGCAAATAACTTTAACAAACAGAGACAGTTCCGAAACAAAAATAAACGGAGTCAGAATTAAAGAAATAAAACCTATTAGAGATTATAAAAAAACCTTTAAAGAAATATTCGCAATAACAGAAAATAACATCTATAATCAATCATTTTTAAAATCTAAAGATTGGCGAAAGTTTAAAAAGAGAATGAACAATATTAGTGAAAGAATTAATGATGATTTAGAGCTTCAAATTGCTTTTTCAGCCTTTGCCAGAAATTTTCCTTTTTCACATTATTACCTTTATAAATCAAAATCAGTTAATGAAACAGAAAGCAATAATGATAATTTTGCAGAAATAAATGAGATTAATAGTAAAACTTGTGTTTTAAAAGTAAAAAGTTTCTCTGGCTCTAAAGAACAAATGGACAGTTTAATTTCTGTTATTGACAATAAAAAATACCATAATTTAATTATTGACTTACGTGACAATCCTGGTGGAAATCATTTATCTGCTTTTCCATTAGCTGAATATATAATTGACAAACCTATCACTGCAGGAGTTTTTCCAAATAAAAATTGGTACAAAGAATTTGATCGAACACCAAATAGAAAGGATTATTCAAAGTTTACTGAATTTAGTGGTGGAACTATGAAAGAATGGTTTGATAAAGCAAATCAAAATTACGGAGCATATTTTAAAGTAATTCCATCTAAAAAACAATTTAATGGTAATGTGTATGTTCTAACAAATAAAAGAACAGGTAGCACCTGTGAGCCATTCGTTTATGGTCTTAAATATCACAACTACGCAACAATAGTAGGAGAACATACAGCTGGAGCAATGTTATCATCAAATGAGTTTGATTTGGGAGATGGAATTACATTAAGAATACCCTTAAATGATTATATAACATATTCAGGAGAACGAATTGACAAAAATGGAATTGAACCTAATATTGAGGTAGAATCTGAAAAGGCACTTGAATATACATTGAATAAAATAATGAAATAAATAACCTTAGGTAACAACGACTATAATTCATTGTGGCGGAATTTCCTATTCGGAAATCCCTATCTTTAAAACCACTCTTCGCACTCTCACTCCAAAACGAACGTGTTGCCAACAACCTGCAATTTGGGTAATACCTATAATATAAAAAATGAACAAACGAGAAACTAGCTATAGCAAGTTGCAAAAAGCAATTTAATCCTGCTTTTACAAATCCGAATCTAATAAATTTTATAGCTAATGCTATTCACCTCTCAAATAATAGTTTGTGGTAACAAACCACAATTTTGGTCTACTATTACAAATCATTGTTATCCAAATTTATTATCTTTTCCTTCTCAAAACAGAACTGCGGTTAGTAGGGTCTTTATAGTAATGTTAAAAAAGAAAAGAACAATGCAAAATTTATTATTTGATTTCATCTCAAAATACATTTCACTCACAGAAGATGAAAAGAACACCATAATTTCTTTAAACATTTTTCACACGGTAAAAAAAGGGACTACATTACTAAAAGAAGGACAAAATTCAAAAGATGGTTATTTCGTTTTAAAAGGATGCATACGAACATTTTACATAGTTGAAGGAGAAGAAAAAACAACGGCATTCTATACAGAAATGGAAGGTGTCACACCAAATTGTGTCTTATCTAATGAACCTTCTAAATATTATATAGCTACCACTGAAGATTCTATAATCACCATATCAAATCCAGATATAGAAGCCGAAATTTTTGAGAAATTTCCGAAATTTGAAAAACTTTGTAGGATAATGTCAGAAGAACTTTTGGTAAAAGAACAAATTAATTTTGACGACTTTAAGACTTCTTCTCCTGAGCAGCGATACTTGAATATGTTGCAAAAAAGACCAGACCTCATTCAACGTGTGCCTCAACATCAGTTGGCAAGTTATTTAGGTATTAAACCTCAGTCATTAAGTAGATTAAGAGCAAGAATTCTTGAAAAAAACAAGAGTTAAGTTTCACTTCTTAACTTAAGTGAACGAATAATTAATTGAACTGCATTTACTTTTGTATCTACGTTATTAATCTAATAATATGCAAAGGAAAATATATATAATTGTTCTTTTTTATGCTTGTTCTTTACAGTTACAGGCACAATATGATAAGTCTGACACCTCTTATAAAAAACATTTTATAGGAAGCTCATTTTTTATGTTAGCCAACTTTGATACTAATGAAACACCAAATTATTATCAGTTAAATTACGGCTATCGAATAACTCCAAAAGATGTAATTTCAATTGAGGCAATAACTTGGAATTATTACGAACCAGTAGGTATACCCTATGGGTCAGAGAAAACAGATGAAATTAATAATTTCCCGGGTAAAGTGCAAGCATATGGAATAGGGTTTGCATACAAACGTTTTTTATGGAGGAAGTCGTATGTTGCCATACATTCAACAGCCTTTCACCAAAACTATTTAAATGAAAACAATAAAAAAATTCAAAGTGGATTCCAGTTGTTTAACACTCTAAGGTTTGGCTATCAATTTAGCTTCTTTAATAATCGA
>Ga0209633_10003258_pt1 | contig 15091 bp, 14 predicted proteins | sample Cruoilmetagenom1_FD_187290 | JGI IMG/M metagenome (GOLD analysis project Ga0209633, IMG submission 187290) | Oil polluted marine microbial communities from Coal Oil Point, Santa Barbara, California, USA - Sample 1 (SPAdes) (version 2) | ecosystem: Environmental > Aquatic > Marine > Oil seeps ... | reverse complement strand
TAAAAAACCATGCAATATTACCGTATTTATCTAAACCTACCATTCCGCCATCCCCTCCTAGATCACCAATCTGAGCAATAACATTTTCAAATGCATCTTGCAAACATAAATTGCCATAATGCATTAAACTTGACGCTTCATGAGCCGCCAATGTTCTGATAAAATATTCGCCAGTACCAGTGCACGAAACGCCACAAGTATTGTTGTTAGCATAAGTACCCGCACCAATTAAAGGTGAATCACCAATACGTCCATATTTTTTGTTGGTCATACCGCCAGTTGAAGTACCTGCAGCAATATTTCCGCTTTTGTCTAATGCCACTGCACCAACGGTACCAAATCTATGGTCATCAATAAGCTCATCCTTATTCATTGCCGTACGGTCTAATTTCACCTTGTCTTTTTCTTGGGCTTTTAATAATTGATTATATCTCTTTTCTGTATGGAAATATTCATCATCTACAAAGGTGAGTTCATGTTGTTTTGAAAAATCTTCAGCTCCTTTGCCAGAAAGAAGTACATGTCGGGTACTGTCCATTACAATTCGAGCTGCATTAATTGGATTTTTGATATGAGAAACTCCAGCAACAGCGCCTGAATTAAGCGTTTTACCGTCCATAATAGAAGCATCTAATTCGTTTTTGCCGGCACTATTAAAAACAGCACCTTTACCCGCATTAAAAAGAGGAGAATCTTCCATTACATTAATGGTTTTTTGAACTGCTTCAAGAGAAGTGCCTCCATTTTCTAAAATAGCATATCCAACATTCAGTGCTTCTTGTAGCTTTGCACGATAAGCTCTTTCTTGTTCGGGAGTTATATTAGCTTTTTTAATTGTACCAGCTCCACCATGAATAACTATCGCGTAATGCTTTTCTACTTTTAAAGTTTCTTTTTGTTCTTTCTTGCAGCTGATGTTTGTCATCAATAAAAACGCAAGCGTCAATAATTTTAGATAAGATATTTTCATGAGGATCTATTTTATGCTAAAATTACACAATATTTTTATTTGAGAAGTACCTTAGTTATAAATTATAAGGTTTCTAGAGTAAGTTTATCGTATAGAATTTATTCGTAGAATTCTTTTGATTTATTCCAATGAATATCCATCTCTGCTAGGGTCATTTCAGCCAATTGTTTCCCTTCCTTTTTTGCAGCCTTTTCTAAGAATTGGAATCGTTTGATAAATTTTTCATTAGTTCTTTCTAATGCACTTTCAGGATCAACCTTTATAAAACGTGCATAATTGATCAATGAAAATAACACATCACCAAAATCTCCTTTTATATTTTTCTTATTTCCAATTTCTATTTCAGAAGATAATTCCTTAGTTTTTCCACTACTTTACAATTACTTTCAATGAATGTGCTAAATCGTTAGACTTTAATTTCAAAATATAAACCCCTTTTGTGAGTTTCGGAATCTTAATATAATTGGCATTCTTAATCTTTCCTGAAGATATTTTTTCCCCATCTAAACTAAATATTTTGTAGACAACATCAGTGTAATGTTGTGAAAAATTTATAATACCATCCTCTTCAACAGGATTTGGAAAAATAGTTAAGTCAGTTTGAGAAAATTCATATTCATTTACATCTAAGGTTAAATTTTGAACTCTTGAAATTATACCATTAGAAAAATGCGAGAACCATAATTCTCCATTTACTTCAATACTACTAGCAGGTACTGCTCTAAAATCCTGGGCATAATCAAATATTTTTGTGAATTCAGAATTTTGAAAACTAAACAAACCATCGAAGGAAAAAGGCGTATAAAGTACACCATCAACAAAATTCATTTTACGTATAAAGGGAGCTCCATTAGGACTAGAAGGAATAGTACTAAATTCAAAATAATCAAAAAAATCAGCACCATCAAATGTTGAAATTCCCTGGATATAGCCCAACCAAAGTCGTCCGTCATTGTCTTCTGCTATATAACGCAACCTCTCATGATTAGCACCTTCATCTATAAATGGATTATCTACTCTAACAATTGAATTCCCCTGAATTTCAAATAGGCCACCATTCCCAGAACCAAAAGATCTGGATGCTAACCAAGTTCGATTGTTACTATCCGATATAATATTCCAAATTTGAAGGGTAGCCCCATTTTTTTCAATAGGATTCCAGACATCGTCTTTAATGTTATATTTGATAATATTGTCAAAACTACCTAAAAACAAATTGGTTCCATCATACGAGAAATTTTGATGATTAACTCCATTGTAAAAATTCGGATAAGGATATTCTGTTAAGGCACCTGAAGAGAAACGATATAGGGATATATTAGTCACAAACCACATATCATCATTAGAATCAAATAATAGATCAATAATGGTTTGATTTTCAATTGAATTTGGGAGATTGACGTCTTGCCAAATTGCTCCATCAAACATAGATATACCTGAAAAACCAGCAACATAAACATTATTGTTGCTATCTTTTGCAAGGGCATTTGCAAAAGGAGGTAAGTCACTTTCACTTGTTAAAAGTGTATTTACTCCATCTTTCCTTCTTATTAATCCATTAGAAGTTTCTAGCCAAATTTCACTATTGTATCCTTCAAAGCCTTTAATAATATATGGATAAGTTGCTTCAGTATTAATTATATTTGATGAATTTATATATTTTAAATCAAAACCTGAAGACGTCAGATAATATAAATCACTACCTATAAATTTAAAAGAAGTGGCAAATAAATCGGGTAAATTGATTGTTAAACTATTAAAGTTAGTTCCATCATAAGATATTCTTACAACATCAAATTCAAGAGTATTCCAATCAAACGTTGTAAACAATAATCGGTCATTACCATCTATTAAAAAAACTTCACTAATTGTAATATCAGGCCCTAGAAGATAGTAACCATTTTTTGACGAATCGATCATATCAAAAGCATATACTCCGCTGAGACCATTACCAGGCACATTAATGGTATTAAGATACATATAGTTACCAATAATTTTCATATTGTCAATTCTACTTTGCATAGAACTTGGGAAATTCAAAAGTTCAAGAGTTAAAGATGTATGGCTAATTTTGCCATACTTAACTTGACCATCAGATAAATCTTGACCAACAAAATAAACATCATTGTTAGTTGCAATTTCAACATTTTGAATGTTGGTATTTGTTGCTACTTTGGTAAATACATTTCCACTAAAGATTACAAGATCATTTCCTGAAGAAGAATCCCAAAAAACATAAGTTTCTTTGTCAATAGTTAAAAACGAATTCACAGTATTTTGATTAGAGAATATCCACTCTCCATTATCATAAACGCCAATAAAGTTTGAAAAAAATGCGATAACTTTTCCAACAGATGTAACCTCTAACCTTGTCGGACTTCCAATAGATTCACCATTCAAAGAATCAATTAGAGTCAAATTTGAACCATCAAATTGAAAGAATTTATCGTCAAAACTTATCCAAATATTACCCTCGTCGTCAGATAAGGAAGTTCCGGTACCGTATAAAGTATTTAGCTGCTCAATTGTAATTGTAGTAACGATGCTATTATCACTCTGATTCCTTATCTCTATCCTATCAATGTAAGAAACACTATAGGTCGAATTAATAGAGTTGATTGAAAGTTTTTTGACGGAATTAGTATTTTTATATTTTATTAGTTGTTGTGAAAATAATGAACAAGTAAATAGAGCAAATAAAAAGAGTAATTTTAGTTTCATATATTGTTAGATTATGATTAAATAAAAGAATGCTATAGGCCAATTAGCAAAATAATTTGATAAAAGTAGATTAATAATATTATAAAACACTATTATGATTAACAAGATTTAAAGTCATTTCTCATAATATTTCACCTCCTGTTCTCTTTTTTAATTATTGCACATGTCTATTGAGTTAAAAGACCTTGTAATATTAGTGCCTTTGTTCGAAGCAACCAATTCCTTTCGACCACCCAAGTGTTCTATTACATCATCTACTGATTCTAAAAGCTTAAATCTTCAGCGAAATTTGAGAAAAAGTTATGGATTCCTGCTTTCGCGCGAATGACAAATTACTATTTGAAAAAAGTCTTCGATTTTTCCCAATGAACATCCATTTCAGTTAAGGTCATATCAGCTAATTGTTTTCCTTCCTTTTTTGCAGCCCCTTCTAAGAATTGGAATCGTTTGATAAATTTTTTATTAGTTCTTTCTAATGCACTTTCAGGATCAACCTTTATAAAACGTGCATAATTAATCAATGAAAACAAAACATCACCAAACTCTCCTTCTATATTTTCCTTTTTTCCAAATTCAATTTCGGAAGATAATTCATTGAGTTCTTCTTTTACCTTAGCAAAAACCTGATGCGGTTCTTCCCAATCAAATCCAACACCGGCAACTTTATCTTGAATTCTATTAGCTTTAACCATTGCGGGTAAACTTTTAGGCACACCTTCTAATACACTATTTTTACCTTCTTTTAATTTTAGTTTTTCCCAATTCTGTTTAACATCTTCTTCATCGTTAACTAAAACATCACCATAAATGTGAGGATGCCTGCTGATTAATTTTTCAGAAATACTATTGGCAACATCAGCAATATCAAAAGCCTTTGATTCTGCACCAATTTTGGCATAAAAAATAATATGTAACAAAAGATCACCTAATTCATTTTTAATTTCAGTCAAGTCATTATCTAGAATCGCATCACCTAGCTCGTAAGTTTCTTCTATAGTGAGATGACGTAAAGATTGGAGCGTTTGTTTTTTATCCCAAGGACATTTTTCTCTCAACTCATCCATGATATCTAATAGACGATTGAATGCTTCTAAATGTTCTTTTCTTGAGTTCAAAATTTCAAGTTTGTATTGGAATAAATATTTTCTACTACTCATTAAAGATAGCCCGTGATAGCTATCAGAACTGAAGAATGAAATCTACTCTTCTTCATCAGATTGATCTTCTGATATGGCAGAGAAATCAAATTTAGATGTGGCTAAAATAGTATACCATTGAATTACTTTTTTAATATTTGAAGGATATACCCTGTCTTCGTCAAAATTAGGAAGAACTTTACTAAAAAAAGATATTAAGTTGGCATTACTATCTTTATGACTAACTACTTCGTCTTTTATTTCACTAATAGATTTAAATATATTTCTTAAAGGAATTTCGTCGTCATAGGTATAAATTGCAATGTCATTTAAGACACTCACATTATGCATTGCATTGATAGGTAATCTCTTTTTATCTACTAAAGATTGTACAATCAATCCACCTTTTGTTTGTGAAATGATTTCGTATAAACCTGGTTTGCCCGATACTGCTACTATTTTTTCTAACTGCATATAATACTATTTTTTAGGGAATTTCATTCTGTAATCTACATCAATTTTCCCTTTACTGATATTTTCTAATTTCTTTTTTAATAATCTTTTCTTTAATGATGATAATCTATCTGTAAACAAAACACCTTCAATATGGTCATATTCATGTTGTACAACCCTAGCTGCTAACCCGCTTAAGGTTTCGGTGTGTTTTTTAAAATTTTCATCTACATATTCAATGGTCAATGTTTCATTTCTAAATACATCTTCATTTATGTTTGGGATACTTAAGCAACCTTCATTAAAAGCCCATTCATCACCTACTTCACTTGTTATTCTAGGATTTATAAAGGTTTTCTTAAACTTTTCTAGAAATTTTCTTTCTTCATCTTCTAATTCGTCATTTTCACTAAATGGCGAAGTATCAACTATAAATAAACGAATAGCTTTACCAATTTGAGGAGCTGCCAAACCAACACCTCTGGCATTTACCATTGTTTCTTTCATGTTCGTAATTAACTCATCTAAGTTGGGATAATCTTTAGATATATTTTCTCCCATTTTTTTTAATACGGGGGTACCGTAAGCGACAATTGGTAAAACCATTTTTAAATTTAATTTTTAATTACAATGTGCAAAGATAATACGATATTCACAAATCATTCTAGTCTTTTTCTCTTTTCTTGTATGCACTTAGCTCTCTCTTTTCTTTTTAATATCAGGCTTTTCTTGCTAGATATGTTTGCAATATAATTGTGGCACTTATCTCATCTAGCAACGCTTTATTTTGACGTTGTTTCTTTTTGAGTCCACTATCAATCATCGATTGAAAAGCTATTTTAGAAGTAAAACGTTCATCAACGCGTTCAATCGGAATTTTAGGAAATAACTTTTTTATCTTTTCAATAAAAGGCATAATTAAGGCTTCACTTTCTGAGGCAGTATAATCCATTTGTTTAGGTTCTCCTACAAGAAATAATTCAACAGATTCTTTAGCAGTATATTCCTTTAAAAAAGTATAAATTTCTTCCGTTGGTACTGTTTTTAAACCCGAAGCAATAAGCTGTAATTCATCAGTTACTGCAATTCCGGTTCTTTTTTTACCATAATCTATTGCTAAAATTCGTGCCATGTTAAAATTTTGTGCAAAAATAACTTTTATGTGAGAACTACCGCAAATTTAATGCCTATTTTAAATGAAGCCCTTATATTTGTTGAAATTTACAAAAGGTAATATAATATCCTTTTTAATAGAAATAATAAATGACTGATTTACAACAGAATATTGAGAAAGCCTGGGATAATCGCGAGCTTTTAGGAGAAAAATCAACCCAAGATGCAATAAGGAAAGTTATAGAACTTTTAGATAACGGTCAATTAAGAGTTGCTGAACCTATTGAAAATGGATGGCAAGTAAACGAATGGGTAAAAAAGGCTGTTGTACTTTATTTTCCAATTCAAAAGATGGAAACTTTTGAAGTAGGTATTTTTGAATATCATGATAAGATTCCACTAAAAAAAGGGTATCAAGAAAAAGGAATAAGAGTTGTACCACATGCTGTAGCGCGTCATGGTTCATATATTTCTTCAGGTACTATTTTAATGCCGAGTTATGTAAATATTGGCGCGTATGTTGATAAAGGAACCATGGTGGATACCTGGGCTACAGTTGGTAGTTGTGCACAAATAGGTAAAAATGTCCATATAAGCGGAGGTGTAGGTATTGGAGGAGTTCTAGAACCATTACAAGCAGCCCCTGTTATTATAGAAGATGATTGCTTTATTGGTTCTCGATGCATAGTTGTTGAAGGGGTTAGAGTAGAGAAGGAGGCTGTTTTAGGTGCCAATGTTGTATTGACAATGAGTACAAAGATAATCGATGTAACTGGAGATGAACCAGTTGAAATGAAAGGCGTTGTTCCAGCCAGATCAGTGGTAATTCCCGGAAGTTATACCAAGAAATTTAGAGCAGGAGATTTTAATGTACCTTGTGCATTGATAATTGGCAAACGCAAAGAGAGTACTAACAAAAAAACGTCGTTAAATGATGCGTTACGCGACAATGATGTAGCAGTATAAATTTTTTTTCCTTGAAAATACTTGTTATACAACAAAAAATGATTGGCGATGTGCTTGCAACAAGTATTTTGTTTAAGTCATTGAGAAATAAATATCCACAAGCTGAATTACATTATATAATAAATTCGCATACATTCCCTGTAATTGAGAATAATCCATTTATTGATAAGATTATTTTTATTACACCTGAAATTGATAATTCAAAGTGGGGATTCTATCAATTTTTGAGATCGATCAGAAAAGAAAAATATGAAATTGTTATAGATGTATATTCTAAATTTTCTAGTAACTTAATTACATTGTTTTCAAATGCAAAAAATAAAATATCATATCACAAAAAGTATACTAGTTTTATTTACAATAACAATATAAAGCGATTAAAACATTCTGAAAATAATGCCAGCTTAGCAATTGAAAATAGGCTTAAATTGCTTAAACCTCTTCAGATTGAATTCTCCAATATTTCACCTAAAATTTATTTAACTAATAAAGAAATTCAAGATTCGCAAGAATTTTTAGAGTCTTATAATATCGAGCTAGACAAACCATTGTATATGATTAGTGTTCTTGGTAGTAATGAAAATAAGACATACCCTTTAGAATATATAGCTACCTTAATTGACGAGATTGCTAAAGTTGAAGATTCACAAATAATTTTTAATTATCTTCCAAAGCAACAACTAGATGCCAAGAAGGTCTATGATTTTTGTAAATCAAAGACTCAAAAACACATATTGTTTAAGGTATTTGGAAAAGATCTAAGAACATTTTTAGCCATTACACATCATTGCACAGCGCTTATTGGAAATGAAGGTGGAGCAATTAATATGGCGAAAGCGTTGCAAATTCCAACTTTCACTATTTTTTCACCTTATTTAAATAAACAAAATTGGTTTGGTGAAAGTGAAGCTAAAAAACATGTTGCTGTTCACCTTTCAGATTTTATAAATTATAATGAAAAAGATATATCTAAGGCAAATGAGAATCCTACTGCTTTTTATTTAAAATTTAAACCAGAATTTATAATACCACAATTGAATCTTTTTTTAACCAATGAATTATAAATTTTTAATATACATATCATACAGCTATTCGCTTCCTATAGGCAATCCTTTAGAAAAAGAAATTTTTAAAAGAGGTTTTACTGTTAACTGGTTCAGTAATTTAGAAGAAGGGAAAAGAGCATTGAGTAATAAACAAAATGTGCTACCCACTATTGAAGATGTTGTTGAGTATGAACCAGATATTGTTCTTACCATTACCGACAGTGTTCCTGATTTTATATCAGGACTGAAAGTGCAAATATTTCATGGTTTTCCGGCTAATAAACGAAAAGGAACAGACCAGTTTACAATTCGAGGGTTGTTTGACTTGTATTGTACTCAGGGAGATTCATCTACAAAAAAGTTTAAGCAGCTAAGTGAAAAATATAAAACTTTTGAAGTTATAGAAACGGGATGGTCTAAAGTAGATGCATTGTATCCTAAAAAAAATAGAGAACCATCAAAAATTCCAACAATTTTAATAGCATCTACATTTACAAAGCAATATAGTCTTGCTTTAAAAAATGAAGTGATCTCTGAAATTGAACGACTTTCAAAAATTGGAAAATGGCATTTTAACATAGTGTTACATCCTAAATTACAGGAAACTGTTAAAGAAAAAATAAAAAGTATTCAAAACGAAAACTTAATATACTACGATACTACAAACTTGGTTCCTCTGTTTGAAAAATCTGATATCCTTTTAGCCGATACAACTTCGGCAATTATTGAATATTTGCTACAAGAAAAACCAGTAGTTACGCTTAAAAATAATATGCCCGGACCTTATTTAATTGATATTAATTCAACAGAAGAAATTGAAGGCGCTCTTGAAAAAGCATTAAGTAGACCAGAAGATTTAATAAATGAGATCAAGAAATTTGCTAATTTCTCTCATGCATTTACTGATGGTAAATCAAGTAAACGTGTTATAGACTCATCAATTTTAACATTGCATAAAGATAAAAGTCATTTAAAGTCTAAACCATTAAATTTGCTCAGAAAAATTAAGATTAGAAAACAATTAAAATATTTTACTTTAAAAAGTTACAATAAGCCATTTAGAAGGTTGCCAAGTTCGTTAAAAAAATTAACTGCATTAGTTATTACATACAATGAAAGAGAAAATATTAATGCGCTGATAGAAAATTTAAGTTTTGCTGATGAAATTGTGGTTGTAGATGCTTTTAGTTCTGATGGGACCTTAGAAGCAATAAAAAAGCATGATAATGTGAAATTAGTGCAAAACAAATTTTTAAATTTTTCTAATCAACGCAATTTTGCTTTAAAACAGGCATCTTATGATTGGGTGCTATTTATTGATGCTGATGAGAGGATATCAAATGATTTGAAAAATGAAATTATCGATACGCTTAAGAATCCTGAAAATAATGTGGCTTATAGTTTTTATAGAAAGTTTTACTTTAAAAACTCTGAAATTAAATTTAGCGGTTTTCAAACCGATAATGTATTTAGATTATTTAATAAGAATTATGTGCGTTACAACGATGACAAATTGGTTCATGAAACGTTGGATATTGATGGAGAAACAAAAGTGTTAATTAATAAATTAGATCACTATTCTTATAAAAGTGATGATTATTATAGAATGAAATTAGTTAAATATGCAGAATTAAGGGCAGAAGAGCTATATTCTAAAGATTTAAAACCCAATTTTTATCATTTTTACATTAAACCGGCGTATAGATTTTTATATCAGTTTATAATTAGGTTTGGATTTTTAGATGGAAAAAAGGGATATAAAATTTCTAGACTAAATGCTTTTGGCGTTCAACAGCGATATGTTGAGCTGAAAAAATTGCATGATTCAAAACGAGGATAAATTACTTTTTAAATAATATTTTTTTCTTTAATCTTTTTTTTTGAAGAAACATTTCTTGAAATTTTTCTGTATAGAACCACATTTTTTCAAATATTTCTTCGAAACTATAACCACTCAATTTAGCATATTCATCACTCATTATTTTGATCATTTGTTTTTTCGGAGTTAACCTTGAAAAATTCTTCATTCTAGCCTCAAGATCAAGTGTAATAAATGACATTCTGTTTAGGTCAACCAAATTGAAATTATAATCTTCATTTTTTTTTATGATTAAAGTATTACCCGGTGAATGGTCTTTAAAGTAAATGCCTTTTTCATGCATTTGCCATGTAAACTTTGTAAATTTCCTTAAAATATTTTCATGGTCTGGATAATGAGGATTTGTAACCAATTCTCTAAATGTCAAATCACTATTTAGGTGTTCACAGATATAATAACTCTCTTGTAAGCCTATCATCGAAAAGTATTCATAAAAAGCAATCGGTTTTGGCGTGCCAACACCTAATTCTTGGAGCTTAATTGCATGCTCAAAAGATCTTTTAGCCTTTGATTTTCTAAAATTTTTATAGGCTATTTTATTTATTAAATTAGGAATTTTAAACGCCTTTACATTGACCGTAATGTCGTTTAAATTAAATAATTTGATTATGTTTCTATCTGCTTTTCCAAAAAGCTCACCTGAAGTATGAAAGCTTGAAATTATATTGTCAATATCTTTAGTAAAATAGTTTTTTAGTACTACTTTTTTCATTCTAAATAATTAGAGTTTGATAAACAATGGCAAATGTAAAACTTTATAATCTCATTTTGTATATTCGCTAAAATATATTTTATGGATTACGAAAATAAGGAAGAAGGGTATTATAATAATACAAGAGAAGAAATGTTGGCATTTTTACCTCAAGATGCTAAAACTATTTTAGACGTAGGTTGTGCAGATGGATCTTTTTCTAAAATTATAAAAGAAAAGAACAATGCAGAAGTTTGGGGAATTGAATATATGCCGGAAGAAGCTAAAAAAGCCAGTACAAAAATTGATCGTGTTTTTACCGGGCCATGTGAGGATAATATTGATGAACTACCTGACAATTATTTTGATGCTATATACTTTAACGATATATTAGAACACCTTGTTGATCCATACATGGTTTTAGAAAAGATAATAACTAAACTATCTAAGAATGGTGTCGTAATAAGTTCAATTCCGAATATGCGTTATCATAGTGCTTTAAAAAAATTAATTTTTAGCAAGGATTGGAAGTATGCTGACCACGGTATTATGGATAAAACGCACCTTCGGTTTTTTACCAAAAAAAGTATTTTCAATATGTATAAAGATGCAGGATATGATGTGATAGAACATAAAGGAATAAACATAACTAAATCTTTAAAACCTTGGTTGTATAATATCCCCTTTTTATTTACAGCTTTAGATATGAGATATCTTCAATTTGCTACAGTGGCTAAAAAAAGTTAATTTTTTATATGAAGATTACTATTATTAGTTTAGACAATTGGGGATATAATGAATACATTGTTGATGAGTTAAAAACATTTAAGCAAGTAGATGTAAATCATATTAATTTTGATAAGCTACGTTATAAGTATCCTTCCATTCTTCATAAAATTTTTAATTTCTTTTTAAAGAACATTTTTAGCATCAGCCTTAAAAGGAAACATCTAAATAAAATTATTTTAAGCAAAGTAAAGAACTTAGGTTATCAAAATAAAATATTAGTTATTAAAGCTGAATTCTTGTCAGTTAAAACCCTAAAAGAATTAAAAGAAAACACATCTGAATTAATAGCGTTTTATAATGATAATATTCAACGTTGTCCAAGAATTAAAAAGGTATATCCATATTTCGATGTAAATTATTCTTTTGAAAAGAAAGATGCATTAAAGTATAATTTTAACTTTATAACAAATTATATTTATCATAAAAATCTTCAGAAAAAACCAGATTTAAATGCAAATATTAAATTTGACTTATTCAATATTTCTTCTTTAGGTAAGCGAAATATAATTCTTGAAAGAGTTGCTCTGGCTTTAGATAAGATCTATGCTAATTATAAGATCATTTTAGTAGGTAAAAAGAAATATACTCCAAAAGGTGGTATTATTTACCAATCAGAAAAAATTGACATTGAAGAGGTAAATAACTATATGTCAAAATCGCGTACATTACTTGATGTACAAAGAATGGGCCAGTCTGGATTAACATTTAGAGTTATGGATAGTTTAGCATTTCAAAAAAAATTGATAACCACTAATCCAGATATTATTAATTATGATTTTTATAATCCGAATAACATATTAGTAATAGATACTAAAAATGTTGAAATTCCAATGACTTTTTTTGAAACAAATTATGAAAGTATACCTCAAAATATTTATAATAAATATACCATAAGTAGTTGGGTAAAGACTGTTTTTCAATTAGTTTAGTAACAGCTACACACAAAATATTCTAACAATATCTTTTGTAAAGAAAAAGTAAAATTAGCGTCTTTTAATCATGTTTTTTGAGTAGGTTTGGGCTTAGTTTTGCGCTAATTTATTTACACTAATTATATAATGAAATCATTTTTTAAGGAAGCGGTTAACTCTTTTAAAACAACAGGAACTATTAACCCTAGTTCAAAGTATTTAATCAATGATTGTCTGAAAGATGTAAACTTTGATGAAAATCAAATAATATTAGAATTCGGCGCAGGTAATGGCTGTATTACTCAAGAACTCTTAAATAGAAATTCTGATACTTCTCAACTCATTTCATTTGAAGTAAATCCAAAGTTTTTTAATTATTGTGAAAACGAGTTTAAGCTTTATGATAACTTTACATTAGTAAATCATTCAGCTGTAAATTTTGAAGAAATTTTAGAAAAACATTCTATACAAAAAGTAGATTATATAGTGTCGAGTCTTCCATTGGCATTATTAAATGAAGAAGATGTTATTCTTTTACTTGAGAAAATACCGAATTTTTTAAAACAAGGTGGTTGTTTTGTTCAATATCAATATAGTTTGGAAAAGTATAGGTTATTAAAACAGAAATTTTCAAAGGTAAAAGTAGATTTTACCTTGATGAATGTTCCTCCTTCTTTTGTGTATAAATGTTATATTTGATAACCTGATTTAAATTTCATAGTTAGAAATTTAATCATGTAATATTAAAATATAGATGCAACATATAATTCTTAGTACCATAAAAATTCTTAAAAAAGAAGGTGTAATATTATATCCAACAGATACTGTTTGGGGTATTGGATGCGACGCTACAAATGAAAAAGTTATTGAAAAAATTTTTAATATCAAGCAACGTAGTGAAAGTAAAAGCCTGATAATTTTGGTTGACTCATTAAAAATGTTAATTCAATTTCTGGATGATATTCCTGATACAACATTAGAAATTATTAAAGGTTTTGATAAACCTACAACTGTTATTTATAAAAATCCAGTTGGATTGGCAAAAAACGTTATTGCGGAAGATAATACCGTGGCGATAAGAATAGTTAAAGATGAATTTTGTAAACAATTAATTAAACAATATGGTAAGCCAATTGTCTCTACTTCAGCAAATATTAGTGGTAGACCAACTCCAAAATCCTTTAAAGAAATAGATACATCTATTTTGGATGCGGTGGATTATGTGGTAAATTTGCATCAAAATAAAGAAAATCATTCGCCTTCTAAGATTATTAAGTTTAATAAGAATGGTGAAATAGAAGTTATTAGAGCATAACATTTATGAGTCAATATTTTAAAGAAGCCCTTTCACACGATATATTCAGTTATATAGCAAAAGCATCCGGAGCCTTACAATTAGAATCTTATGTTATAGGTGGTTTTGTTCGTGATTTTTTAATGAAAAGAGATAGCGGTGCAAAAGATATTGATATAGTTGCTGTAGGTAGTGGAATAGCATTGGCTAAAAAAGTGGCAGAGCTATTACCGACCAATCCGAAAATTCAAATTTTTAAGACCTATGGCACAGCAATGCTTAAATATAAAGGCATTGAAGTAGAATTTGTAGGGGCTCGTAAAGAGTCATATGATAGGAATAGTAGAAATCCTGAAGTAGAAGAAGGGACATTATATGATGATCAAAACAGGCGAGATTTCACCATTAATGCATTGGCATTGAGTTTAAATGAAAATAATTATGGAGAGCTGCTAGATCCGTTTAATGGAGTTGAAGATTTAAAAGCAGGTATTATTAGGACACCTTTAGATCCGAATATTACCTATTCAGATGATCCTTTACGGATGATGCGTGCTATTCGTTTTGCAACTCAACTCAACTTTACTATTGAAAAAAAATCACTAGAAGCTATTACTCAAAATGCTGAGCGAATTGATATAATTACCAGAGAACGTATTGTTGATGAGCTGCATAAAGTATTATTAGCAGATAAACCTTCTATTGGTTTTAGACTACTGGAACAAACGAAGTTACTTGAACGTTTTTTACCTGAATTAACCGATTTAAAAGGAGTTGAAGAAGAGAAAGGGCAATCACATAAAGATAATTTTTATCACACCTTACAGGTAGTCGACAATATTTCTCAAAATACAGATAATTTGTGGTTACGTTGGACTGCTCTTTTGCATGACATTGGCAAGGCCCCTACTAAAAAGTTTGATAAGAATATAGGATGGACATTTCATACACATGAATTTGTTGGTTCAAAGATGGTTTATAATTTGTTTAAACGCTTAAAAATGCCATTAAATGAAAAGATGAAATATGTGCAGAAATTAGTATTACTAAGCTCAAGGCCAGTAGTATTAGCCGAGAATGTGACCGATTCTGCTGTTCGCAGATTGATATTTGATGCAGGTG
>Ga0209633_10003257_pt1 | contig 15096 bp, 12 predicted proteins | sample Cruoilmetagenom1_FD_187290 | JGI IMG/M metagenome (GOLD analysis project Ga0209633, IMG submission 187290) | Oil polluted marine microbial communities from Coal Oil Point, Santa Barbara, California, USA - Sample 1 (SPAdes) (version 2) | ecosystem: Environmental > Aquatic > Marine > Oil seeps ... | reverse complement strand
CAAAGATGGGGACAGCACCTAACCTCAGAATTACCCCCATAGTCGCAAAAAATGAATATGGTGTTGTAAGAACAACATCTCCCTGCCCTACCCCTATTGCCATAAGAGAAATAAGCAAGGCATCAGTGCCGCTGGTAACACCAATTCCATGCCCAACCTCACAATAATGTGCAATTTCCTCCTCCAGTCCAGTCACCTCAGGACCCTGGATATACCGGGTAGATTTTACCACACGGGTGACCGCCTGAATTAAGTCATCTTCGAGATATTCCAGCTGAGCCTGGAGGTCAAGCAGAGGTATTTTCATAATAATTTAGTGACTTTTTTTTATTCTAAATATTTCTTGAAACAGATTATAACTAACACCCATGAAATGAATTTCACAACAATGACACCGCTTCGCTGTTATGAAATTTATGTAGCCTCCCTGCCTGGGAGCGACATGACTTTCATATAAAGCCGAATAAATCACAACTTTTTGACTTAGCCATCTGGAACTTCCGATAAGCGTAGACTTCGAGTGACCTTTTTACGCCTTCATCATGTTGGTAGTGACTTTATTGTGCGAAATATGTCCGGTATCTTTCTCGGACAAGGTCCTGGGAAGATGTAGTTAATGATCAGAATTGATAACTATTTTTTCACCATCAAAATAATCAACTATATCTGGCATTTCAACTTCAAGGTATTTCTTCATTTTTTTAAGCAGATTGACTTCAATTTGTCGTACCCGCTCTCTTGAAATTGCAAATTTATCTGCAATATTCTGGAGAGTCAGCGGTTCATCCGTGAGCAACCGCTTTTCAAGAATCATCCTTTCCTTATCGTTGAGTCTTTCTTTTAAGGTGTCAAGAAGTTCAGCAAGTTTCACTTTTATTTCTTTTCCTGCAACAGTAGATTCAATCCCAGGACCATTACTGGGAAGAAAACTTTTTTGCTCATCATCGGAGTCGGAACGTACCGGACTTTCCAGGGAAACATCCCAATTGTCCATCCGCTGCCCCATTTCAACGACTTCACGTTCCTTTACGTTAAGACGCTCAGCAATGAGTTTTGGTGCCGCATCAAAACCTTGTGATTCAAGGAGTTTTCTTTCTTTGTTCAGACTAAAAAAGAGTTTGCGCTGGGCCTGGGTGGTACCGATTTTGACCAGCCTCCAGTTATCCATTATAAACTTCAAAACATAGGCTCGAATCCAATATGCGGCATAGTATGAGAATTTGACTCCTCGGTATGGATCAAATTTTTTTGTTGCCTGGACCAACCCCACATTGCCTTCCTGGATAAGGTCCATGAAATTTTGCATCCAGTACTTCTGAAAATCCATTGCTACCTTAACCACCAGGCGTAAATTGGATGAGACCAGCCTGTAGGCTGCGTCCTGATCACCCTCTTCCCTGAAACGAATCGCCAATGCATCTGTCTCTTCTCTAGTTAACAGTTCATATTGGCTTATTTCCTGCAAATACCTGTGAAGTGCGGGATTGCTCAGGGCGGGCAAATTTTCTTCGTCCGACACCGTAACAAGGGGATTTTCATATCCCTTTTCAACAGGAGTTTCTTCAGTCTCAATCATTGTCTCTTTACTCATCCATATCTCTCCGGAATAATTGTCCAGGAAGTGTAATAAAACTAAAAATATTACTCTACTTGGATTAAAGTGCAATCATTATGTACAGGATAATTGCAGATCATGATTGAACGATTTTTTAGTTTGATTTCCTTTTCAGACAATCACCAGGTAGAAAAACTATTTTTTTATTGTCTGCTTTATGCTAAATATCACCATCCTGGTTATAACTTTCCCATATAAGGAAAACCTTCGTCCACTATGATGAATAACATTCGTAATTTTAGTATTATTGCCCATATCGATCATGGCAAATCTACTCTTGCAGATAGAATGATTCAACACTGCAATCTTGTCTCAGACAGAGAGTTTAAAGACCAGATCCTCGATAGTATGGCGATCGAAAGAGAAAGAGGCATTACCATAAAAAGCCAGACCATCTGTCTGCCTTTTACTGCAAAAGACGGTAAATTATACACTCTTAATCTTATTGATACGCCCGGACATGTTGATTTCAGCTATGAAGTCTCCCGGGCACTCACTTCCTGCGAAGGTGCGCTGCTTTTAATCGATGCCGCCCAGGGTGTTGAGGCGCAAACCCTTGCAAATCTGTACCTCGCCATGGATAACGATCTTGAGATTATTCCTGTAATTAATAAAATTGATCTTCCGTCTGCTGAACCGGAAACCGTTGCCCTCCAGATTGATGAAGATCTGGGGCTTGACAGCGAACTTGTACAATTCTGTTCAGCAAAAACGGGTAAGGGAGTTACAGAGATTCTTGAAGCTATAGTGCAGTTATTGCCGCCCCCGGAGGGAGATCCTGCTTCTCAATTACAGGCGCTCATTTTCGATGCTGATTATGATCCTTTCAGGGGTACAATTATCTCTATTCGTGTAATCAACGGTACAGTTAAACCAAGAGACATAATCCGGTTTATGTCCAATGGCAGGGAGTATAAAGTTGAGGAAGTCGGCCTGTTCAAACTCAGCAGAGAACCACAAAAACAACTCTCAGCCGGGCAGGTCGGGTATATCCTGGCAGGTATTAAGACTGTTGAAGATACCAGACCCGGAGATACAATCACCCTGAAAGATGATCCATGCTCAGAACCGTTAGCAGGGTTTAAGAAAGTTCAACAGGTAGTTTTCTCTTCCATCTACCCGATAGCGACTGATGAATATGAAGATCTTGCAGCTGCCCTTGAGAAGTTAAAGCTAAATGATGCTGCACTCACCTTTGAAAAAGATTCTTCTGTTGCACTGGGTTTTGGTTTTCGTTGTGGTTTTCTCGGTCTTCTTCACCTCGAAGTTATTCAAGAACGACTTGAAAGAGAGTTTGATATAGCACTCATTCTGACTGTTCCTTCGGTTCAATATACATTTCTTCTTGCAGACGGAACTGAAAAAAAAGTTGATAATCCAGCACATTTTCCCGACCCTTCCCATATAGACAGAATTGAAGAGCCATTTATTAAGGCCACAATTCTCATCCCCGAACGATATATGGGGGTAGTAATGACCCTGTGCATGGACAGGCGTGGTGAAAACACCAATTTTCATTATCCCATGCCGGGGAGGATAGAATTTCAATGCGAACTGCCACTAGCTGAAGTTATCTATGATTTTTACGATAGACTGAAATCCGTAACACAAGGGTACGGTTCATTCGACTATGAAATGATCGACTATCGAAAGAGCGATCTTGTCAAACTCGATATTCTTGTTAATGGTGAGATCGTCGATGCCCTATCCCAACTCGTCCATAGAAACAACGCCAGAGCGCGAGGCCTCCATGCCTGTGAAATGCTCAAAGAGGAAATTCCCAGGCAGATGTTCAAGATTGCGATCCAGGCAGCTATCGGCGGCACCATCATCGGCCGGACCAATGTTTCCGCAATGAGAAAAGATGTTACAGCTAAGTGTTATGGCGGAGACATCACAAGAAAAAGAAAGCTTCTAGAAAAACAGAAGGCAGGAAAGAAGAGAATGAAAACTGTCGGTAATGTAGATATTCCGCAGAATGCCTTTCTGTCGGTACTTAAATCTGATCAGTAGTAGATATACTACTAAACGGGCTTTGCCCGCATCCGAGGTTAATAGGTTGTTTTTTATGACAGAAGTTAGGGAGTAAGGCACTAACACCCATGAAATGAATTTCACAACAAAGCATGAAAGTTATATAACAGGAATCCGGGAGAGCTGTTGCCAAACGTCCTCGCAGGCTGTGGATTGTTGTGGCAACACCTCTCCCGGTTCCCTTTGCCCTCGCAGAAGGTATGACTTACAGATTCCGGTTGATTTTTCTACTCAAGTAGCTGGCCTATTCCACGATTTTTTGCAGATTCATATATCAACTGTGCGGCCGCAAGATCAAAGAGGGCCATGCCTACTGTTTTAAAGAATGTAGTTCCACTTTCCCCCCTGTCAGGTTCTGCACCTGAGCGAATAAACCGGCCAAGGGTCTCAATCTGTTCTTCCTTCAGAATTCCGTCCTTGAGGGGGATTAAAATTTCTCCTGATTCTTCTTTAGCATAATCTATATCGACCCAGACCCGGGAACTCTGTCTGAACAGTGCATCGGGATATTCACGAACATCAGGTTCAAAGGAGCCGACAGCAATAAAATGTTTTCCCTTAAACAGCTCCGGGATGTCAGGTAACACCGGTTTTCTGGCAGTTGTGGCCGTTATTATAATATCCGATTCGTTGATGAGGTCTTCTGTTGATTCCGCTATATTGATTTCAATATCCAGGTAGTCGGACTTTAATTTTTCCGACAGAAACAATATGTTTTCCCGGTTCATATCAAAAAGTGAGATTTTACGGATATTTCTAGCGGCACAACCATATTTGAGCTGGTAGAATCCCTGCACTCCGCAACCAACCAGCCCGACAGAATCCGCATCTATTTTTGCAATATGTCGTATTGACGAACCGCTGACAGCACCGGTTCTCATGGCGGTAATGGCTCCTCCCTCCATGATGGCAAGTGGGGTTCCTGTCCTGCTGTCCGCAAGCATTACCGTTGCCTGGATCACCGGTTTTTCGACCACCCTGTTGTCCGGATAGAGGGTCAGCACCTTGGTAACCATATAATCACCGGCTATACAAGGCATAAGCAGGAGTATATTTCCATCGCCGCACGGTACGTTCATGCGCTCAGGCATGGTATAGGCTTTGGCTTCATAAACTGCCATTGCCTGCTCGACAGCGTCCATCATTTCGTCACAGGTGACTGCCGTAGTAATTGCCTGACTGTTCAGATAAAGCATTTTATGTCTCGCTTGTTGATGCGCCGGTTTCGAAACGTTTCTCGATCACCCTGGCAGATTTTGTAATAGAGAGTCCGCCGAGAGCAGTACACCGGAGTTCAGGAGCTATACTTTTACCGACGGAATCCATAGTCTCAATGACTTCATCAAGGGGAATGACAGGATCATATCCTGCCAGGGCCATATTTGCACAGGTGAGAGCATTGGCTGCTGCCATTGCATTTTTGGTCAAACATGGAACCTCAACCCGATTGGCTACAGGGTCGCATATCATGCCCAGGATGTTCTGAAGAGCCATGGATGCTGCAGTAAGAGCCTGTGTAGCCGACCCTCCCCCCATTTCCACCAGTGCTGCTGCAGCCATACCGGAGGCTGAACCACATTCCGCCTGACAGCCGCACACTTCGGCGGCAAATGTTGAATCTGTTGCGATAAGTACACCGATCATGCCGGCTGCAAGCATCCCCCGAACAGCATCATCTTTTGAAAGGTCAAGGGAGTCAACGGCACCAAGAACGGCCCCGGGCAGACCCGCACATGATCCAGCCGTGGGTGCAGCCACAATTAAGCCCATGGAACTCTTCATTTCCATGAGGGAAGTGATATAGAGGGTCATCGTATTGAGTACTGTGGAACCCAGAAGGGAGCCTGATTCCATGGCAGCTGCAAACCCTCTGGACTGGCAGCCAAGAATCCGTTCATCATATTCGGTGCCCTTAAGGCCTGTTCTGATCGATTTAATCAGGATATCGACGATCTCTGCCATTTTATCTATAACTTCTGTTCGCTCAAGTGCTCCCCGCTGGCTCTCATAATGGATGGCAAGATCTGACAAGGGTAGTTTTTTGTCGACATTGAAATCGAGCATTTCCCTGTAGGATGAGAATGGTACTGAAAGATCCCTGCGTGACAGTATTGGTAACACAGGTGAGAGCTGCCTGACCATTGTAACATTGTCAATAGCTGCGATTGCACTGATTGCATTTTCTGAGAGCGGTGTTTCTGTTTTTATCTGAATACATGCATCATCGTTAGACTCAAGGAGATTTACAAAATCAGCGCTGGTCAAAAATGGTGTTATATGAGGATGGATGTCTGAGGATACGACAAATACCAGGGTCTCGAAAAAATCACCCTTGATTGAAATATCGATTCCGTCAATGGAGATAATTTCCACCATCCCACCCCCTGAGGAGATGGCCCTGATCACATGTTTTTCCCTGGTTCCTGTAAGGGTTATCAGATAGGTATTGGGATGCGCCATATCATAGTGGCCAATTACATAGCTTATATTGAAGCCCTTATTGGAAAATATTTGTTCTGCGTCGGCCATCCTTGGATCCGTGGTATCCCAGCCAAGAAGCCCTCCGGCGAGACCCAAATCCGACCCCTGTGTTGTGTGTGTAGTGGCTAGTGATCCGTCCTTATCGAATTCTACCAGTACATCAGTAAATTCAGTTGCGTGCATTAACTCTCGGGCGATCCGTCCGATGCGCAGAGCCCCGGCACAGTGAGAACTGGACGGCCCACGCATGACGGGACCGATAACATCATTGAAAATACTGGGGTGATTCATAGTGGTTTTTTTATATAATTATCGGAAGATAAAACCGTCCCTGAGTCCATCATCGGGATCAATATAGAGGCGGTTTTCTCCAGTTATGGATGCGGTTCCTGTAACTTTTGGGATAACAGCATCATATGGGCCAAAAGTTGTTTTTTGCGCAACCTCTACAGTCATTGTTGTTCCCAAGATACTTTCAATTGTAATGGTCTGATGAGGTTTCAATCCATCCCTGGCAGTATGAATAGCTGCCCTTGCGCTGACTCCTGTGCCGGTAGCCGACCTGTCCACCTGCCCTTCAGCAAATATACATACATTTCGACTATGATGTTCTTTTTTTTCCGAAGAGCCAATGAAAATTGTCCCATAAAGGTAACCCAAATCAGACTCAAAAGGATGTTCAATTATTTCACTGGCCATTACACTTTCTTTAATCTTCCGACCGGCATCTATTAATCGGTCATGGTTTTCAGGAATCAGATCAATACCAACCTGATCAGCTTGGCAAAAAGTATAAAATGCTCCACCAAATGCAATATCGTATTCCAGAATTCCCAACCCGGGAACATCAACTTGCAAATCCTGCTTATAAAGAAAAGAAGGTACATTTAAAAATGAGACTGATTTCACCCTCCCCTCTTCAATGTTTGCAGTTGCCTCCACCCTTCCGGCCGGTGCGTCAATCTTCAACACCGGTTTTTTTCCTTTTTTTTTAATCCAGCCGGTATCAAAAAAGGCGGTGGTAATGGCAATTATAGCATGACCACACATGGTGCTATACCCTTCGTTGTGAAGAAAAATAACCCCCAGATCACCATCCGGCGTGACCGGGTCCGTGAGAATTGCACCATACATATCAGCATGGCCCCGTGGCTCCCACAAGGCAGAAGTTCTTAGGTGGTCAAAATGTTCTTTAAAATACTGCCTTTTTTTAAGAACAGAGTTTCCTTTTATTTCCGGCAATCCTCCGGTAAAAATCCGCAATGGTTCTCCACCTGTATGTGCTTCAAGGGTGGTAATTACCTGCCAGTTTTTTGGAATTTTCCAGTTCTTTAGCATATTGTCTACCCAGGTTTCCAGCAATTAGAGTTATTACAAGATTATCATCAAAAATACCATCTTACAAAATACAAAATCCGCAGCTCCGTCATTCCTGCGTAGACTGGAGATAGCGTAGATTTCGATCCAATCATTTCATCACATTATGTATGGAAATCTGCGCAATCCTTCTCCTACGCGAGAACGATGGAATAACAAAGAATTTTAGTTTTTACGAGTTGATTATCAAAGAGGTTTTGTTTTTTTTACCGCCATTTCCTGAAAAAGAATAGACCCGACAATAAGAAGGAGTCCCAGGAAGGTGGCGACATGAATTTCTTCTCCTATAATAATTCTAAGAAAAATCAGGGAGAGGAAAGGAGAAATATAGATCAGATTTCCAACTCTCGCTGCTGTGCTGCTGAGTTCCAGTGCTGTCAACCAAAGCACGAAGGTGAGACCCATCTCAAAAAACCCTATATAGGTCAACGGCAACAGTGCCTGGATGTCGGGCAACTGCAAACCACCAAACAGGGGGCTGAATAAGACAGAGTAAAGAAGACCAAAACAAAAACCTGAAAAAAGCTTTGTCAACGGATCAAGGCCGTCTCTGGCATTGAATAGCCAGAATAATGCCCAGATAATTGTGGAACCGAAAGCAAGCACAAGACCAAGTTTGCTGACCTCGTTAAAACCTGTGAATTGTCCCTTTGTAGCAATAATTATAGCGCCACAAAAACTGATAATAACAGCGATAAGCTGTGCTCGGCTCAAGGCTTGTTTAAGGATGGGGACAGACAGAAGTGCCAGAGCCAGAGGCCAGCCGTAATTTAATGCCATGGCAATCTGCCCTGGAAGCAGGGAATAGGCCTTAAAGAGTACAGTATAATAGAGAAACGGATTGAGAAACCCAAGCAGTGCTGCTTTGCCAATCTGTTTCAGAGTAATTTTAGAAAGCTGGGAAATCTTACCCTGCAGAATTATTATAATGAACAAAGCAATGGTGGAAATGAGAGCGGAATAGAAAAGCAGCAAATAAGGCGTGACATACTGCAGGGCAATTTTAAATGCAGAAGCTGCCGTACCCCAGAAAGTAACGGCAATTAATGTCAACAGATAGGCTTTTGTCTGTTTTTGCATTGGCTGCCCACACACGTATGCAAGCTTAGTTTAAGACAGCATTGACTGTTTATAATCTCATGAAAAGTTCCCTATTCCGTCATTCCGGCGAAGGCGGGAATGACGATATAGCTGCAACTTTACTCACCAAGATAGGCTTTCACTATACTCTCGTCTTGCTGCAGTGTTTTAGCATCACCCCTGATAACTATCTTGCCGGTTTCAAGAACATAACCATGATCTGCAAGTTTCAACGCCACCTTGGCATTCTGTTCAACCAGAAGGATGGTTACTCCCTCCTTATTTAGTCTTAAAACAATCTTCATGATCTGCTGAACCAGAAAGGGAGCAAGTCCCATGGAAGGTTCGTCAAGCAACAGCAATTTGGGGTTGGTCATCATCGATCGGCCCATCGCCAGCATCTGCTGCTCGCCTCCTGAGAGAAAAGCAGAATCACGAGTCCTTCGTTCATAGAGAACAGGGAATATCTCGAAAACATGGTCCATACGTCGTTTCCGTTCAGCATCGTCGTCGAGAGTAAAGGAGCCGAGTTCAAGGTTCTCGGTAATTGTCATTCCTTTGAAGATCTTCCTTCCCTCGGGCACATGGATAAGTCCCATCTGGACAATGTCATGGGCGGGTTTGCTGGTAATATCATCACCCTTATAACGGATGGTACCGGAAGTTGAGCGGATAAGTCCGGAGATCGCCCTCAAGGTAGTACTTTTACCGGCTCCGTTGGCACCGAGAAGGGTGACAATCTGCCCTTCCCTGACAGTTAAGGAGATACCGCGCAGAGCATGGATCTTGCCATAGTGTGTCTCAAGATTTTCAATTTCGAGAATTGTATTGCTCATGCGGTTTCGTCCTCTTCTTTACCCAGGTAGGCTTCTATGACTTTTGGATTACTCTGGATTTCTTCAGCATTTCCCTGGGCAATCTTTTCACCATAATCAATTACGGTAATTTTTTCCGATACCTTCATGACCAGTCCCATATCATGTTCAATAAGAAAGATTGTGATGTTGAGCTGGTCACGGATTCGGTTGATGAGTTCAATCAGCTGCTGCTTTTCATCATGGTTCAATCCAGCAGCCGGTTCATCGAGTAACAGAAGTTTTGGTTGAGTTGCCAGGGCCCTGGCCCACTCCACTCTTCGCTGATCGCCATAAGCGAGATTCGAAGCAACTCTGTCTTTTGCACCCAGCAATCCAACAAAATCGAGACAGGTCTCACTAAACTCATTTATCGTGGCTTCCTCTTTCTGCTGGAAACCAGTTCTGAAGATTGCACCAACAGGTCCTGCCGAACTGCGGCAGTGCATTCCCGACATCACATTTTCAAGTACTGTCATACTTTTAAAAAGCCTGAGGTTCTGGAATGTCCTTGCCATCCCCTGCCGGGTGATTTTATGTGGTTTCCTCCGCGTTATCGATTTTCCATTAAAAACAATATCACCGGCGGTAGGTTTATAAAATCCAGTAAGACAGTTGAAGACGGAGGTCTTACCTGCACCATTAGGTCCGATAAGACTGGCGATACTACCCTCTTCAATGGAGAAATCCAGTTCCTTGATAACGTGGAGACCGGCAAAACTGAGCGCCAGGTTATTAACTTCTAGTAAAGCCATAGAATTTGATCCGTCGTTGTATTACCGTGTTGTGTTACGATTTCTTTGCCGGCCAGATACCCTCTGGTCTGTATAACATGATAATCAGCATGACAACTGCAAAAACCAGCATACGCATGGAGCCCAGGCCCCGAAAAACCTCAGGGAAGAGGACCAGAGCAAATGCACCAATTATAACGCCGGGAATCTTGCCCATGCCACCAAGAACAACGCCGAGAAGAATCAATACGGATTGCTGAAACATGAAAGTCTCCGGGGAAATAGCTGTCATTTTAGCCGCAAAAAAACAACCGGCTACTCCACCAAAGATGGCACCGATTACATAGGCATATAATTTAACTGCAACTCTGTTAATGCCCATAGCTTCTGCTGCATCTTCATCTTCCCGTACATATTGCCATGCCCTGCCGAGACGGGAATGCTGCAGTCTGTAGCTGACAAAACAGGCGAGGATGGCAAGGATGAGAAATACATAATAAAAATGAATAATTTGATTCAACTGAAAACCAAAAATAGTTGGTCTTTCAATACCAATGAGTCCGCTGGCTCCGCCTGTGATTTCGAGGTTCCTGGCGATTATTCTGACAATTTCTCCAAATCCAAGTGTGACAATGGCAAGATAATCGCTGCGCAGTCTCAGGGTCGGGCCGCCAATGATGAGACCAGCACAGGCAGAGACACAGACAGCGACGGGAATAGTCAGCCAGAAGTTGACACCAAATTGGGAGGTAAGGATACCTGTTGTGTATGCTCCAACCGCAAAAAATGCGGCATAGCCGAGATCGAGAAGTCCTGCGTAGCCAACGACAATATTCAACCCCAGGCAGAGCATGACATAGAACCAGACATTTGTCATGACCTCGAGGCCATAGTTATTTGATACCAGAGGAATAAGCATGGCAATAACAGCAAGAGTCATAAGAATGAACATGCGATTCTTTTGTGGATAAAGCCATCCGCTCAGACCACCCGGATTGTCTTGACCGGATATGCCAGTTGAGGGTGTATTAGTTGGATTTACCATGAATTACATCCTCTCAATTTCTGTTTTTCCTAGAATACCGGTAGGTTTGAACACAAGAAGGAGAATGAGTATGCTAAAGGAAAAGACATCCTTCCACTCTGTTCCGATAAATGGAATCTGGGTACCGAAGGACTCCAGGAGCCCTAAAAGCAGCCCTCCCAGCATGGCACCAGGGATTGAACCGATCCCACCGATAACGGCAGCAGTAAATGCTTTGAGACCAATGACGAAACCCATGAAAAAATGGATACTGCCGTAGTAGGTCCCAGCCATGATGCCGGCCGCAGCAGCAAGGGATGTACCAATGAAAAAAGTTAAGGCAATAATTTTGTTCACATTTATCCCCATCAGCCTGCAGGCATCCTGGTCGATAGCGATTGCACGCATCGCCTTGCCGTAAAGAGTTTTATGAACAAAAAGGTAGAGGACTATCATCAGGATAAAAGAGGCGCCTACGAGTATTATCTGCGTATTGGTGATAAACACATTGCCGAGATCAAAACCTTCATAGCTCAGATCTGTGGGGAAGGCCAGGTACTGACCATCGGTAAGTGCCATAACACCATTGTAAAGTACCATGGAAACAGCAAGTGCGGTGATGAGAATAGAAAGTCTGGGGGCGGAAAGCATCGGTACATAGGCTATCCGCTGAATCAGTACACCCAACAGTCCAACGGCTATCATACTCAAAACCATACTGCAGAGAATACCTGCCCAGCCGTCGCCGATGTAGGTACTAAGGAAAGACAAAATGATAAAACCTACGAATGAACCCAGCATGTAAAGATCACCATGGGCAAAATTAAGAAGCTTAATGATGCCGTACACCATGGTGTAGCCAAGGGCAACGAGAGCATAGAATGAGCCCAGTATCAGTCCATTAGCCAGCTGTTGTAATAAAATGTCCTGGATTGACATAACTAATCCGTTTAGAGAGGATGAGTACTATGGCCGTGCAGCCCGGCATGAGTTACAATACCGGGTTGCACAGGAATTTGAGACAAAAAGAGTTTTATTTATTGAGGATCCACTTTCCGTCTTTTGCTACAAGAATAACAAAGTTACTTCTGGCGAGGGTGTTTTTATCAGTAAAAGAAATGGGACCGGCAATACCTGTAAATTCCTTTGTTGCGGCCAGTGCTTTTATGATTGCCGCTTTGTCGGTTGAACCCGCACGTGTGATAGCATCGGCCATAAGCTTCATGCCGTCATAGGAGAGCGCGGCATAGGCGTCCGGATCCTGCTTGTAGGTGGCCTTGTAATTTGCATGAAAGGATTTAGCTGCGGGAAGATATTCCACGGTAGGGTTGGAGAAACAGTAAACCCCTTCGGCTGCTTTTCCAGCAATCTCAAGAAGTTTCGGTGAGTTAGACCCATCGCCAACTGCAATAAGATTACGATAGCCACCCTGACGAAGCTGCTTGATTACCATAGCACCATCGGCATAGTATGCTGTCCAGAAAACAGCATCGGGTGCCTTGGACTTAACGCGGGTTACGAGGGCTGATTGATCCTGCTCACCTTTATTTACAACCTCATAGGCTACAACTTCTTTGCCCATTGCGGTCCATTTCTCACGTGTCAGCTTGGCAAGATCTTCGGAGTAACCGTCGCCCTGATGAACAATTGCCAGTTTGTTAATTCCTTTTGCCTCAAAAAGGCTAACAGCTGTTTTCACCTGGTCAAAACCGGTAGAATTGATCTGAAAAGCATTGCCTTGATTAATATCGATCAATTTGGTGGAATTTGCTGCAGGGATAACCATCGGTATACCGGCATCACCATAAATTTTCATGGTGGGCATAGTAGCACCTGAACAGTATCCGCCGACAACAGCTGTGACATCGGCAGAAACCAGTTTACTGGCGGCAGAGGTCGCCTGCTGTGGATCACAGGCAGCATCGCCGGTCATGGTGACTATTTTCTGGCCAAGCACACCGCCAGCTTTATTGATTTCAGCAGCAGCAAGGTTGATAGCATTTTCCATATCTTTGCCATACGTTGCTTCTGATCCGGTTGTGGGAACCATGATACCGATTTTCAAATCTGCAGAAGTAGCAACATTACCAAGTACGAGTAAACCGGCAAGTGCGCCACCTAGAGAAGACAGCAATAAAGATTTTTTCACAACATCCTCCTTTTACATTATTTAATTAACCAGGAAGCTGCCCGTGAATAAGCATTTTTTCTCGGACAGCCTCCTGGCTATTACCCGTATCCTCCTGGATACAAGAAACCAAATACCGGCAAAATTACACCAGTTGCAACATCATAATCAAGAAAAACAATGTATGCTCTAGAGAAATGAACACTGTTTATGTAACCGCACTCAACCTCTCGCACTCTTGTTTTCTAATTCAAATCTACATATTCTTTTTAAATATAGCCACTCCCAACTTTGACGGGTACAGCATAACACTGCTTTTTCAGAAACTCTGTTCGTTCAATGATATATTCCCTTGAAGGAGTAGCCACATCCTCCAACTCATAAGATCTGCCCAGTTTTGCATAGGTCCCTACCCCAAGACGATGGTAGGGCAGTATTTCTATTTCTACCAGTTTCTTGAGCGATGCAGCTATTGAGAGGGTTTTTATGAGGGCATCATCCTCATCATTGATTCCAGGGATAAGCGGGATGCGCAGATAGATCTTAAAGGGTAAATCGGACTGATCGATCTTTTTAAGATTCGCAAGGATATGCCTGTTATCGACACCGACAAGCTTCTTGTGAATGTTGCCATCAGGATGTTTCAGATCTACATAAATAGCATTTAGAAAAGGAAGAATTTTTTCCACACTCGGCCATGGCGCAAAAAGGCTTGTCTCTATGGCTGTATCAATTCCCCGCTTCCGGCACTCTCCAAGTACACCCGCGACAAAATCCGGCTGAAGCAGGCATTCTCCACCACTAATGGTCACGCCGCCGCCGGAATGAAAAAAGAATATTTCATCCTTACATATTTCAGCAACCACCTCATCAACTGATATGATTCTGCCATATCCTTTTTCGACAACGGCTTGTTGTGACTCGGGAGTTGAACACCACTTGCAGGAGAGAGAACATCCTTTTAAAAACAGAACTACACGCAACCCCTGTCCATCATGGATAGAATTTCTTTCCAGGCGGAGAACTGTACCTGTACAGTTTTTGACCTCCCCTTTATCCAACTGAGATACCATGCTGAACTGTCCTGCCGATAATTTCATCCTGAACGTCTTTGCCAAGTTCAACAAAATAGGCAGTATAACCTGCGACCCTGACGAGCAGTCCACGATGTTCATCAGGATTCCTCTGCGCCTGAATCAATTTTTCCTGGTCAATCACATTAAACTGAACATGGTAGACACCAAGGCTGCACATGCTTTTCAACAGAGCCATCATCTGAATTATGCCATTTTCCTCGCTCAGCATGGCAGGTCCCACCTTCAGATTTAAAAGTGTTCCCTGAACAAAACGATCGTGGGGGATATTAGCAACTGATTTCAACACCGAACCTGGTCCTTCCAGATCAGTTCCTCCCGCAGGACTGACACCATCGGCAAGGGACTTCCAGGCTTTTTTGCCGGAAGGCAAGGCACCTACTTCAAGACCAAAAGGAGTATTGCCGGAAACGGGCAGGATACCTGGAGTCATCCTGCCGAATTTTGATTGATATGTTTCAATCTCATCAGCAAAAAAGGTGAAGATATCACCGGCAATCCGATCCGCCTGGGGGGCATCATTACCATATTTGGGTGCAGAGTTGCAGAGTTTCAAGATATCTTCGAACCCAGCAAAATCGTGGGCCAGTGCATCGAGTAACCGGTTCATTGTGACAAGCTCTTTATCATATACAAGATGCTTAACAGCAGCGATGGAGTTTATCAGGTCAGCTA
>Ga0209633_10003255_pt1 | contig 15101 bp, 14 predicted proteins | sample Cruoilmetagenom1_FD_187290 | JGI IMG/M metagenome (GOLD analysis project Ga0209633, IMG submission 187290) | Oil polluted marine microbial communities from Coal Oil Point, Santa Barbara, California, USA - Sample 1 (SPAdes) (version 2) | ecosystem: Environmental > Aquatic > Marine > Oil seeps ... | reverse complement strand
TTTATTTTACTCAAGTCCCTATTGCTTACATGAGTATATATCTCTGTCGTTCTTGAACTTTTATGTCCAAGTAATTCCTGAATATACCTTAAATCCACACCAGCTTCCAGCAAATGCGTAGCGAAGCTATGACGTAGTGAATGAACTGTAACTTCCTTTATTATTCCCGCCTTTTTGCACGCACTCTCAAATATTTTCTGCACTGTCCTTACAGTGATGTAAGTACCCATCCTCTGGCCTGCGAATAGCCATTTCTGTGGTTCATATACCTTCGTATATTCTTTCAGCGTTTCTATGGCCATATCTGAAAGTAGTGTATATCTATCTTTTCTTCCTTTTCCACCTCGAATATGGATTAATTTTCTTTCGGTATCCGTATCTTCAATCTTTAACTTTATAACCTCGCTAACCCTCAAGCCACCAGAATAGATAAGCATTAAGATCAATTTGTGCTTAATATTAGAAAAAGAAAAGAGGATCCTCGAAACTTCTTCTTGACTTAGAATTACAGGCAACTTATCATCTTTCTTTGGTCTTTTAATCTCATAAGCAAATCTCTCCTTTAAAATCTGACCATAATAAAATTTCAGTGCATTGATGGCGATGTTCAAAGTGGACGTAGAAACTTCTCTAATCCCAGCTAAGTAGTACAAATAATCCTGTATATCCTCATTGGACACTTTGTAAGGATTTTTATGAGAAAACTCGAGAAATTCCCTATTTTGATACAAATACAGTTTTATCGTCCCCTGACTGTACCTCCTTGATACAAGCTCCTTCTTCAAATCGTCGAGATATAGATAGGGGTCAATCTCAAGTCTTTCTCCATCGAACATGTATAAGAACTTCCCAAGTTCAGATTTGGGAACGCTCCAGTATTTTTCGTCAGGATGCCATCTGTAACCTTTAATAGCCTTAATCTTTGCAATATGCTCCCTATTATGCGGAAATTTGACTATGACCCCTCCATTACCCTTTTCAATTCTTATCATCCTTCAATCCACATAATTCGCTTTTTGTTCCATTTTGGGAGTATATACGAACCTCATTTCTTTATGTCGTCTCCCAGTTCTAAACTTAAACTATCCAGTGGATTATATTTTACTCAAATCCTTATCGCTCAGTGGCATATCTCTATCCTTTGCTACTTTTGTATCCAGGGTTTTCCATTGGCCCTTCCACCAAACGTCCTTAATCTAGTCTGTAGCATCACTCATCTCGGCTATATAATCGCGTATTTCCCGCATCATCGCCCCTTCATCATGCAGGTTACGCTCGATTATGTTGACTATGGCGCTTCCCACAATTGCAGCATCCGCGCCTGCAGTTGTAATCTCCTTTACATGCTCCGGCCTGGATATTCCAAATCCAACTGCCAGTGGCAGGTCAGTATGCGATCTGACGTGTCGAATGAGGTCAAGTGCAGCCTCGGACATCTTTTTCCTGGCTCCGGTAACCCCCAAGACGGAGACCAGATATAAGAAACCGCTAGCGGAGCTTACGATTTTTTTAAGCCTGTCCTCGGTCGTCGTCTGAGTGACTAAGAAGATCTGGTCTATACCATAGCGCTTTGAGATTTTTCTTACCTCTTCAGATTCCTCGACGGGCATATCGACGATCAACACGCCATCGACTAACCCATGTGCATCCCTGTAGAATTTCTCTACATTCTGTATCAGGTTGTAATAGATAAGTAATATAATGGGCACGTTCGAATATGAGCGGATCTCCCGCGCTATATCAAGTACCATGTCGAGATTCGCGCCTGCCTTCAACGCTCGTTCATCGGCCTTCTGAATCGTGGGACCATCTGCAACTGGGTCGGAAAACGGCACGCCCAGCTCCAGCATATCGGCTCCCGCATCGATGATCGTCTTGGCTATCTTAAGGCATGTATCCCGATTCGGGTCTCCCGCGACTATGAAAGCTATGAATGCCTTTTTTGCCTCCTGAAACTTTTCGTCTATTCTACCCATTTTTTACTCCTTTCTACCTCCGCCACATCCTTATCCCCGCGACCGGAGAGATTTATTACCAGTATATCGTCTCTATCCAAATTCGCGATCTTCCTCGCCCCTGCCACCGCGTGGGCGGACTCCAGAGCCGGTATTATCCCCTCTTTTTTTGATAGAAAGGTGAAGGCGTCCAATGCCTCCTCATCGGTTACAGCCCCATATTCTACCACTTTTTCGTCTTTTAACATGGAGTGTTCGGGCCCTACACCGGGGTAATCTAAGCCGGCGGCGATGCTATGAGTGCCTCTAATCTGTCCATGCTCATCCTGGAGGAGATATGACAGCGCGCCGTGCAGCACTCCCTGGGAACCCTTGCATAAGGTGGCACCATTTTCATCCGTCTCCAGGCCCCTGCCCCCCGCCTCAACGCCTATAAGCCTCACGTTCTCGTTTAAAAACGGATGAAATATCCCAATGGCGTTTGAGCCACCTCCTACACATGCGATGATGACGTCGGGCAGCCTTCCCTCTTTTCGCATTATTTGCTCTTTTACCTCCTTGCCTATAACGGTCTGGAAATCCCGAACCATTGTGGGGTATGGGTGAGGCCCCACCACCGACCCCAATAAATAGTACGTATCCCTCACGTTCGCTACCCAATCCCGCAATGCCTCGTTGACGGAATCCTTCAGCGTTCTGGTGCCTGATTTCACCGGTATGACCCTGGCACCGAGCAGTTCCATCCGAAACGCGTTCAGTTTCTGCCTTTCTATATCGACCTCGCCCATATATACGTCCACAGGTAAGTTCAGAACAGCGCCAACTATTGCGGTCGCCACACCATGCTGACCAGCGCCCGTCTCAGCGATGAGCCTGCGTTTACCCATGTATCTCGCGAGCAGTGCCTGTCCCAGCGTATTGTTCAGTTTATGTGCCCCTCCATGAAGCAGGTCCTCTCTCTTCAGGTAAACCCTGCAGCCGAGCTCACCGGACACGTTTTTGCAGTACGTGAGCGGCGTAGGCCGGCCAGCATATTCGGTCAGGTAATAATCCAGCTCTTTTTGGAATTTTTCATCGGTGGACGCTCTTTTATAAGCGCTCTCCAACTCCAATAACGCGCTCATCAGGGTTTCCGGGACATATTGCCCCCCGTACTTCCCGAACCTTCCTTTTTTCATATCTCCCCCTTACATGCCTCTACAAACGCCCTGATTTTTTCCCGGTTCTTGACGCCAGGGCTCGATTCCACGCCGGAGGAGACGTCGACCGCATACGACCTCACCGTTTTAATCGCCTCTCTCACGTTATCCGGAGTCAGGCCACCGGATAGTATTACCGGGACCTTGGAAGCTCTCACGATTTTCCTGGCATATTTGTAGTCATATTTTTTCCCGGTGCCGCCACTTTCATCTACCAGAATAGCATCACAGTCATCCCTCAGTGCATCATCACGCGTCAACGCCCTGATTATCTTGATTCCCTTTGGGATACCCATATCACGATATATCTGTATAGCCGACGGCCTCAACTCGATCATCTTCTCCAACTCTATTTCAGATTTTGTGCGAGATACGCATACTGTGGTTATGTATGGGCCAAGCGAGGAGAATATATCGGCAGCTCTATCGAAGGTGACATCCCTTGGAGAATCGCTGCACAATATGACACCTATAGCATCGGCGCCCACCTCTTCAGCAAATTTCGCGTCATCGACGTTAGTGATACCACAGATCTTTACGCGCATGTGAATTCCTCCACTTTTCTCCTCGGGGTTTCAGATGACATGATAGCTGAGCCTATCAGAAATGCATCACAATAACTCTTCAAATTTTTGACATCGCTCGTTGACTTGATCCCGCTCTCCGAGATTATCAACCTATCGCGTGCCATCATAGACAGTTTCTTAGTCGTTTCTATATCGACTTTCATCGTGTGTAGGTCCCTGTTGTTGATGCCGATGATTTCGGCATCGGTCTCAAGCGCAAGGTGGATGTCCTCTTGGTCATGGACTTCTACCAGGGGCTCAAGTCCCACTTCATGGGAAATCTCGACAAAATGTGATAATTTATCCCGCAATACACATGCGATTAGCAGAATTGCATCCGCTCTCAGCGCTTTGGTCTCATATATTTGCCTCTCATCTATTATGAAGTCCTTTCTCAGGATGGGAACCCTCGAAACGGTTCTAGCTCTGGTCAGGTTATCCGTGCTCCCCCCAAAAAAGTAAGGTTCCGTCAGAATTGATAATGCGACGCATCCCCCATCGATCATCTCCCTCGCCATCTTCTCGACATCGTCGTCTTTGCGTATCCTGCCTAGCGATGGTGACGCGTATTTAATCTCCGCAATTACAGCATTTTTTCCCTTTACAAAGACAATCGCATCTTTAAGGCTCCACTCTTTTGATGCGTTCACCGTTATGTCCCGCAAGTTTGCAATCCTCTTCTCCGTGCGTTTTATTATATCATCTAAGATCAAACGGCATCCCTCGTTTCCTGGATCAGTAAATTCAGTTTCCGAAGTGCCTTCCCCGACTCTATGGACTTCTCAGCCAGCTTAATGCCCTCTTTGATGCTATCGGCCTTTCCGCCTATGTAGATCGCAGCTCCCGCATTCATGAGGGTTATATCTCGGGGGGGTCCATCATCCCCTTCCAGAATCCGTAACATGATACGAGCATTCTCCCCTACATTCCCCCCCTTCAAATCCTCAAGCATCGCTGGTTTGATTCCAAACTCCTCACACTTTATCGTGTATTTCCTAATTTCTCCATCTCTCAATTCAGATACCACCGAATTACCAACAGTACTGATTTCGTCGAGTCCGCTCCCATGTACAACCATCGCCTTCCTCGATCCAAGCAATTTTAATACGTTTGCCAGTTTCTCGGTCAACTCAGGGCTGTATACTCCCAAAATCTGTGCCTGAGCATTTGCGGGGTTCGTCAGAGGGCCCAATAAGTTAAACACGGTTCTTATGCCCATCTCCTTCCTGGCTTTTCCCGCATAACTCATAGCTGGATGGTGGTTTGGCGCGAAGAGAAATGATATGTTTATTTTTTGCATTATTTCTTCGACCCTTTCCGGTTCTATGCAAAGATTGACCCCCAATTCTTCAAGCACATCAGCCGAGCCGCATCTGCTGCTGACGCTTCTATTGCCGTGTTTCACCACGGGAACGCCCGCACCAGCGGCGACGAAAGCCGAAACGGTGCTGATGTTAAAGGTGCTGGAAGAATCCCCACCAGTGCCACAGGTATCGACCAATATCCCATTAACCTTTGGGTTGATGGTTATAGCAAATTTACGCATTACCCTGGCAAATGCGGCGATTTCATGGATTGCCTCTCCCTTCATCCTGAGGGCGGTGAGGAAGCTTCCGACCTGTGCTTCTGTAGTTTTCCCGCTCATGATCTCCTGCATTACTTTTGTTGCCTCTTCTTGGGTCAAATCTTTGTTTCCAACGAGTTTCGATATCGCCTGCGTAATCATATCGCCTCACCGTTCCCATAAAGGAAATTGCGAATTATCTCCCCACCTTCTTCACACAAAATGGACTCGGGATGAAACTGTATGCCTTCGATGGGGTAATGTCTATGCCTCACGCCCATCACGTACCCATCATCTAGACTCGTCGCGGAAATCACCAGTTCATCCGGTATCATCTTATAATCCACTACCAATGAGTGATACCTTGTGGCTGTGAATGGGTTCTTTATACCCTTATATATAGACTTCCCATCATGTCGTATTTTGGAGGTCTTGCCATGCATGAGATGTCGGGCTCTTATTACATTTCCACCAAATGCAGCGCATATCGCCTGATGACCGAGGCACACGCCTAAAGTAGGTATCCTCGGGCTTATCTTGGCGAGCACGTACATACATGCCCCTGAATCCTCCGGAAGTCCCGGGCCTGGAGAGAGCACGATCCGATCGCAGGGAGTTTTCATGATTTTCTCGTATGATGCATCGTTTTTGAGCACTGTCAGTTCCGCCCCCAATTCGCCAATCAGCTGGCAAAGGTTAAATGTGAAGCTGTCGTAATTGTCTATCACCATTACCTTCATCCTATCTCCCCCGCCTTCTCAATGGCTTTCAGCATACCTTTACCCTTGTTCTCCGTCTCATACCACTCGGATTCCGGATTGGAATCCGCGACTATGCCTGCACCGACCTGGACGTATATTTTGTCACCTTTGGCGATCAACGTTCTGATCGTGATAGCAAAATCCATGTTTTTGTTAAATCCGATATAGCCTATAGCCCCAGCATATATTCCCCTTCTGCTCTTTTCCAGCTCCTCGATTATCTGCATGGCGCGGATTTTTGGAGCACCGGAAACCGTCCCCGCTGGAAAACAGGATTTCAGCACGTCGTAGCAATCTAGATTATCTCTCAAAACGCCGCTAACCGTTGAGACTATATGCTGAACGTGAGAGAACTTCTCTATGCTCATGAAATCGTCGACGTGAACGGATCCGTATTTACACACCCTTCCGATGTCATTTCTTGCCAGATCGACGAGCATGACATGCTCCGCTCTTTCTTTTTCGTCACGTAGCAGATCCTTGGCTAGCTGGTCATCCTTTTTTTTGTCCGCCCCCCTTGGCCTCGTCCCCGCAATTGGCACGGTCATGACCCTCCCGTTCTCGACCCGTACGAGCATCTCAGGGCTGCTTCCAATGACCTTCAAACCCCCAAAGTCGAGAAAGTATAGATAGGGACTCGGATTTATCTCTCTGAGCGCTCTATACACTGAAAAGGGATCTACACTTAAATCACACTCTATCCTTTTGGATATAACGGCCTGCAAGATGTCCCCTGCATATATATATTCTCTCGCTTTTTCTACAGCATGCTCAAATTCATCTTTTGAGATGTTGGTAGAATAATCGGGTAAACTTCTGGCCTTATGAGATAATCCTTTTACCTTCTTCTCGCCCAGATCCTCTATCTTCTCCTTCATCTCCAAGATTTTTTGCTCACTTTTTTCGTACTCCTCTTCCGGATCGGAGTCATAGGTCAGGAGCGGGCTATTGAAGATGTACAATTTTCTATTTACATGATCAAAGACTATACAGTCCTTCGTCAGCATGAACTGTGCAATGGGCGTCTCTACATCCCTTATCGTGTCCTTCTGTATTTTATCAGATAAAGAATAGATCAGATCATACGAGAAGTATCCGACCATGCCCCCAAAGAACCTGGGCGCTTTGACGTTTATAAAGCTGAATCTGTGCATTATCGATTTGATTTTGTCTACGACCGTCTTTCCTTCAGGAGCTTCCGCTATCGAGATGAGCTTCTTGTCCCCTTCCAGTTTGATCGTATCGTCGATGGAAACCAGCAATTGGGGGTCTATGCCTATGAAGGAATACCGTGCAATTTTTTCGCTTCCTTCCATGGATTCCAGCAAAAAACCATGCCCGTTTTGTAATCCGAGATAGACATCCATTGGAGATATTTTTGGAATCTCCATCTCGGTTGAGAGTGGTATAATCAGGGGCTTTGCCTGATTTTCAACAGCTCTGAGATATTCTTCCGGATTAAGATTCAATTTCATGTTCTTCATGTCCTGCTCCCATCGATAATAATCCAATTGGCACGGTCCGCATCATCTTTACACCCTGTTTCCATTTTTGTTCTATAGAGGTATATTATGTACCCTATTAAACATTTTTGCTATTTAATGTATAAAAAGGAAGGAGTCAAACTTCAATGACAAAAACAAAGGCTTAAAGTAAAGAACTTATATGGTCCTTGTGGAGCTTCTCGAGCTCTCAGGTGAACACCCAACCTTGCCCATCAGAGAAGCGATCGCGCTTCTTGGAAGCAGTGAGTATAGCGTTGAGGGGAGATATCTCCTCGGGGATTTTGAACACATAGAGAGGATGAAAAAGGCGGGGATGTGCCGCCGGGTCGATAGAGTCATAGCAATAACGGACGAGAGCGAGATTTTTGGGAAAGTCAGGGAGCTAGATGTCAATGGAACCTTCTCAGTCAGGTGGAAAGGGAGAAAAAATCTCGAAAAAAAGGTGGGGGCAATCCTGGCAAAGAAGGCTAAAGTGGATCTCGAGCAACCGGAACATGAGATAAGGATCCTGGAGAGTGAAGGAAATGGAAATATATACCTCTGCGATAAGCTATTCGACGTCGATAGAAGCTCCTTTGAAAAAAGGAAGCCGAAATTCAGATCCTACAGTCCACCCACCTCTATGCACCCTCGTTTGGCAAGATGTATAGTAAATCTCGCCGGAAATGGGGAGGGTAAAACTCTGCTGGACCCTTTCTGCGGGTCCGGAGGCATACTGATCGAAGCCGCTTTAATGAGATGGAGGACCATCGGAAGCGATATCGATTCAAGGGCTATGGCGGGTTGCAGGAGAAATCTAGACCAGCTGGGTTTAAAGGCGGAGCTGCATCTCAGCGACATCTCCTCTATCGATTTGGAAAGGGTCGATGTGATAGTTACCGATCCGCCTTACGGAAGGAGTTCGACGACAAGCGGGAAAAAAACGAAAGAGCTTTATCAAACTCTCCTTTCGATGGCGGAGAGGATGGCCGACACGCTAGTGGCCATCTTCCCATACCCGATGGAGATGGAGAAAGGCGAACTCATATCAGTTGACCCGGTTAGGGTGCATAGATCCCTGACGAGATATGTGCATGTCATCGAATTTTAAGGCAAAAAGTAAAATGCCCTTTGCAAATCTCCTGCCATGGATCTCAGAGTGATACTCCTGGGCACGAGTGCCGGGGTGCCATCGAAGTTCAGGGGAATGCCAGCTCTTGCCATATTCTACCTTGACGAGGTGCTGCTCTTCGATTGCGGGGAGGGAACTCAGGTGCAGTTGATGAATGCCAACGTGAGTTTCATGAGGATCAACAAGATATTCATAACACATTTCCATGGAGATCACATATATGGTCTTCCTGGCTTGTTGAGCACAATGGCCTTCAACCAGAGGGAGGACCCAATTTACATTTACGGCCCAAGAGGGCTGGACAAGGTGTTAAAAGCTATTTGGGGGTTAGGCTACTTTCCGAGATCATTCCCGATCCATTACAGAGAGCTGGACGAAGAAGAGGTCGACTTTGGCCATTACACCATTGCCTCCAGGGCGGTCGCTCACACCGTTCCTGGCCTTGCCTACTCTTTCTCGGAGAAGCCCTATAGAAGATTCGATGAGGATAGAGCCGGCGCCCTAGGGGTTCCCAAATCCAAAATAAGGAAAGATCTCACAGAGGGCAAGAGCGTGATCGTAAAGGGCAAAAGGATAACCCCAGATATGGTTCTAGGAGAGCTCATATCGGGGAGGAAAGTGGTCTACTCCGGAGACACCAGGCCGTCCGAAGCGGTGACGGAACTGGCAAAGAATTGCGATCTGCTCGTGCATGACTCCACTTTTGCGAGCGATATGCGAGAAGAATGCTATCAGTACGGCCATTCAACCGCTAGGGATGCAGCCGTTATAGCAAAAAAAGCCGGAGCTAAAAAACTGGTGTTGACCCATATAAGCTCGAGATACGGCAAAGCCATCGAGCTGGAGACAGAGGCCAAAGATGTCTTCGGGAATGCGGAAGTGGGGAGGGATTTCAGTTCTTATCCGATAAAGAAGGCCAGATAATCAGAGATCTGAAATCACTCGCTTCAATAGCTTTATCGCCCACTCTATATCTTCCCACGAAGCTAAAGAAAAGCCGGTATGCAGATACCTGGTGGCTATGGACACTGAGCAGGTTGGTATCCCCTCCTTAGTTATGTACACCGCGGCTCCATCGGTCATGCCGCCTTCCCCCAACTCCAGCTGATAAGGTATTGATTCCTTCTTGGCGCTCTCCTTGAGCATGTTCAGCAAGCGCTCGTTGGTTATCAATCCTCTTCCTCCTCCCTCAGCCAAGCCGAAGACCGGGCCCTTCCCTACTTTAATGGGCTGATCCCCCTCATTGAAACCTGGGGTGTCGCCGGCGGGAGTGGTGTCCACAACGATTGCAAGATCGGGCGACAGGGAGAAAGCGGCGGTTCTCGCTCCCTTTAATCCGACCTCTTCCTGAACGGATCCAACCCCATACAGGACCTTATCCTTTGCCTTTACCTCCCTCATGACCCTGGCCAATATCAGGCAACCGACCCTATCATCTATAGCCTTGCACATCGCCACCTTTCCGTTTGAATAGAAATCATCCGGGAACAAAATGGGGCTTCCCACTTCTATCCCCAGAGTTTCAGCCCCCTCTCTTGAGCCAGCGCCCACATCCACATAGAGATCCTCCAGTTTGGGAGCTTTTTTTCTTTCCTCCTCCTTGAGCCGGTGAATGGGCTTAACACCTATTATCCCATCTATCCATCTATTAGAGAGTATCCTGATCCTTGAAGCGGGCAATATCCTGGTGTCTATCCCTCCCACCGTGACGAATTTCAGAAAGCCGTTTTCATCTATGTACTTGACTCTGAGACCCACTTCATCCATATGTGCGCAGATCATCACCTTCTTCTCGCCCTTACCCTTTGTCATGATGAGGTTGCCTAGCGAGTCCTCCTTTGACTCTATTCCCGGTACCAGGCTCTTCAGGGTCTGAGCCACTGGGCCCTCCATTCCAGATAGCCCAGGTGCCTTTGCAAGGGCCTCAAGCTCCTCTTCCAATTTTTTATCGGCCATAGTTACCACATGGGGCCGCCCAGATTTGAACTGGAGTCTATGGCTCCCAAAGCCACAAGGATAACCAAGCTACCCCACGGCCCCTTCTACGAGATATAGTCTCACATATTTTTATCTATCGTTAGTTCACGGACCGTTCTTCTCACGGCCTCCTCACTATTGTGTTTTGGCGACCACCCCCTGGCTCTAAGCTTATCGGCCGCCAGCTCTATCTCTTTGGCATCGCCTAACCACCCCCTCCCGCCCTTTGATTTTTTGTAGCGATAGCTCATCTTTACGCCCATTTCATCGGTTATCGCGTCGGCCACCTCATTAACGGTTATGGAGTCCGAAGATCCGAGATTATAGATCTCAAAGCCGGGTCGGGGGATCAAGACCAAAATTCCGTCCACGCAATCTTCCACATAGAGGTAGCTCTTCCTCTGGGTGCCGTCTCCCAGGATTTCGAGTTCATCTTTCCTTGCGGCTTTTGCCTTCCTGACCTTCTTCACGAGTTCTGGTACCACGCCTTTTTTAGCCCTTGGACCGACTATATTGGCCAATCTAAAAACTGCAACCCTCAAATCGAAGAGGTGCGCATAAGCTGAGATCATCCCCTCGCAAGCCAGCTTTGAACTGCCATATATCGAAATCGGTTTGGGAAAGTGCTCCTCCTTCACGCTCGATGGGTTCTCACCGTACACCGCTGAGGTGGAGGTGAACACCAGGTTCTTCACTCCATACTCGGCCATCTGCTCCAACAGATTATACGTTGTGAAGAGGTTCTCCCTCATCTGAGCCCACCTCTCCTCCAAACCCGCCCTTACATCGCTGCTCGCCGCTAGATGATAGACGACATCCACCGAATCCAAAGGTACATCCATCTCCTTAAGATCCCGCTCAAAGAACTCGACCTTCTCAACTGGAATGTTGTCAAGATTGCCGGAGCTGAGATTATCTACGACCATCACGTCAGCGCCTTTACTGAGCAGCCCATCTACGAGATAGCCCCCTATGAAACCACATCCGCCCGTCACCAGCGCTTTCATGCCACCACCAGAGCTAGATGATCTCTCGCATAGGGTGCGAGATCGTAACGCTCGAAGATCAGCCCCTCGTCCCCTAGAAAATCCTCCACCAGGCTGGCCCCCTTGCCATCTTGAGAGATTGACCTCCCTTTCGCCATGAGAATCCCCATTTCGGGGTTAAAGGCCATAAAATTTTTGCAAAAGATGTCGCCCTGGTCTCTCTGGGCCACGTCCTGATAGAGAACGTCCACTTTCTCCACCATCGGCATGTACTTCCAATAGCTCCTGGCGCTCTCCATTATTGGGATCACATTCTCGTTTCTTACATCATCTAAAAATTTTGACATGGGCTCCGGGAACGGCTCTACGCAATAGAGCATCCTGGCTTCTTTAGCCAGGAGAGAGGCGGTCGTACCGGCGCCGGTCCCCAGATAGAGTACGTATTTGTTCTGGAAATCCAGACGTCTTTTCAGGAGCAGCGCCCCAAGCTTCGATCTCCATGGGTCTATCGTGAGCATATAAGCCCAAATCTTGGCCTCTATATCAGGTTTATGATTCAAGAATTGCAGCAGGGACGGCTTTTACCGTCGTGCCATTGGGTACCAATTCTCTCTGTAGTTACCAAATTATATATAGTGGAAACGCACTCACCGATCATGCCTGATTACGATTTTGAAATCGCTTTATCCCCCGGGATAAGCGAAAGGAGGTTGTCATAATGGGTTATAAGAAGATAGCAATTGCTATCATAGTCCCCATTTTGGTGGGGATGATGTTTGCGCCCATCCTGGTGAGATCCTCATCTTCTATAGAGAGCTACCGCGATATGTTGGGCGGGGAAATTAAGCAGAAAGCGACCATCATCTTCGATGAGAGGTACGATTCTGGGTATCACCCATCTGGACCCGTTACGGCCACTTCCATATCAGATCTTGTGAGCTTCATTGAGAACATAGAAATGAGAGAGGCCGACCCCTTCACCGAATTACAGAAGCCCCCGGAATGGTACCAGGATTATGAGGATTATTGTGAGGTGGGTTACTACACCGCGGAGCACACCTTCACCCGTAAAAGCCCCTTCAGGGGTCAAACCATATTCCCAGACGTATGGGCCGACGTCATCTACCGTTGCGATGAAGTGGACGTCCAGTTCTGGGATCTTTCCGAACTCTACGACAGGTGGGAAAAGGCCAAGAGAATTGAGACGGATCATCTAGGGTGGAAGTGGACGTTATACTCCATGAATGAGGGGATGGACTGGGCAAAAGGAAAGATAGATTGTGAGCCGAATGAGTTCGTCACTGTTATACCTTATTTACCCGATGCACCGGAGCATTATGGATACTACTTCCTTGAAGAGGATTACGTAGAGGAAAAGGGCTGGGGCGCTTACCATTACAACCTCAAGCTTCTGGAATGGCCTGATGATCTGGTGGACGAGACCGCACCAGACCCCCATAATCTCCCGATCTGGCTCCATTATGCAGCGCTATATTCGGAGTGGAACCCCGCTGAGGGGCAGTGGGAGCTGGTGCCGCCCTCGACGAACTCTTGGGGCGGATATAACGGCATACCCGTCTGGTTCATCGATCAAACCGGAGAAGAGGCCGAATTCCTGGATGATCTCGAATCTGATTGGGAGAGGGTTTGGAGATCCTCTTTCAACAGGCCCAGCCTTCCGTTCTGGCACAGCGAGAAGATCGAGGTGAGAACGGCGGTCATCGATCTGAGGGACTGGCATGATGGCGTCCCCGAGTACGAGGAGGAGGACGTAATAGACTGGGGCGTCTGCATGGATGCTCTAAAAGAGATCAACCCTTATGCCACAATCGCGCATACCAAGTGGTACGTCCCGCTGGATGAGGGCCAGAAGGAGGCCCTCATAGACAACTATATCAATAAGGCCCCCTACCCATTAAAGGCGGATTTAAAAGTGCTAACCACCGAGGGGGATTGGAAGACGTACCATATAGATTGGCAATATTATGTGGACATCGGCATACAGCCGGGAATAGCCAATTATCTGGTAAACGAGTTCGACGAGTTTTATGATGGGTACTGGGGCCCCACCAATGCTCCCTTCGGAAAGCCCTATCACGAGACGGGGGAAGCATGGATCCTTCCATGTTTGTATATCTTGACACCATATGAAAGGTTCGATGGCAAACTGGGCGGCTGGATGTTGGATGCCAGAACTCAGAGAAGCGTAGGGCTGCTGGGCCCGCATGAAAAACCAATGGATTTTGCCTCCCATCTGCTAACGTGTGCACCCGATTTCATCGGGTGGTCGATAGCATATGGGCTGTGGTGGGAGGCATTCCTCACCGATTTTGTCTATTACGGCGTGCCCCACGCTCGCGATGAGCTGGGGATTGTAGAGACTATGAGGTGGATTCTGGATCCCGGTGCGGTGAAACCCTCCATTATAAACCGTTTTATAGGCTTTGAGACGTCAATGGGCAAGATCCAGCCCTGGGGAGTGGGATTCCCATTCTGGACGCTGGAGAGCCTCACCGATCCTCAAGCCATGGAGTTGGGGAGGGCGGAAAGCAGCTATCAGAACTGGGAGACCCTTCAACACAACTTCGGCTACAAACACGAGACTACCGTTATCTACGGCCAGCAATATCTCGGCATGGAAAATTGTGGACCCGGCGACTATTGCGAATGGGATCAGAGAGATTGGACCACGAGAGAGGAGGTAGAGAACACCTATGATTGGACCGATGAGGAGAGGACGGGTGCACTCTACTGGACGGAACCCGGATCGAGAAACGTGCACACGATCTGCGCTGGCACATACATGACCCATAAACTCAGCGCTGGAACTCTAAACATGGTCCAGAGGATGTGGGGCCGACGCGAACTCATGGCCCTTTATGATCACATCGAGGAAGCGCCGACTTTCAGCCGATCCAACCCCCATGTCCAGCAAGCTATTGCGCACTATGAGAACGCATGCGAACTCCAGTTGAACTGGAAATATCTAGAAGCTTACGAGGAGGCGAAAATGGGCCTCGAATGCTTAGACGCTTATTGGACGGAGCGAAACCGGCCCAATAAACTTTATACCGATTGGGAGACCGTGGATCCTATCACTCCCCGATCGAAGTGGGGATTAAAACCGGCCCCTCTGTTAAGGGCGGAGCTGGAACTGATCTCGGATTATGGTGGGTTGGGAGTAGTGCTTAACAATCTGTTCTCTCCTCTGCCCGGAGCGGTTAAAGTTTTGCTGGAGCGCCTCTTGGGCCCCCTCCTATTTTTTCTTTAGGGGCTATGCTTTAACCTTAAATCTATGCTCTGGTGCTCGAGCGGTTTATGTATAGTCCTGTTATTATTTCCCACATACACTCCTCTCCTATTAACTCTCTTCTTTATCATCCTATCACCTCTACTCTTACAACCTCCATTACTCCTTCAGACTCAAATGCTCCCTCAGGCAATCTCTCCCAGAATGCCTCCTCTGGAGTCTTGAGG
>Ga0209633_10003252_pt1 | contig 15105 bp, 16 predicted proteins | sample Cruoilmetagenom1_FD_187290 | JGI IMG/M metagenome (GOLD analysis project Ga0209633, IMG submission 187290) | Oil polluted marine microbial communities from Coal Oil Point, Santa Barbara, California, USA - Sample 1 (SPAdes) (version 2) | ecosystem: Environmental > Aquatic > Marine > Oil seeps ... | reverse complement strand
CGGGTGGCGGTGATCACGGATGAAAACGTGGCGGCGCTGCATCTTGAGGCCTTGGGCCGTGGATTGGCCGCTGCGGGCATTGATATGGTGTCGCTGGTGTTGCCAGCGGGCGAAGCCACCAAAGCTTGGCCGCAGTTTAGCCGCACGGTGGAATGGCTGCTGGAACAAAAGATCGAGCGGCGCGATGTGGTTATTGCTTTCGGTGGGGGGGTCATCGGCGATCTGGTCGGCTTTGCGGCGGCAGTTTTGCGGCGCGGGGTTCGATTTGTGCAAATCCCGACCTCCTTGTTGGCACAGGTCGATTCCTCGGTTGGCGGCAAGACCGGCATCAACGCCCCGCAAGGTAAAAACCTGATTGGCGCCTTTCATCAACCCACCTTGGTATTGGCCGATATTGGGGTTTTGGGCACGCTCACTCCACGCGATTTTCTGGCCGGATATGGCGAAGTGGTGAAATACGGCCTACTGGGCGATCTGGACTTTTTTGAGTGGCTCGAGGGGAACGGCCCAGCGCTGGCAGCGGGGGACATGGCGTTGCGGGCCGAAGCGGTGCGGCGCTCCTGTCAGGCCAAGGCCGACATCGTATCGCGGGATGAAACCGAGCAAGGCGAGCGCGCGTTGCTGAACCTTGGCCATACGTTTTGTCACGCGCTGGAATCGGCGACCGGCTATTCTGACCGGTTGTTGCACGGCGAAGGGGTGGCCATAGGCTGCGCCTTGGCGTTTGAGGTTTCGGCCCGTTTGGGACTGTGCAGCCAAGAAGACCCAAGCCGCGTGCGCGCCCATTTACGCGCTATGGGCACGAAGGTAGATCTGGCTGATATTTCTGGAGATTTGCCGGATGCCGAGACCCTGATTGGTCTGATGGGGCAGGATAAAAAGGTGATGGATGGCACCATAAATTACATCATGGTGCGTGGCATTGGTCAGGCTTTTGTCACGGCAGATGTGGATCGGGATGTGGTGAAAACCGTGATAAATGACGCCCTGTCAGCTCGATAGTGATGCGCTACACTCTATCATTGTTCTCTAAATATCCGCGCCGCAGGCATTAGCGCTGTCCCCGTCAGGGGGCAGCGCATGGGGCGCCGCACGCAGTGCGGCGCAACCCTTTCTGTCATAATGCCTAACCTAGAACGGGATGTCGTCGTCGATGTTGCCACCTCCGCCACCTTGTTGCTGGCCGCCACCGCCGCCTTGCTGGCCACCGCCATAATCACCGCCCGACGAACCGCCGCCATAACCGCCTTGCTGTTGACCGCCACCATAATCACCGCCACCGCCGCCAGAGCGACCATCCAGCATGACCAATGTTCCGCCAAACCCTTGCAAAACCACTTCCGTGGAATAGCGGTCATTGCCGGATTGGTCCTGCCATTTGCGGGTCTGCAAGGCGCCCTCGATATAAACCTTGGATCCTTTGCGCAGGTATTGTTCTGCAACCCGCACCAGACCTTCTTGGAAAATGGCAACCGTGTGCCACTCGGTTTTTTCGCGGCGCTCGCCGGTGTTTTTGTCTTTCCATGTTTCGGATGTGGCAATGCGCAGGTTGCACACTTTGCCGCCGTTTTGAAACGTGCGCACTTCGGGGTCGGCCCCGAGATTGCCCACAAGGATCACTTTGTTAACTGAACCTGCCATTGTCATCACTCCCGTAGAATCTGTTTTTACTGTTACACCGTGTTACATCACCCCGTCATGGTGAATGAAAGGTAAATTTGCGCAAATTTTTCCGAAACCCTCCCTAAACCAGAGTGATATGCGCCGGTGTTCGTCCGCGATTTGCGGCCCATACAACCGCGGTTCAATGGCCGGATGCCTGTGATTGCGCCATCTGTTTCCTCAAGCGGCGTCCATGTGGTGCGCTGTGATCTGAAGCACTCCTTGAAAGGAAATACCGATGAAATTTATCCCTATGAAATCCCTGACCCTGACTGTTGCGCTTGGCCTTGGCTTGACGGCTGGGGCGATGGCAATGGCCTCAAACTATGAAAACATCACCGAAGAAATGCGCGCGCAAATCACCACACAACTAGAATCCGAAGGTTATGATGTGCGCAAGATCGAGCAGGAAGACGGCATGATCGAGGTTTATGCGCTCAAAGACGGGCAGCGCTTTGAAATCTATCTCGACAAAGATTTGAACGTAAGCCGGATCAAGCAAGACGACTAATTAAACCGGAGCGGGGCGGCCCATAAATCTGCCGCCCCGCTGTTTTTTGAACAAAGGATATAGATATGCAAACCGTTAAAGTCTGGGATCTGTTCGTGCGCCTGTTCCATTGGTCGTTGGTGGTCACCTTTACGCTTGAGGCGTTGGTGTTGGATGAGGATTCAAATCTGCATGAACAGGTTGGCTATTTCGTGTTGGCGCTGATTGGCGCGCGGATCATTTGGGGGCTGGTTGGCACAAAATACGCGCGGTTTTCGTCTTTTAAGCCCTCCATTCCCGCCGCAATCGGCCAGTTGGGCGATATGGCGACCCAGCGTGAAACAGCCCATATGGGTCATTCGCCATTGGGGGCTTTGATGATCTATAACTTATTGGTCTCTATTGCTTTGATTGGCTTTACGGGGTGGTTGATGACCACCAATATGTTCTGGGGCTCGGATGGGATTGAAGAATTGCACGAGGGGTTGGTGATCTGGGCGGGGGCTTCTGTCGGGGTGCATATTGTTGCCGTGATTTTCGAGAGCCGCCGCAGTCATGTCAATCTGGCAAAAGCCATGGTGACGGGGTATAAAACCCTGCCAAAGCAGGATCGGAACTGAAGCATGCAATATGAAAAAAGCTCCAAAGAGAGCCTTGCGCTGATTGGATTGATCCTGGCGCAAAGCATCTGTGCGCTGTTTTTCCTAAGCGATGTTGCGACTGACGCTTATTGGATGGGATGGTCCGCCTTTGGCGGCTCGTGGCATCTGACGGTCGAGGCTTTGGCAACGCTGGCGCTGATTATGGGGATCATCGTCGAGGCACGCTATCTGATGCAGATGTTGCGCCGCCAATCGCGCATTGAGCGCGGCATCAGCATTGCCTCGGGGGCGTTGCATGAATTGATGGAAGAGATGTTTACGGATTGGAAACTTACCCCCGCCGAACAGGATGTGGCGGGGTTTACCCTAAAGGGGTATTCGATCGCTGAAATCGCCCAGATGCGCGGCTCGCGGGATGGCACCATCAAGGCGCAGTTGAATGCGATCTATCGCAAGGCGGGGGTCGAAAACCGGGGCCAGTTGGTCAGTCTGCTGATCGAAGATCTGATGCGCGCCCCCTTGATCAAGCGGGAAACTGCCGTTTGAGGATGGGCTTAAGATCCTGAAATGCACAAAGGCTGGTGATTTTATAAAGACTTCCCTATATTGCGGCAAAGCATAGACATCTTGACGGGTGGGGACTGAACATGAAACGCACAATTGCGTGGGTATTGATAGGAGGGATGGCGTGCTCTGGCATGGCCAACGCAAATCCGTTGAGCCTGTCGACCAAATCCCGAACATCTCTATTTCGCTCACAGACGGGCGTTTTGGATGGCCGTGCTGCCAGCCAGTATTCCAATTCGGTGCGCCTACAGCCCAAAAGAGTGATCACCCCCAGCCAAGATGGGGCGGGCACACAGCGCTATGGCGGCCGCTATAAAGGCGAATATCTGGGCATGGCCCGCACGGCGGCGCGTAAAAACGGGGTGCCGGAGGATTTGTTTTTACGTCTGATACAGCAGGAATCCGGTTGGAACGCGGGCGCGAAATCACACAAAGGCGCCTTGGGTCTGGCGCAATTAATGCCAGCCACAGCGCGCCGTTTGAATGTAAATCCACGGGTGCCACGCGAAAACCTTGATGGCGGCGCGCGGTATTTGCGTCAACAATATGAGCGGTTTAAATCGTGGCGTTTGGCGCTGGCGGCTTATAATGCGGGCCCCGGAGCGGTTTTGAAATATGGTGGCGTGCCGCCCTACCGCGAAACCAAAAATTACGTGCGCAAAATCTGGGGCAGCTAACGCCCCCAGACCCTCCAACATCGCAAGGCATGTTGTCAGGCCCGAGGGGCGTTTGACTTTTTAATCCACGTCGCCCAATTCTTTTTCATGCATCCAGGCCGCATGGCGCGGTGCCTTTTTGGTGCTGTCCCATTCGTTCAACATCTCCCATTTCACCGCATCCAATTTGGCCAACATGGCGTTTTCGGCAGGGTCAGGGCAGGCCAGTTCCAACCGATGCCCACTGGGGTCAAAGAAATAGATCGAGTGAAAGATCGAATGATCCGTCACCCCCAACACATCAACACCGTTTGCTTCTAGATGGTCCCGAAATTCCAGCAATGTCGCGCGGTCTTTGACCTTAAAGGCCAGATGTTGGGTCCAGATCGGGGTGTTTGGGTCGCGGCCCATTTCCGGCAGGGTTGGCAGCTCGAAAAACGCCAGCACATTGCCCATGCCTGCATCCAAAAACACATGCATATAGGGATTCGGGTCATGGGTGGAGGGCACATGGTCCTCGGCAATCGCCAATATGAAATCCATTTTCAGCATTTTACCATACCATTCAACGGTTTCTTTGGCGTTTTTACAGCGGTAGGCGACGTGGTGGATTTGTTCGATCTGCATGCGGTTTCCTCTCAATACAGTCTGCTCAGGGCAGGGTATTGAAAAGTCGTTGCAAATGCAACGAATATGCTGCGCGGAAAACCCAGCGCTATTTTCATCAGATAAAACAGCGGGTTTTTAACCGGCGCGTCGAAACGCAGACGGGGTTTGGCCGGTGTGATGTTGAAAGGCGCGGGTGAAATAAGCTGGCGAGGTAAAGCCAAGGTCAGCGGCCACTTGCTGGATCGGCGTTTTGGTTTCTTTCAACAAACGCCGCGCTTCAAAAATGATCCGGTCATTCAACAAGGTCGAGGCGGGCCGCCCGCATGCCTGATTGCACACCCGACTAAGATGCGTCGGCGTCACGCCCAGCGCGGTGGCATATTGCGCGACATTCATGCCGCTTTGAAATTTCGCCTCGATCATTTCGGCAAACCGGGTGGTCAGGCGAGCCGCGGCATCGGGCACCTTGCTGTCTTCGGCGTGCAGCAATATCTGGCGGTTCAGCCAAACGTTGAGCAATCCGGTGTGATGGTGCACCGCGCGGACGCGTTCGGGCATTGCCCCGTCCAGCTCGCGTTGCAAATTGTCCAAAATGCCGGTGACTTCGCTTTGGGAGCCGGAATCCCGAATGCGCAAATGCACGGGTAAAACGGGCAAAGGATGCGCCATATCACGCGGTATAAACACCGCAGTGCCAAACACCTGTGTCGAAACCTCAAAGCCGTGCATGGTGCCTGACGGGATAAACACCGCGTTATGGGCGCCATAGCCGCGCGTGGTGCCCGCCACCGTGATGCGGCCCTGACCGCGGGTGAACCACAGCAAAAGGTTTGAAGAATAGCTGCGCATTGCCTCGACGCGCCAGCGCCCGCCTTGGGCCAGTCGCGGAATCGGAGTCATGCGGACTTCGGGGAGTTTATATTTAATTTCTGTCATCACTTGCCTCGGACGATTGGGCTTTTACCCGTTTTTAGGCAACCTACGCCAGCTAACCCCGTGCCCCCAAACAAAAAATGCGCTGAATTGAGAATAGTGCGGATCGTGGCCGATCTGTTACGGCCGGATCAGCGGATGCCAGCTTGCCATCCGGGCACGAAACCAGGAGCGCTGGCGTTTTGCATATTGATGCGATGCTATGCGCGTCGCGGCGCGGGCCCGTTCAAGGCTGATGTCGCCACGGACATGGGCAATCAGTTCTGCCGCCCCAATGGCACGGGCCGACAGATGCGCCGGATTCCAGTGCGGCTCCATCGCGCGGGCCTCGTCCAAGGCGCCGTTTTTCAACATTAAATCAAAGCGTTGATCAATCCGCGCATTCAACCAGTCGCGGTCGGTGTTTAGCACGATCGGGGTGCAATCTTGCAGGGGCAGCAATGGCGGCGGGGTGCTGTCTTGCCATGCGGCCAACCCGCGCCCCGTGGCCTGTAGCACCTCCCACGCGCGCTGCACCCGCACCGGATTTTGCCGATCAATCCGCGCCAATGTGGCAGGATCCAGCCCAATCAACAGCGCCGCCAGCCCTTGATCGGCCAGCAATTGATCGGCGCGTTGGCGAATTTCAGGCGGAGTGGCAGGGATATTGGCCAGCCCTTCGGTCAAAGCCCTGAAGTATAGACCGGTGCCGCCAACGATAATCGGGCGATCCGGCGATTTCTCAAGAATTTGGGCGACCTCGCGCAGCCAGCGCCCCACCGAATAGTCACGGTTAAACGGCACATGGCCATACAGCAGATGTTCGGCCTGGGCCAAATCGTGATCATCCGGGCGCGCCGTTAACACCCGCCAGCCGTCAAACACCTGCAAAGCATCGGCATTGACGATCACACCGCCGTCGCGTTTGGCAATTTCCAGCGCCAGCGCCGACTTGCCCGACGCCGTTGGTCCGGCGATCAGAACGGGGATATCCGCCGGTATCGAATTAATATCGCGCAATTGCTAAATCCTGTGTTGTTTGGCGTTGAATATATCCGGTATTTGCGACATTTTAGCGGAAAGGCAAACAGATAGATATTCGAGAAAGAATATCCGCAGGGGCAAAACATCATGACTGACGCAGACAATACCTCATCCGACAGCACCGAAAACCCCACCTTCAACAGGGTGATGCTGAAAATTTCCGGCGAGGCATTGATGGGCGATCAGGGCTTTGGTCTGCATCCGCCAACCGTTGAGCGCATCGCCCGCGAGGTGAAAACCGTACATGACATGGGCACCGAGATTTGCATGGTCATTGGCGGCGGCAACATCTTTCGCGGGCTGCAAGGCTCGGCCCAAGGCATGGAGCGCACCACCGCCGATTATATGGGCATGTTGGCCACCGTGATGAATGCGCTGGCGATGCAATCGGCGCTTGAGGGCATTGGCGTCTTCACCCGCGTCATCAGCGCTATTCCGATGGATCAGGTCTGCGAGCCCTACATCCGCCGTCGCGCCGTGCGTCACCTTGAAAAGAAACGCGTTTGCATCTTTGCCGCCGGCACCGGCAACCCCTATTTCACCACCGACACCGCCGCCACCCTGCGGGCCAACGAAATGGCCTGCGAGGCGATCTTTAAGGGCACCAAAGTCGATGGCGTCTATGACAAAGACCCCGCCAAATTCGCGGATGCCAAACGTTATGAGCGCATCAGCTATGATGACGTGCTGCAACAGCATCTTGGGGTGATGGACGCCAGCGCCATTGCACTTGCCCGCGACAACAACTTGCCGATCATCGTGTTTTCGCTGGACGAGCCTGGCGGGTTTCGTGGTATTCTTGCCGGTGAAGGCACCTATACGACCGTGCACAGCTAGAGGCATCGGATCAAACGCGGTGAGAGCCGCGCCAACAAAAGAGTGAACAGCATGTCAGACGAAATTGAAATCGACCTAGATGATATTGAACGCCGGATGGGGGGCGCACAAGGCGCTCTGCGCACCGAATTTGCATCCTTGCGCACCGGGCGGGCTTCGGCCTCGATGTTGGAGCCGATTGTGGTCGAGGCCTATGGCCAGCGCACCCCGATCAATCAGGTTGGCACGGTGAATGTGCCGGAACCGCGGATGGTGACCATCAATGTCTGGGACAAATCCATGGTTCAGGCCGTTGAAAAGGCAATCCGCGAAAGCGGTCTGGGCATCAACCCACAGCTGAACGGCACCATCATCATGCTGCCGATCCCCGAATTAAACGAGGAACGCCGCCGCGAGTTGACCAAAGTGGCCGCGCAATACGCCGAACAGGCCCGCGTGTCCGTGCGCAATGTGCGCCGTGACGGGATGGATCAGCTGAAAAAAGCCAAGGCTGACGGCATGTCGGAAGATGACAACAAGGTCTGGCATGACGAAGTGCAAGCGCTAACCGATGCGGCGATCGCGGCAATTGATGCGGCGCTGGAAAGCAAACAAGAAGAAATTATGCAAGTCTAATTGAATACGATAGACGTTTTACCAAGTGACCTATGTGATTGTAGTACTTTGAAAGGCAAGAGTTTGACCGACACGAAAAAGGCAGCCCCAAAAGGCGCCCCGAACCATGTGGCCATCATCATGGATGGCAACGGCCGCTGGGCTCAAGCCCAGGGCAAGCCGCGCTTGTTTGGTCACAGGGCCGGGGCCAAGCGTATTCGTGAAATCGTCAAGGCCTGCCCCGATCTGGGGGTGAAATACCTGACAATTTTCGCGTTCTCGACCGAAAACTGGAAACGCACGCAAACCGAAGTCTCGGGGCTGATGTTGTTGTTTCGTCGCTATATCATAAAAGAAACCAAAGATTTGATCAGGGAAAATGTTCGGGTCCGGTTTATCGGGGATCGCATCAAGCTGGACAAAAAACTGGTTGCCCTGATGGATGAGCTGGAAAATGCGACGGCTGGCAATGATCTGGTGCATTTGACGATTGCGTTGAATTACGGCGGCCGCGATGAAGTGGCGCGAGCCACCAAACGCCTTGCCCAAGAAGTGGCCGATGGCAAGCTAAAGCCAGAAGACGTGGACGAAAGCACCTTAACGCGGCTGCTTGATACTTGCGTTTTGCCCGACCCTGATCTGGTGATCCGCACATCCGGCGAGGCGCGGGTTTCGAATTTCCTTTTGTGGCAAGCCGCCTATTCCGAATACGAATTTATCGACACGCTCTGGCCTGATTTCACGCCCGAAATTTTTGCAAAGGTTCTGGCCGGTTATGGCAAACGGGACCGCCGGTTCGGGGCTGTGCGTGCATGAGCAAGCGCAACTGGGATGATCTAAAGCCACGGGTTTTATCGGCGATTGTGATGGCATTTGTCGGTGCTTTCACGGTCTGGGCCGGGGGCTATTGGTTCATTGGCCTGATTGCAATTTCCAGCGGATTAATGATGTGGGAATTGGTGCGCATGGTGGCGCCTGATTTGAAATCAGAGCCAATTCAACTGGGGTTGATCACATCATTTGCCGTCACACTCTCAGCGCTTTTGCCCGCCTTTTACATTGCCCCCATATTACTGGCGCCTGTGGTTGTTGGCTTTGGCATGGTCAACCAAAAACGTCAGTTGTTCACCCCATATGCACTGATGATCCTGCTGGCCGGATATGGATTTATCTATTTACGTCAAGATCTTGGCCTGATCTGGATGCTCTGGCTTTTGCTGGTGGTGATTGCCAGTGACATCGGCGGCTATGTGGCGGGCCGTTTGTTGGGCGGGCCGAAATTCTGGCCTGCGATCAGCCCAAAAAAAACATGGTCCGGCACCATCGCAGGCTGGATCGGCGCGGCCCTGATCGGGCTGTATTTCAGCCAGACTTATGATTTATGGGGCGGCTTGCCGCTGGTGTCCGTGCTGGTCGCCTTTGCCGCCCAAATGGGGGACATCGCCGAAAGCGCCATCAAACGCAAAACCGGCATCAAGGATTCCTCAAACCTGATCCCGGGGCATGGCGGGTTCATGGACCGATTTGACGGCATGCTGGGCGCATCCCTCGTGGTGGTGTTGCTGGTGGCGCTGACTGATTTCCCGTTTGGAGCGATGTAACATGCGCCGCGTGAGTATATTTGGGGCGACTGGGTCCATCGGCCAAAGCGCCATTGATCTGATCCGCCGTGCGCCGGATCAATATCAGGTGGTGGCCCTGACCGGTGGGCGCAACATTGCCCAATTGGCCAAAGACGCACGCGAATTACGCGCCGAACTGGCCGTCACGGCCTTTCCTGAATATCTGGGCGATTTGCAGGCGGCGCTGAAAGGCAGCGGCATTTCGGCTGCGGCGGGCGAGGCGGCCTTGATCGAGGCCGCAGATCGGCCCGCGGACTGGATATTGTCGGCCATCGTCGGGGCGGCGGGGCTGGCGCCTGGTTTGCAAGCCTTGAAACAAGGCACCACATTGGCGCTGGCCAACAAAGAAAGTCTGGTGGCAGCGGGCCCTTTATTAATGGCCGAAGCCAAGGTGCATGGCGCGACATTGTTGCCGGTCGACAGCGAGCATTCCGCGATTTTTCAGGCCTTGGTGGGCGAAGACATCGAGGCCGTTGAGCGCATCATCATCACCGCCTCGGGCGGGGCCTTTCGCGATTGGCCGATTGAAAGGTTGGCCGGCGCCACGGTAAAGCAAGCCCAAACCCATCCGAATTGGGACATGGGCCAGCGCATCACCATCGACAGCGCCAGCATGTTTAATAAAGCGCTGGAAGTGATTGAGACCAAAGAATACTTTGACGTCTCGCCTGATAAAATTGAAGTCATCGTGCATCCGCAATCACTGATCCACGCGCTGGTCGGGTTCACTGACGGCGGCTTGATGGCGCATGTTGGCCCTGCCGATATGCGCCACGCCATTGGCTATGCGCTGCATTGGCCGGACCGTGGGTATGTGCCGGTTGAACGGCTGGATCTGGCCAAAATCGCCCAGCTGGAATTTCGCGCCCCTGATGAGGTGCGCTGGCCCGCCCTGCGATTGGCCCGCGAGGTGATCAATGCCGGTGGGTTGACGGGGGCGGTGTTTAACGCTGCCAAGGAAGTGGCGCTGGATGCTTTCATTGCGGGCCAAATCGGATTTTTGCAGATGGCCGAGGTGGTCGAAGAGGCGTTATTGCGCAATTCTGACGCCGCCTGCCATAATAATGACGCCATCACCCTTGATATGGTGCGCAAAACAGACCATTTGGCACGACAGACCGCCAAAGAAATTATGCGCGCCCAAACCAAATAGCGGCGGGTTAAAAAGGACAAGCAGTTGGATTTAGCAGGCCTCATTCCGTCATTTGGCAATTTCGCCTTTACCATTGCCGCCTTCGTTGTGGCGCTTTCGGTGATCGTGGCGATCCATGAATATGGCCACTATATCGTCGGGCGCTGGTCTGGCATCCATGCTGAGGTCTTTTCGCTGGGGTTTGGCCCTGTGATTTGGTCGCGTGATGATAAACACGGCACCAAATGGCAATTGGCGGCCTTGCCGTTTGGCGGATACGTCAAGTTTTTAGGCGATTCCAGTGCGGCCAGCGGCAAAGATGGCGAAATGATCAGCACCTTAACCGAGGCTGAACTGCGCCGCACCATGCACGGCGCCCCTTTATGGGCCCGTTTCGCCACCGTTTTGGCGGGGCCGGTGTTTAACTTTATCCTGTCGATTGTCGTGTTCACCGGGCTTGCCTTGGTGTCGGGCGTGGCCACCTATCCGCCGGTCATTGAAAGCCTCCATCAATTGCCGTCAGACACCTATGAGGTGCGGGCAGGGGACCAAATGATTGCCATCAATGGCCTGTCGATCACCAATCCCGATGATTTTGCCAAAGTTTCCGAGGCTTTGCCGGTTGCTCCGACTTTGGACTATACCGTCTTGCGCGATGCAGCCGAGGTAACCGTCAAAGGCCCGCCCTTGTCCCCAACGCGGGTGGCGCATGTCACACCGGGCTGGGCCGCCGAGGCGGCTGGCTTGCTTGAAGGGGATGTGATCCTGTCAATCGGCGGTCAGGATGTGTTTGAATTTGGCCAGATGATCCCGATCATCAATGGCACCAAAGGGGTTGCAACCCGATATTCCGTCTGGCGCGATGGCGAGATCATTGATGTCACGATATCGGCCGACAAACGCGATCTGCCCAAGGCGGATAACAGCTTTGACACTCGCTATATTATCGGGGTCAGCGGTGGTTTGTTCTATACGCCAGCGGTTGAAAACACCGGCGTCGTAGAGGCCGTTACCATCGGCGGCAAGCGGACGTGGGGGATTATTACCCAATCGATCTCGGGGCTTTATCATATGGTCACCGGCGCCATCAGTTCGTGCAATATGTCCGGCCCAATCGGCATTGCCAAAGTGTCGGGTCAAATGGCCAGCCAAGGCACCGAAAGCTTTATCTTTTTCATCGCGCTTTTGTCAGCCGCGGTGGGGCTGTTGAACCTGTTCCCCATTCCGGTTCTGGACGGCGGCCATCTGGTGTTTTTCGCCTATGAGGCCGTGGTGGGTAAACCACCCAGCGACAAGGCCTTGCAAATCATGATGACCACGGGGCTGGCGTTGATCCTGACCTTGATGGTGTTTGCGGTCTCGAACGATCTGTTCTGCCCGTAAATCCGGTTTTTTCGGGCCCGCCCTAATCTTGCCGCAATCAGCTATTATACCTGTTTTCAGTGTTATAATTAGCCTCGGAATGGACCCATGCAAACCATACAAAACAGTTATCGCGGCTTGTCGCTTTTGGTTGATGTCAACTGGGATCGCCTGCTGTTTCCAGCCACCATTGTCACCGCTTTATTTGCGGCGTCTTTCTTTGGTTCACTGATCCTTAACTAAGTCCCGTAATCATGCCGTAATATGACAGGCTCCCGCCATTTTTTGCGCGGGGGCTTTTGGCCTTTTGACAAGCCTTGGCTGACCCTATAGCAAGAGCATATCTGGGATGTATAATTCGGTGTGGCACGCAAAGCCGTTATAAGCCGTTAGAGCAGTTGGGGACACGACAATGAAAAAAGTATTTCAACGCATTTACGTTGTTTTATTATTAGCGCTATCAATGGGTTATGCAGTATCGCCCAGTGTTGCACAGGCGCAAACCTATCGGTTTAACACGGTCAATATTGAGGGCAATCAGCGGATTGAGCCCGCCACCATCCTGACATATGCCGGAATCGCCCGTGGCGAAACGGTGTCAGCCGCGCATCTGAATGACGCGTATCAACGTATTTTGGGCAGCGGATTGTTTGAAACAGTCGCGCTAGAGCCACGCGGCGGCACGCTGGTGATCAAGGTCAGTGAATTCCCAACCATCAGCCGGATCAATTTTGAGGGCAACAAGCGCCTAAAAGACGACGTGCTGTCCCAAATCATTCAATCGCAATCGCGCCGTGTCTACAGCCCCGCCACTGCAGAATCCGATGCCGCCAACCTGACCGAAGCCTATATTCAGGCTGGCCGCTATTCTGCGATTGTGACGCCAAAAATCATCCGGCGCTCCAACAACCGTGTCGATCTGGTGTTCGAAGTGACCGAGGGCAAGGTTGTCGAGGTTGAGCGCCTGAGTTTCGTTGGCAACCGCGCCTATTCTGACCGTCGCTTGCGCCGCGTTCTGGACACCAAACAAGCGGGCCTGTTTCGGGCGATCATCGGTAAGGATTCATTCATCGCCGATCGCGTCGAATTTGATAAACAGATTCTGCGCGATTTCTACCTGTCGCGCGGCTTTGTCGATTTTCAGGTTCAGGCCGTCAATTCGGAAATCGCCCGGGAGCGTGACGGTTTCTTTGTCACCTTCAATGTGCGCGAGGGGCAACAGTTTAAATTAGGTGAAATCACAGCCGTCAGCGATCTGGAAGAGGTCGACGCCTTGGAGTTCGAGACCGCGATCAAGATCAAATCGGGCCAAATCTATACCCCCACTAAAGTTGAAACCACCATTGCCCGTATGGAACGCTTGGCGATCAAGAAAAGCCTGAACTTCATTCGGGTCGAGCCACGGATCACGCGTAATGACCGTGATCTGACGCTGGACGTGGAGTTTGTGATCACCCGTGGGCCACGCATCTTCGTGGAACGCATCGATGTTGAGGGCAATGCCACCACGCTTGACCGTGTGGTGCGCCACCAGTTCAAAGTGGTCGAAGGCGACCCTTTCAACCCGCGCCAAATCCGCGAAGCTGCCGAACGCATTCGCAGTCTTGGCTTCTTTAGCAAAGCCGATGTTGACGCGCGTGAAGGCTCGTCACCGGATCAGGTTATTGTTGGGGTTAAGGTCGAAGAACAACCAACCGGCAGCCTGAACTTTGGGGCCTCTTATGGCACTGATGGCGGGGTCGGGTTTACGATTGGCTTTAAAGAAACCAACTTTTTGGGCCGCGGCCAGGTGCTGGATTTTTCGGTCAACACAACGTCTGATAATGCCGCCGCCAGTTTTTTCTTTGTTGAACCCGCCTTTCTGGGGCGCAATGTGCAGTTCCGGCTTGGTGGCAACTACACCACAACGGAAAGCGACAATTCAACGTTCGACACCAGAAAAGCCGGATTTTCTACCGCGCTGGAATTTCCGATCAGTGAAAATGGCCGCCTTGAAGTAAGTTACGGGCTGTCCAGCGACAAGATATTCAATCTTACCACCCCATCCCCGATCCTGACGGCCGAGGTGGCAGAGGGCACTATTATGACCAGTGCGCTTGGCTATAAGTTTAGTTATGACACACGGCGCACAGGGCTTAACCCGAACGCCGGTATCCTTTTGCAGTTTGGTCAGGACTTTGCCGGTTTGGGCGGGGACACCAAATACGTTAAAACAACGGCCCTGCTGGGCGGCGAAACCAAGATACTGAACGAAGATGTAACCTTGCGCGCGGTGTTTGAGGGCGGGGCCATAACCTCACTGTCGGGCACCAACAGTCGGGTCAACAACCGGTTTTTCCTGAATGGATCCAAAATGCGCGGCTTTGAATCGATGGGTCTTGGCCCACGGGTTGGCGGCATTGGTACGGGCGATGCACTGGGCGGCAACATGTTTGCGGTTGCGCGGTTTGACGCAGAATTTCCACTGGGCTTGCCCGAAGAATACGGGATTTCCGGCGGGGTGTTTTACGACATCGGCACGGTTTGGGGCTTGGACAACACCGCAGGTGGGGTGGATGATTCCATGCACATCCGGTCGGCCATCGGGGTGTCGCTTTTGTGGACCACGGGCATCGGGCCATTGCGGTTTAACTTTTCCAAAGCCTTGGAAAGTCAGGCCTATGACCACGAGCAGTCCTTTGAGCTGACCATCCAGACCAAGTTCTGATATGCGGTTTCGGGGCAGTCTTCTTGCGGCTCTTTTGATGATCGGCATTGGGGGGGGGATCACCGCGCCACTGCTTGCTCAGGTGGGGCCTGCCAGCGCCCGCACTATTTTGACGATTGATCAGGAGCTTCTTTACAAAGGGTCTTTGTTTGGCGAAAGGGTCGCCAGCGAAATCAAACAGGATTTGGCGACGCTTGAGAAAGAGTTTCAGCGACTGGAGGCCGATCTGACGGCCGAGGAACAACAGCTGACCCAAAAGCGCCCGACGCTTGCCCCCGATGATTTTCGCGTGTTGGCAAATGCCTTTGA
>Ga0209633_10003251_pt1 | contig 15107 bp, 16 predicted proteins | sample Cruoilmetagenom1_FD_187290 | JGI IMG/M metagenome (GOLD analysis project Ga0209633, IMG submission 187290) | Oil polluted marine microbial communities from Coal Oil Point, Santa Barbara, California, USA - Sample 1 (SPAdes) (version 2) | ecosystem: Environmental > Aquatic > Marine > Oil seeps ... | reverse complement strand
ACTTTCGCGATGAGTATGAAGATCATATCAAGAGATTACACTGTGCTGCTGCAGTATGTAAAGGGTTAGTCAAAGCACCTTGCAGTCATACTTGCCCCGCCGGTGTAGATGTCCCCCGCTACCTCCGCTTTATCAGCCTGGGACAGTTTGACCAGGCACTGGCTGTAATTAGAGAGAAGATACCCTTTCCTTCGATTTGTGGGCATGTTTGTCCCCATCCCTGCGAAGCTAAGTGCCGGCGAGGACAAGTAGATGAGGCTATTGCCATTAGGGCGCTCAAGCGCTTTGCCGCAGAAAGGGGAAATGGGCTTTGGAAAGCGAAATCAAAAATAGCTCCAGCCACAGGTAAAAACGTTGCCATTGTTGGCTCTGGCCCAGCAGGATTGACTGCAGCTTATTACTTAGCCAAGCGAGGGCATGCGGTTACTGTGCTCGAGGCACTTCCTGGGCTAGGTGGCATGATGAGATATGGCATTCCTGAATATCGTTTACCTCGAGAGGTGTTAGCTGGGGAAATTGAGGAGATAAAGGGCGTTGGCGTTGATATGAGGACAAATACTAAAGTTAGCTCTTTAGATGAACTTTTCCAAGATGGTTATGATGCCATTTTCCTTGCCATTGGCGCTCACCAGGGAGCCAAATTAGGGATTGAGGGAGAGGATAGCCCTGAGGTTAGGGAAGGCGTGTCTTTCCTTAGAGAAATAAATATGGGGAATAAGGTTAGGGTAGGGGACAGAGTGGCTGTCATTGGTGGAGGCAATGTCGCCATAGATGCTTCCCGCAACTCACTTCGCCTTGGTGCTAAAGAGGTAACCATTATATATCGCCGCACCAGGGCGGAGATGCCAGCCAGCGAGGAGGAGATAGAGGAGGCATTACATGAGGGGGTGAAGATAGAATTCCTGGCTGCCCCGACTAAAATAGAGAGAAAAGATGGCAAGCTAGAGCTTAGGTGCATTCGTATGGAGCTCGGAGCAGTAGATGCCAGCGGTAGAAGGCGTCCAGTTCCAATTGAAGGTAGTGAATTTAGCTCGACCTTCGATACCGTGGTTGCTGCTATCGGTCAGGCGCCGGAGGCTCCAGAAAAATTCGGGCTTCCTCTGGGAAGAGGGAGCACATTTCAGGTTGATCCCGATACTTTAGCTGCCACTAAAGAAGGTGTTTTTGCTGGCGGCGATGCCGTGACTGGACCAGCTATAGTCATTGAGGCTATTGCTGCAGGAAGGCAAGCAGCAATTTCCATCGATAAGTTTTTGGGTGGTAGTGGAGTGATAGATGAAACGCTGGCATCACCTGAAGACCTGGAGGCGTTGCCGAAGATGGAGGAAGGGGAAAAGCATCGCGGTCCCATACCTACCCTGAGTTTAAGCGAACGGCTGGGTGGTTTTGCTGAGGTAGAACTCAGTCTTAGTGAAGAAACAGCCATTGAGGAAGCAAAGCGATGCTTGAGATGCGATCTGGAGGAGGATTAGCAAAAGGAGGCGAACGATGACTACAGTAACTCCTACCAAAGTTGAAGAAAAGGGAACGGATACCATCAGACTAACTATTAATGGTCAGGAGGTCAAAGCGAAGAGAGGAGTTACTGTACTGGAAGCAGCACTGAGCGCGGGCATCTACATTCCTACCCTGTGTTACGACCCCGACCTTAAGCCCTATGGAGCTTGTCGCCTGTGTGTGGTGGAGATCGAAAAAATGCGCGGCCTGGTTAGTTCATGCACTACTCCGGCCACCGATGGTATGGTGGTACACACTGAGACACCCAGGGTAAATCGGTCGCGTCGCATTACTATGGAACTTATCATCGCAAATCATCATGGTGATTGTCTTACCTGCGCTAAAAACCAGGACTGCGAGCTGCTTAAGATTTCTCGATATCTGGGTATAGAGCAAGAGGATATCGGGCGATTGCGAAAGAGTACTCAGGTGCTTCCCATTGACCGAAGCCATCCCGCGTTTGATCGCGACCCCAATAAGTGTATCCTGTGTGCTAAATGTGTGCGGGCCTGTCAGGAAATAGCCTGTGTTGGCGCCATTGACCTGGCCTTTCGAGGATATGAAGCTAAGGTGGCCACTTTCGGCGATAAACCAATTACCGAATCCATTTGCAAATCCTGTGGAGAATGCGTTGCCCGGTGTCCTACCGGAGCACTGGTGCCCAAATGGGAGAAGCCACCTACCAAGGAGGTCAAAACCACTTGTCCCTATTGTGGAGTTGGTTGCTCCCTGTACCTGGGGGTTCGGGATAACCGGATCGTCTGCGTACGTGGTGATACTGAGGGCCCGGCCAATAAAGGCAGCCTGTGCGTTAAAGGGCGCTTCGGATATGACTTTATTAACCATCCAGAAAGGCTGACTACCCCTCTTATCCGAACACCGGGCACTGCCCGAGGAGCAGGCCATAATGGACGGGTGCATGAGATCTTTCGTGAAGCTACCTGGGATGAAGCTCTCAAGCTGGCAGCCAAAAAACTTCTGGATCTCAAACAGAATTATGGACCAGATAGCATTGCCGCCTTGAGTTCGGCCAAGTGCACTAATGAAGATAACTATGTTATGCAGAGATTTGTACGTGCGGCGATAGGCACTAACAATATTGACCATTGCGCCCGACTATGTCATGCCTCTACGGTGGTGGGGGGAATTGCTGCTTTCGGCCAAGGAGCGATGAGCAATTCTTATGCTGATTTTGATAAAACCGAGCTTTTCTTTATTATTGGCTCCAACACTACCGAATGTCATCCCATTATTGGTTCAATAATTAAGAGAAGAGTCAAGTTTGGTGGCGCTAAACTCGTGGTGGCTGACCCTCGTTCCATTGAGCTTGACGAACATGCCGCGGTCGGGCTTCACCATAAGCCAGGAACAGATGTGGCTCTTATCAATGGGCTGATGCATGTAATTATCAGAGACGGTCTTGCGGATAAAGAATTTATCCAAGAGCGCACGGAAGGTTTCGACGAACTGCGCCAGCTTGTAGAAAGATATACCCCCGGGGCAGTGGAGGAAATAACCGGAGTACCTCGGGCTGATTTAGAGGCGGCTGCCCATCTATTTGGAGAAGCGGGAAGTGCCTGCATACTCTACGGGATGGGAATAACCCAGCACACCACCGGCACGGATAATGTAAAAAGTGTGGCCAATTTGCTGCTACTCACCGGCAATATGGGTAGAGAAGGCACTGGGTTCAGTCCCCTTCGAGGTCAGAACAATGTCCAGGGCGCTTGTGATATGGGAGCGCTCCCCAATGTCTATCCTGGCTATCAAAAAGTTGATGACCCTGCTATCAAAATGAAGTTCGAAACAGCCTGGGGATGTGAATTGAGTGACCATCCCGGGGTGACGGTCACTGAAGTTGCTGATGCTATCCTAAAGGGGAATATTAAAGGGCTTTATGTCATGGGTGAGAACCCTATGTTAAGTGAGCCTCGCCTTGAGTATTTCAGGCAAGCACTGGAGAAAGTTGAACTTCTGATAGTTCAGGATATCTTTCTATCTGAGACCGCCTGGATGGCGGATGTTGTCTTCCCCGCCGCTGCCTTTGCGGAGAAGGACGGCACCTTTACCAGTACTGAGAGACGAGTTCAAAGAGTGAGGCAAGCCCTTATGCCGCCCGGGCAGGCCAAAGCGGACTGGGAAATCATCTCTGCCCTGGCAGAAAGGATGGGCAAGCCACTTGGCTATCAGGATGCCACCCAGATCACGGAAGAAATTGCCTCCCTCACTCCTATTTATGGGGGCATCCATCTTGACCGTCTTGACCAGGGCGGCTTGCAATGGCCCTGCCCGGATGCCTCACATCCAGGAACACCTTTCTTATATCAAGATGGCTTTGCCCGAGGGCGAGGTAAGTTCCATGCCATAGATTACATTCCACCCGCAGAATCGATATCCAAGGGTTACCCCCTGATTCTCACTACCGGGCGGGTGCTTGAACACTGGCATACGGGCACCATGAGTCGGCGCTCTAGAGTGCTGACTGAACTCCATCCCAGTGGCGTTGTGGAAATGCATCCCCATGACGCCACAAAGCTCGGGCTTATAGAAGGCGACTTAATAGTATTGGCCTCCAAAAGAGGTCAGGTAGAGACTCCACTTCATATTACCGAGAAATCACCTCCCGGGGTGGTGTTTATGCCCTTCCACTTTCATGAGGCAGCAGCCAATGTTCTCACTAATGATGCCCTGGATCAGGTAGCCAAGATTCCTGAGTTTAAGGTCTCTGCGGTGAACGCGGTATTAGCGGTGCTGGACCGAGCAGCCTCCGATAATAACTTCGTGGCACGGCTGGCGGAAAACCCCGCTGAGGCTCTGAAAGAATATGACCTGACAACGGAGGAAAAAGCTGCACTCATGAGCGGAGATATACGTAAGATAGAATCACGGCTGGGCAAGTTAGATGCGCGCCTCAAGACCTGGCTCATACTGAGGTTATCTCAGGAAAAATGGTAAATACGAAAATCTTCTAACCACAACTGCAGCATTCCTTCCCCCACCATAGTTGAGGGAGACAGCAACATTAAGGTCAGCCTTGCGTGGCTCACCTGGGATGTAGTCTAGGTCACATTCTGGGTCGGGGTACTGGTAGTTAGCCGTAGGGGGTAATATTCCATGATTTAAAGTAAGGCTGGCATGAATAAGCCCCACAACCCCTGAGGCAGCCCTCAGATGGCCAGTTATGGGCTTAGTCGAGGAAAGGGGGATATCATAGACAGAATTCCCCAGAGCCATTTTTAGAGCTTGGGTCTCCACGATATCGCCCATCTGAGTAGCATTTCCCTGAAGGTTTATGTAGCCTACTTCCGAGGGAGAAATGCTCCCCTCTGAAAGGGATTTTTCTATGGCCAGGGAAAGGCTTTTGCTGTGTGGAATTGAGATTTCAGGGTTGGTAGTGGAAGAAAAACCAAGAATCTCGGCGTAAATTCTAGCCCTCCGGGCCAGGGCTTGGGAAAGTTCCTCCAGTACCACCATCCCTGCTCCTTCTCCCAATACTGTTCCATCCCGAAGGTGATCAAAGGGTCGGCAGGCTCCCCTGGGGTCGTGGCTCCTAGAAAGCAACCCCAGACTACCAAGACAAGAAGCACTTGCCCTGTTGAGAGTGGAATCAAAGCCTCCGGCCAGGATAAGGTCGCTATCCCCCTCCCGGATAGCATAAAACGCCTCACCCACAGCTTGTAAGCTTGCTACCTCCGAGGTTATGAAATTGTTATTGGCTCCGTGGAGCTTAAATATCTGGGATATGTAGTACAGACAGGCATTGGGAAGGTAGTGTTGTAGTGAATGTAACGGGTTAATCTTCTGCATAGCCTGGGTGCCAAATTTCCTGGTGTATACTGATTCATCCTCATCCGTTGACTCAGGAAGAGCAGAAAAAATCCAATCCGGCCAGGTTATCTCCTTGCTTGAACCCAGGTATACTCCCCCTTCACCCAGATCAACCTCCCCTGCCTTAAACCCAGCATCCTCCAAAGCCATCTTGGCTGAAGCTATGCCATACCCATCCTCAGGAGGCAAAAAGCGCAATATCCTTCTATCCTTGATATACTCCTCAGGCCTGAAATCTCTGATTTGAGCAGCAACACTGACCGGAAGATCGTTCACCGGCAGGGCCATGGATTTTCCTTCCACTACATTCTGCCAGTTGGGCTCAAGCCCAATTCCTGCTGGAGTGACCATTCCCATTCCACTTACTACTACCCTTCTTTTCATGGTTGTGGTGAGGACCAGCTTAGATGTCCGGCCTTTTCCACCATGTGATGAATCACTGGACTGAGCTCTTCTGCCTTCCATATAACCTTTCCTCTGGAAGCCTTATCTACTTCATGCCAGCCACGAAGTAGGTAAACGGTATCTCCCAACATTCGGCATACCTCGCCAGTTATATCGTTGGCCAGATCGGAAGCAAAGAAGACCGCCAGAGGAGCCAGATTTTCTGGATTCATAATGTCAAACTCACCCTGGTCAACATTTCTCATCATCGCTTTCATGGAGGAAGTAACATCTGTGGTCAGCCTGGTTCGAGCCAGCGGCACAACACAATTCACGCATACCTCATACCTTGCCATCTCTTGGGCCGCAATGACCGTGAAGGCAGCTATGGCTGCCTTAGCTGAACCATAGTTGGCCTGTCCGGGGGTTCCATGAAGCCCAGCACTGGAGCTAGTGTTTATGATCTTTCCTCTCAAAGCATTGCCTTTCTTGTGCTGTTCCCTAAAATAGGCGCAGGCGTGACGCGAGCAGTTGAAAGTACCCTTGAGGTGAGTGTTTATTACCTTGTCCCAATCCTCTTCCTCCATATTAAAGAGCGTCTTATCCCGCAGAATGCCAGCATTGTTTACCAGGATGTTTAATTTCCCGAAGGCAGTTATAGCCTGATTTACAACTTCCCTTGCCTCCTGAAAGCTACCCACATCGGCGAAGTTGGCTACTGCCTCCCCTCCTAGTGCTTTTACCTCCTCTACTACGCTCTGGGTAGGATCAGTGGATTTCCCCGTACCGTCAAATCTACTACCATGATCGTTCACCACTACCTTAGCCCCCTCCCTAGCTATAGCTAGGGCTTCTGCTCTTCCCACCCCCCTACCTGCACCAGTAATGATGGCTACCTTACCTTCCAGCAATCTTTTCACTTCTCTTCCTCTGCTTCTTTCGAGGGTAGAGCAATGGTCGCTCTACCTTGAGTAGTCTTCCTCCTGTTACTATCCTCTACCCACATGATGCATTCCACAACGTGCTCACCATTTTGAATGTACTTTTTGCTAACTTTTCCTTTGCACCACCAGCTTTCCCTCTCCCGGGGAGCAGTCAGAGAGGCCATTGTTCTAGGATAGTCCATATCTTGGTACTGGCAGGAGAGCTTCTTTAGTTTCCCCTTATCCCCCACCCAACTGCTCACCAGATGCCCCAGCCAGGAACACTTAAGGGCACCGTGGACAACAGGTCTCCCTATTCCCTGGGAGGCAGCAAACTCGCTATCATAGTGTAGGGGGTTAAAATCCCCTGAGGCCCCTGCCCACATAACCAGCTTCTGAGTAGTAGCTACTTTAGGCAGGGGAGGTATCTCCAGGCCAACTTCTACATCTTCCCAATAGAGCATTTGCCTAGACCTTAGGCGAAAGAAAGGCGAGCATCTTTCTCCTCCATGCTACCTTATCACCATTTTGTTTAAGGAAGACAGTCTCAAGAATGATAAGCACCATTCCTCCCCTCTTTGAGATATCCCCGACTGAACTGGAGGCAATCAACATATCGTGAGCACAGATAGGTATATAGAATTCATATTCTATCCCGGCATCCAGAAGAAGAGGGTAGCCAGCTTGAGCCATGCACTTAGCTACATCGGCTATTATCTCCCTAAATCCCTTTCCTTCAACTGCCCAACCAAAAAATCCTGGCGGAGCAATGATTTCACCGTATCCTCTGCTTTTAGCATACTCTACATCCTGGTACAGAGGATTGGGGTCATCTATAGCATCAGCCCATCTCCTTACGGCCCCTCTCTCCACTTCCATGATTTGAGGATCAAACGTTTTACCCTTCAGCTTTTTTAGCTCTCTTAGCCGGTTAGAAATGCCGACTTGTTCCATTTTTGTAGCTCCGAAAAACCAGGCAACTGTTGGTTCCTCCGAAACCGAAGCTATTGGAGAGGGCAATCTCAACCTTGGCCCTACGAGCTTGATTGGGAACATAGTCCAGGTCACACTTAGGGTCGGGATATTCATAGTTCACGGTAGGAGGTATCGTGTTATGTTGAATGGCAAGTACGGAAAAGGCTGCCCCTAAAGCCCCCGCTGCAGATAGAAGGTGGCCAACCATGGACTTGGTAGAGCTTATGGGCACCCGGAAGGCTTCTTCGCCCAGGGCTCTCTTTATGGCCATGGTCTCCGCTCTATCATTGGCTGCGGTGGAGGTACCATGGGCGTTAATATAATCTACTTCCCGGGGCTCAAGGCCAGCATCTTTTAGAGCGCTTTGCATAGCTTGAGAAGCCCATCTACCATCGGGCAGTGACTCAGCTAGACTATAGGCATCCAGGGAAGAGCCCCATCCTGTTACTTCAGCATAAATCCTTGCCCCCCTAGAAAGGGCACAGGATAATTCCTCCAGGATCAATATAATCCCCCCTTCCCCTAAGATAAACCCATCCCTTTTCCTATCGAAAGGACGGGAGGCTTTTTGAGGCTCCTCATTCCTCTGAGAGAGAGCTCCTACCAAGCAATATCTGATCATTCCAGTCTCGCTGATCTGAGAATCATACCCTCCAGTGACCACTATATCAGCATCCCCCCTTTGGATAAGGCGCAGAGAAGCGCCGATGGCATGGGAGCTACTGGAACAGGCAGTGTTGATGGCTATATTGGGCCCCTGGGCACCAGCCAGATTCGCTATTACCCAGGCACCAGTGGAGCCACTATGGTTCAGGATATACTCCGAACTTATACCGGAGGACGAGTTGGTGTGGCTTTCCCTGGCGCAGTAGGCCAGAGACCTCAAATCGAAGGGATAGCCGCTCACTCCCAGGCAAACCCCAACTCTTTCAGGTCTTTCGTAGCTCAAAGGCCAAAGCCCAGCATCTTGAAGGGCCATTATGGCTGCTGCTATCCCAAACTGTGCCCCCCGATGGAGAAGCTCAAAGGGGATAGCTCTCCTGGAGATAAACTTATCTAATTGGAAATCCTTAACTTCACCAGCAATCCGGCAGGGGAAAGTTGAGGCATCAAATAGACTAACCGGGCCAATGCCGCTCTTACCTCCTAGGGCAGCCTCCCAGGAAGATTTGAGTTTACATCCCAGAGGGGATACCATCCCCATTCCGCTGACTACTGCTCTTTTCTTAGCCGCCATTTAAGCATACCAGGACATAGGCTACAGCATAACCGCCCGCGTAGGAAAGGGAAATTGATATTGAGCTTACTTCCTTAAGCTCGGCTTGACCATGGATACATACCTGAGGCTTACCCCAAAAGTCATGGATAATCTCAATATCCTTAAAACCAATTTTTCCATCTCCTAACGCCTTGACTACTGCCTCTTTAGCGGCAAATCGGGCAGCGAACCTTTCTGCACTGTTCTTCTTCCCCTGGCAGTAGGCTATCTCCCTTTCCGTGTATAGTTTATTAAGTAAACCTGGGTGGGATTGGACAAAATGTTCCACCCTGGCTATCTCCACAATGTCTATTCCTACTCCAGGAGTAGACCTATTCTTCATGCCTTTGGTCAGCTATCAGACCCATTAACTGGCGTACGGTGAAGGCGGAGGGTAGGGTGAACTCACCTATCTTATCTTTGATCTCCTGGAGATCGCGGTAGAGCAAAAGCTCCTGCAGGTGCTCCAGGCCTCTGGGAGTGAGAAGCCCGTCATCATCAAAAAAATCATCCTCGGGGATACCCCCCAGTAAAAACTCCCTGACCTCGGGCATGCTAGGGGTTTTTACACCCAGCTTTTCCTCCAGGCGGAAAAAGATGTCCTCTAAATCCAGGGATCTCACCCCTAAATCATCATAGAATGAAGAATCAAGTTTTATTTCTTCCCTTTCTATACCTACCGATTCCACTGTACAATCTCTTATTACCTCCAGTAGCTCTTTCTCTCTTTCACTTAGCACTGTTTCCACTTTATGACCTCCTTTCAAGAATGGCTAAAATACATAGCTAGGGTGTAATACTTAAGCCGATTTATCAGCGGACGGAGTGAGTTGAATTCGGAGAAAAAACCCTGTTCCAGGGGAAAAAGCACCGGGTTATCCCGTGGCTCTGTCGCATAGGCCCACTTGAATCCTGCCTTTCTCAGAAGGTCTGCCCGTAGCAGAAAGGTTTCCTGATGTATTCCCCTTATCCTCTCATCCCTCAGCATTTCTTGGTCCATCCTCATACCAATCAGCAGAATAGACCTGGAGTGTTGAAGCTTCCTGAATATGTGTAAGAATTTAATGATATCAAAGCGTCTTGGCGGACTTGAGCGAAGGGAAGAAGGCTCCGGTATGACGGTGTAACGGATATATCCTGAGATTTTGCCGGGATCGGTCACAACCATGTACATCCGCAGGGTTTTCATTAGCCACTTTTGAAACAAAAACATAGGAACAAAGCTCCGCCGGCGAAATAGCGTTTGCACGTCCTCACGCTGGGGGAAATTTCGGGCCATAAATTCCTGCATCTTCTTCCTATCCCGGATACCCATCGGCCTTATCTGGACTTGGGCATGGTCCAGAGAGAAGTCAGAAGGGGGCAGGCCCTCCAGATTGATACTGTAGCTTACCCATTCTTTGACCACCTTAAAACCGTTTCTCTTGAAGATATCGATGTACCAAGAAGGAGTGTATATCAAAGGAAAGGGAGGTATGCCCTTCCCCCGGCGCAGTAAGGCGGGGAAGAAATGGCCTTTGACCATCACTGCTTCAACCCCCTTATGTTTTAGGTTGGAAAGACAATAGCTGATGAGCTCACCAGCTTTATCCTGATATTCGGGGATTATAGCAAAGTCGCGTATTGAACCAACCTTATCTTCTGGTTCTACCTCTATACCTGCTTTCTTCCAAGCATCTGCTACCCTGGAGGGTTTCTGCTCCACCAGAGTACAGGCTCGGGCAATGGGCCTCCCTTCTTGATAGAGAAGGAAGAAGTCTCTGTTTTTAGAAAATTTGGAGCGGTAATCCTTCCCGTCAACTATAGGAAAGTAATAAGGGCTTCCGGAAAGCGCTTCCTCCCCCACCTTATTCCAGATAGACCCTTTATCCTTATCCAAAACCGATCCCAGATAAAAAATACTTTCCATTCCTGAGTTCATAAGTGTGGAGTAAATAGGAGACCCGATGGGGGAGGTCTCCCATCTTAACCCTACGCTCTACCTGCTTAATTTCAGTATTAGCCAGCACATATGTCGAGTGTGGCTTCTGTATCTTCAAGTTTGCCGATGGGAACAATCCCGCTCATGAATACTACACATAGATCCCCTGTACCGTCTACGCAGATAGTAAACATCTTTATTATGGCATGTAACATCTAAATCACCTCCTTTCCTTACTTATTTCTCCCATCTTTAACCACTAGCTCAGCTTTTTCCTTATTGACAACTTACTTTCTCATGTTATAAGGGCTGAATGTTAACAGAATGTTACAGGAAGGTTAACATTAGGTTAACAAATTGGTAACATTTAAATGATAGATCCTTCCTCACTAAACTTGATCAGCTTTCTCAGGGAGACTGGCTACCATCAGCTTTGCCCAAGGTATAAAATCTAAGGGTGAAGGGTGTATTTATAAAGACATTGGGCTGTAAGCTTAATCAGGCGGAGAGCGAGCATTTAGAGCTTTGCCTGGCTGAGAGGGGATATAATCTTTCCTTCTCGCCCTTTACGGCGGAAATATCCATCCTGAATACCTGTACGGTTACCCACATCGCAGATAGAAAGTCACGCCATTTCTTAAGGTGGATGAAGAAAGTTAATCCGGAGGCCAGGGTTCTGGTCACGGGCTGCTATGCGCGAAGAGATCCTGAAATTCTATCCGCGCTTGCGGATGCTGTTTTGCCCCATGAAGAGGATATCTTAAACGCACTGGAGCCCGAAGAAGACAGAGACAACTTTATTCTGACCAGGTCCCGCAGCCTGATTAAAATTCAAGAGGGATGTGATCAGCGGTGCTCTTTTTGCATCGTCCCCTATGTGAGGGGAAGGGAGAGAATTGTTCCTCCGGATGAAGTGGTAGCTGAAGTTTTGCACCGGGTAAAGTTAGGATATAAAGAAGTAACCCTTACCGGAACCAATATTGGTTCTTATCCTGAGCTTCCTTATCTTGTGTATCGCATCCTTCAGGAGACCGACATCGGCCGAATTCGACTTTCCTCCCTTAAGCCTCAGGATATAACCTCAGAGCTTTTACATCTGTTCAGTGGCCAGAGAGTCTGCCCCCATTTCCACCTTCCGCTACAAAGTGGAAGCGATAGTGTTCTCTCACGGATGAAAAGAGGATATTCGGGAGCCCAATACAGGAGGGCAGTATCCCTTATTCGGGAAAAGTTACCCCATGCGGCTATAACCACGGATGTAATTGTGGGCTTTCCCCAAGAAAAAGATGAGGAGTTTGCGGAGAGCCTTGAGTTTTGCCAAGGAATTAAGTTTGTCAAGCTACACGTTTTCCCTTTCTCCCCCCGTAGAGGAACGGCTGCCTATCACTTACCTCAGGTGGAGGAGAAAGTGAAGCAGGAAAGGGTAAGGATGATGAGCAAGCTCTCTGAGGAGAGCCAGGCTCAGTTCAGGGAAAAGTGTTTAGGGCAAAAAAGGACAGTTCTATGGGAAGAAAGGGTAAGGAAGATATGGAGTGGGCTTACCGATAATTACCTCCGAGTGTTCGCTTGCGCTGAACAAGACCTGAGCCACAAGTTTTCCAGGGTGATGTTATTAAAAGAGATAGAAGGTGGCATATGGGGAGAGATAGCTTCATGAGAGAAGTTTTGGACCTGGAAGAGATCGCATCGAGGCTCGATACCCTTACCCTGGGAAAAAGGTTGATCTACTATGAGAAGGTCGGCTCAACTCAGAATGTGGTAAGTGAACTGGCAGAGGAGGGAGAAGAGGAGGGAACAGCGGTCATCGCCGGAGGGCAGACCAAGGGAAGAGGAAGAAGAGGCAGAAGCTTCATCTCTCCTCCGGGAGGAATATACCTTTCCCTCATCCTGAGGCCTGACCTCAAGCCCCAGGCAGTGTCGGGGATTCCTCTCCTGGCAGGAGTGGCTGTCACCCGTGCTATCCGCAGAGCGACTATACTTAAGCCGACCCTGAAATGGCCCAATGATATCATCCTGGGACGAAGAAAGGTGGGAGGAATACTCGCTGAAATGAAGACAGAGAGGGGCAGGATACAGTATATAAGCCTGGGAATAGGCATAAATGTGAACGCCCCCCCAAGTCTTCTCCCCGAAGAAGCTTTCTCTCTGGCCGATGAGCTTGGTGAGCATATTTCTCGAGTCAGCCTGCTTCAACATATATTAGGCGAGCTTGAGGCTCAATATACAGAATTTTTGACCTATGGCTTTGAACCCATAAGGAGAAGGTGGAGGAAGCTGAGTCACACTCTTGGTGGTTGGGTTGAGGTGGAGGGAGAGGAGGGGAGAGCACAGGATATAGATAGTGAAGGTGCCCTTATCCTCAAGAAGCCTGATGGAACCATATTCAGGGTGGTATCGGGGGATATACCTCTAAATTTTGTGAATTCAGAGAAATTCTAAATTCTAATTTCGAAAGCCTAAACAAATTCAAATCCCTAATAACATAAACTCAAAACGGTTTAGGTTGTTTGGATTTTGGTCATTGGGTATTGTTTAGGATTTAGTGCTTCGGATTTAGGATTTATACATCCCGTATCGAAGATCGTAAAATTCACCATTCTCCAGTGTATCTAGTATAATTGGTAAGGTAAATGACCTGGCTGGATATTGTTATTGGTGCAGCACTGCTGGTGTCGGCCATCTGGGGGTTAAGCTCAGGGATGGTCAAAATCATTTTCTCTCTGGGAGGGGTTACCCTGGGGGTGGTAGTGGCTGGCGAATACTACTCCGACATGGCCGCATCTATATTTAACTCCAGTTCCGAAGAAGCCAAGGTTGCTTCCTTCCTCATCATACTTCTGGGCATTACTGCAGTTGGCTTCATTCTGGGAGGGTTAATCAAAAGGGTATTGCCCAAAATGCTCCTCGGAGGATGGGATAAATTTTGGGGGATGATCCTGGGTGGGGGGGCAGGAGCTATACTCTCCGGGGCAATCTTAGCCATCATCATCGCCCAGTTCTCCTCCGTAGAGCTAGAAGAAACCATAGGCGAATCCTACCTGGCTTCCCTGCTGGTGGATAAATTCCCCGCGGTGCTTTCCCTCCTACCCGAAGAGTTCGATTCTGTGCGCGATGTATTCGAAGCTTCTCCAGTGGAGACGGACTAAGTGGAAGGTTAGGTTTGGGGAGTTTCTCCAGGATGAAGCTTCTTCCACTTCTCCAGAAGCTGCTCTTTAGTTTCCTTGTGTTTTGAATCAGGAATGACAGAATCAACCGGGCATATCTCGACACACTTTGGGGATGAAAACCAGCCTATGCATTCTGTGCACTTGTCGGGGTCAACAACGTAGATTGTCTCCCCTTCCTTGATGGCCTGGTTTTTACACTCCGGCTCACAGGCACCACAACTAATACAATCATCGGTGATCTTATATGCCACTTTCTATTGCCTCCTTTTTAAATTTTTTTCTTAATGCATCGGCCGCTACTTCTGGGACTAAGCCATCAATACACCCCCCTGCACTCATAATTTCCTTAAGAAGGGAAGAGCTTAAGAATTGATACTCTACCTTGGTTATAAGGCACACTGTCTCAATATCCGGGGCAAGCTTTTTGTTCATTAACCCCATCTCAAACTCTCTTTCGAAGTCGGAGCCCATACGCAGCCCTCTCACGATGACCCTGGCTCCTATATGTTTAGCAAACTCCACGGTAAGACCATGATACACCTCCACTTTCACATTAGGAAGATGGGAAAGTGCCCTGCCCATCATCTCTGCTCTCTCCTGAGGGGTAAACAGCGTATGCTTGGGAGGTGAGACAAACACTCCTACCACTACCTCATCAAATATAGAAGCAGCCCGTATGGCTACATCTATATGGCCATTAGTTGGAGGGTCAAAGCTTCCCGGGTAAAGAGCGTGAATCTTTTTCCTCCCTTCCGGTACAATGTGACAACAGTATCACCATACCTTCTGTCTTTCACCTTTTTTAGGTTTCCATACTCCGAGGCCAGGGGAAAAGAATATTCTACCACTATGGTTGATTCCTCGTCTATTGTATCCGAGGATGCAAGCAGATTCAAGATGGTATCTATATGAGGGTCACGGTAGGGGGGATCGAGGAAGATTATATCGTATCTTATCTCGCAGTAGGAAAGAAATCTGGTTACATCAAGGCAATAAATGCCTCCCCTTTCCTCAAACCCGGTCTGCTTAACCCAAATTTACCAGAAACCGGTCAATAAGAGAAGGATTTTTGATAGTCTCAGCTTTGAAGGCTACAAGGGCTCAGAAGCGAGGGTCTGATGTAGTCCCCCATAAGATGTTTACTACCTTGACAT
>Ga0209633_10003250_pt1 | contig 15107 bp, 10 predicted proteins | sample Cruoilmetagenom1_FD_187290 | JGI IMG/M metagenome (GOLD analysis project Ga0209633, IMG submission 187290) | Oil polluted marine microbial communities from Coal Oil Point, Santa Barbara, California, USA - Sample 1 (SPAdes) (version 2) | ecosystem: Environmental > Aquatic > Marine > Oil seeps ... | reverse complement strand
TTGGTAGATAACTGGAAATTCAACAGTTAGCTTGAGCCTAAATCTGTGACCTAAAACAAGCAGAGACTTTATGCCTGACCTTACTATGCCAGCATATGGGTTGATCGTATGTGCAAAACATCAATCGGACTTATCGACGTAGTGGTACGTTATTGGAGGGTCGGCACCAAGCTGGCTTAATTGGTGCGGATGACTATTTAGTGAAATGTTATCGCTATATTGAGATGAATCCGCTCGCTGCGAGAATGTCGTAACATCCCAGCAATATGGTTGGAGTTCTTATGACAGACGTGCCTGGGGTAAATCAATTGTCATGGTCAGTGACCTTCCCATTAATCCTTATTTAATTATAGACCCCTTAATCTCTAATCTTTATGTGTACTCCTTGAGCTTCCTCATCGATCGTAGCTAAAACTGGCCGGCTAAACCCAGTGCTTTAAAACTTCTGATGGTTAATTAATCAAAATATTGTTTCGATCAATGCCCTGTCGGCCCGGCAGCACAAGATGCACAGGAGATCGCTTCGTCTAGCCAGCTCTTGGAACGTCTGGCGCAGTAATTACAATAGACGAATAGCCATTTAATGTAGGAAAAATAGTCGGGCTTTTTGGATAACTTGATCCAGATCAAGCATATTTCCTGTGTATTTAAATTATCAGCACTATAATAGTTTAGTATATATTTAAATACTAACTAAACCGCTTGATATCGATCCCGGCATGAAGAGGTGTATCGAGCTGGCACTGCGAGGCACATACAAGATGGACAATAAACAGGTGAAACTTTCTTAAAGGCTGCCATTACAGCTATCAGTGCGCCAACACTCACTGAAGCCGAAGGAACCACAGTAGCCAAGCGGCCGATGGGATTAGACCAACATCGCTGGGTGATAGTAGAGGTTCTGGGTATATGTATCGGTTGTCAGCACCGCAAGGATGTGGCTGACCATTTCGTTCAGATAGTGCTGACAACAAAGTTTCGAATTAAGAAAACAGCATTTTGGCGAGGCAATAAATACTATGGAAAAATCGAGACGAAATTTTCTAAAAAATGTCGGCAAAGTAACCGCTGGTGCGGTAACAGTCATGACTGTTACACCTGTATCAGCCGAGCCCAAACGTCGCGGAGGTGATCCAAAGCACCGATGGGCCATGGTCATTGACTTACGCAAGTGTATTGGCTGCCAGGCCTGCACGGTGTCATGTTCCATGGAGAATGTGCCGCCCATTGGCCAATTCCGCACTATCGTATCCCAATACGAAGTTAAAAATGTCGACAAGCCCGGCCAACCCGTGGACTACTTCATGTTGCCGCGGCTATGCAATCACTGCGACAACCCACCTTGTATCCCTGTGTGTCCCGTCCAGGCCACCTACCAGCAGGAGGATGGCGTGGTGCTCATCGACAACGAGGTGTGTGTCGGTTGTGGCTATTGTGTCCAGGCCTGCCCTTACGATGCACGCTTTATCAATGAAGAGACCAAGACCGCCGATAAATGCACGTTCTGCTACCATCGTGTCAGGGTTGGCCTGCTGCCCGCCTGCGTTGAGTCCTGTGTTGGCGGTGCGCGCATTTTTGGGGATGTGCGCGATCCCAATAGCGAAGTCAGCAAACTGCTTGACACCAATGATGTCAAAGTATTGCGACCGGAGATGAATACCAAACCACATAACTACTACATCGGTATGGATGAGCACTTTGAAGGTAAAGTTCAGGGCGAATCGCCGATTTGGGATATCCGCAATGCTAAAGGTGAGGAGATTGAAGAGTCATGAACCCCAATATCATTGAAACTATAAACATCACCCGCGCTGCCGCCTGGCAGCCGTGGGCAGTACAATATTTCTTTCTGATCGGTACCAGTCTGACGGCCGTATTCCTTACCCTGCCAGCCTTTCTGATGGGCAAACAAAGCTATACGAAGATTGGGCGTCTCGGTCTGCTTACCGCGGTGAGTTGTGGGATCGCCGGCGTGGTCGCGCTACTGGCCGACCTTCATCAGCCTGGCCGGTTCTGGCACTTCTACACCGATTTTACAGCCTGGTCCTGGATGTCGTGGGGCTCGTTTCTGCTGCCTGTTTTTCTTATCGCGTTGGTGTTGTACGCCTGGGCGGTATACCGCCCCGATCTGGGCCGAATGGCGGAGCAACCAGGGACTATTTTAGCGCCGCTCTACAAGGCCCTGGCATTCGGTGACAAGCCGGAGGGCTGGCTGGTGCGCCCCCTGGCAGTGGTGACAGTCCTGGCCGCGTGCAGCATTGCCCTCTATACCGGCATGGAGGTGATGGTGATCAAGGCACGTCCCTTATGGCACACGCCATTCCTACCGCTGATGTATTTGTTTACGGGTATGGTCGGCTCAACAGGCGTCTGTCTGTTGCTCAATCGAATTATCGGCGACGGTGATCGCGACGCGGAACGGGGTCTCAACCGATTCCTGCTCGTCGCCCTGGGTCTGATGATGCTCAATGGTGCGCTGTGGTTTGGTTCCGGCTGGGCAGGCGTGTCGGCACCCGCTCAGCGGGCATTGGCATCGATGAGTGGTAACAAAGAATGGATAACGGTTGCTGTGTGGGCCGGTCTGTCCGCTATCGTGCCCTTCGTTATTGCCTGGTTCAAGCCGGTAGGGAGCGGCGTGATTACCGGTCTGATCGCGGTACACAGCGCCTGGATGTTCCGTTGGACAATCTTTATTAATGGACAGATGCTTCCCAAGACAGGCTCCGGTGTGTACCCCTACCACTTCCCCCTGGGCTCAGAGGGCCTGCTCGGAGTCGTCGGCACCTTCGGCCTATGGGTGCTGATCATTGTCGTGTTGATCACCTTCCTTCCCTGGGATGGTCGGATTGCAACCCCCGATCGCGCCGCCTCCCGGTGAGGCGAAACACCAGGATCGGATAGCAAGTTTTCAGAATTTCATGATATTAAGGAGCCATCAAAGATGACCACATCACGCCGGAAATTTATCAAAGGCGTCGCCGCAGTGGGCGGTGCCACCGCCTTCGGTGCAGGCTACACCTATACCAGTAAGGAAATTGTCACCGGATTGCTCAAAGGCACATCGGGAGAGAAGACCCATAGTGCCCTGTTTGGCAATGCCCCCATGCCGGAATTCCTGGTCGACCCAAAAACCGGCCAGCTCGAGCTAAATCCCGAGCAACAGGTTTCCTTCAGCATGTGTCTGGGCTGCAACACTATGTGTGGCGTCCGGGTACGCTATGATAAAAAAAGCGGGCGCATCCTGCGGGTGGCTGGTAACCCCTATCACCCACTGTCGGCCGATCCCCAGATTCCCTATGCGACGCCGATCAAGGACGCCCTGCTGTCCCTGTCCAACTACCAGCAGAAAGGCCTGGCGGGGCGCTCCACCGCATGCGGACGGGGTAACGCGGTGCTTCAGGAGGTTAGCAGCCCCTATCGTGTCCTCACCCCCCTGAAGCGGGTTGGCCCGCGTGGTAGCGGCAAATGGGAACCCATTTCGCTCGACAAGCTGGTAGAGGAAGTGGTTGAGGGCGGAGACCTGTTCGGCGAGGGCCACATCGACGGCCTGCGCGCGATCCGTGATCTGAAGACACCGCTCGATCCCAAAAACCCGGAGTACGGACCGAAGGTGAACCAGTTGGCCGTTATCGAGGCGGGTGGCAGTGGCCGGGGTAATTTCATCAAACGCTTCACGTTTAATTCCTTTGGCACACGCAACTATGCCACTCACGGTTCATATTGCGGTTTCGCCATGCGGGCGGGTTCCGGCGCGGCCATGGGTGACTTGAAGAAATATGCCCACGGCAAGCCCGATTTTTCCAACTGCGAGTTCGGCATTTTTATCGGCAGTGCCCCCGGTAACGCCGGTAAGCCGTTCAAGCGTCAGGGGCGCTTGGTTGCCGAAGCCCGTACTGATGGTAAATTGGACTACGTAGTGATTGACCCGGCGCTCAATAATTCGTCCAGCATGGCGGCGATGGACCGCAATCGCTGGATCCCAATTACGCCGGGCAGCGACAGTGCCTTTGCCATGGCGATGATCCGTTGGATTCTGGAAAATAAGCGTTATGACGCCAAGTTCCTGGCGCAACCGGGTCCCAAGGCTGCGAAAGCGGCGGGTGAAACGCAGTGGAGCAATGCCGCTCATTTAGTAATAATGCAAAAGGACCATCCACGTGTGGGGCATTTCCTGCGGGCCTCCGATATGGGCTGGCCAGTGGCGAAATATGTCGCACCGGCGGGTAAGCCGGAGAATCCAGGGAAGGCCAAGGCGCGTAAGGCACACGAGGCGCAAGAGGGCATTCTTAACCATTTCGTGGTGCTCGACGCCGCCAGTGGCAAACCGCAAGCCCACGTGACGAACGCCCCGGCAGCCTTGTTTTTCAGCGGCACAATCGAAACCCCGAAAGGCCCGATGATGGTGAAAACCAGTTTACAGGTGCTCAAGGAGGAAGCAGGCAAGCACACAATGGAAGAATACACTGCCATCTGCGGCATTCCGCAGCAGACCATTGAGCGGCTCGCCCATAAGTTTACCAGCCACGGTAAGAAGGCGGCGGTGGACACCCATGGCGGCGCCATGACCACCAATGGTTTCTACACTGCCTTTTCAATTCTAACCCTCAATACCCTGATCGGGAATTACAACTGGAAGGGCGGTATGAGTGCAGGTGGTGGCCAGTTTCCGGCATTTGGCCCGGGGCCTCGCTACAATCTCAAAAAATTCAAGGGTATGGTCAAGCCAAAGGGCATCTTCCTGAGCCGCTCACGCTTTCCTTACCAGAAGACCAGCGAATTTAAACGTCGCAAGGCCGCCGGCGAAAGCCCGTTTCCGACCAAGGCGCCATGGTACCCCTTCTCACCGCCGCTGCTGACCGAGTTTCTCACCTCGCATTTTAACGGCTACCCATACAGCCTCAAGGCGCTGATCTCGTTTCGGAGCAATCCATTATATGCCCATGCGGGTCTGCGACACGCGGTGGAGGAGAAGCTCAAGGACCCCAAGGAATTGCCACTGTTCGTGGCGGTCGATGGATTCATCAACGAAACCAATGTCAATGCCGACTACATCGTCCCCGATTCGGTGATGTATGAAAGCTGGGGCTGGATTGGGGTCTGGAGCGGTTATCTGACCAAGACCTCGACCGCCCGCTGGCCGGTACTGGAGCCCGCCCAGGATAAGTATAAGGGCGAGCCGATTACCGTCGAGCTGTTCTTTATTGAGCTGGCGAAAAAAATGGGGCTGCCTGGCTTTGGTGACCATGCCATCAGTGACCATCATGGCAATACCTATCCCTTAAACCGCCCCGAGGACTACTATCTGCGGGCGGCGGCCAATGTGGCCTTCGAAGGTAAACCGGTGCCTGACGCCAACGACGAGGAAATCCAGATTTCCGGTGTTGCGCGGATTATGCCGGACATCCAAAAGACCCTGAAGCCGGAGGAGGCGCGCAAGGTCGCCTATGTTTATGCCCGCGGCGGTCGTTTTGAGGATGCGTCGCACTCGTATGCCGGTGATCACCTTAAACACGCTTATAGGAAAGGCCACTTTAATATCTATAACGAAAAAGTGGGCACTTCCTTTAGCACCATGACCGGCAAGCGCTTCTCCGGAACACCGACCTATCATCCCCAGGTCTTTGTTGATGGTACCCCGGTCGAGGAAGTCTATCCTAAGTCCCAATGGCCGTTCCTGTTGGTGAGCTGCAAATCCAACCTACAGAGTTCTTACAGCATCATCAACTCGCGGTTGACCCAGGTGCACGGTTATAACCCTGTGGGCATCAATGTCGACGATGCCAAACGGTTTAATGTCCAGTCGGGCGATATGATTCGTATCGCCACCCCTGGGGGAAGCGTCGTCGCCACCGCACTGGTGCGTCATGGCGTTGCACCTGGCGCTATCACCATCGAGTATGGTTTTGGTCATACCGAACTGGGGGCGCGCCCCCAACAGATCGGCGGCAAGCTTCAGCCGGATTCGGGCGGACGCCTGGGCGCCGGGATTAATATCAACGACATAGGTCTTGCCGATCCGAAGTTGGAGGGGGTTTCCACCCTCGGTGACTGGGTTGTCGGCAGTGCAGCCAGGACGGCACTCCCAGCCAAGATAGTGAAGTTGTAAGAAAAGAAAGCTAACAGGATACCGAGCCGCGGCCGGATGCAAAAATGCAACCAGCCGCGGGTATCGGCAGGTGCTGTCGCAAATCCCTATCGACATGCTTATGAGAAATGGGATTAGAGGTATATGAGAATTATTCTTGTAAACAATAACCAGCTTTCAGGAACTACATGGGGGTTTACAATGAATATCGGCCACATACTCACAATGGCGGCTCGTCATAGAAACGAATGCAGGAAAATTGTCAAAAGGAATGCACCAGTTGACTGCGGGGCGATGAAAATACTCATCGACTCTTGAGCCGGAAAATAGTGACAGTTAGGGGCAGCAGCGAGATAAAATCTCAGTGACTTAATTTGTGTCTCAATTGAATCGGTGTGCTGCATGCTGGTTAGTCTGCTATCAATGGCTCCAGTTTACCAGTGGCAACCAGTCTGTCATGAATATGTTCCTCCACCGACCATTTGGCTGCCGTAGTCATTTGAATCGCATCCCGTTCTAAATACTGGATAAACTCCCGGCGTGGAATACTGACGGCACCCATGCTGAGCAGATGTGGCGTTTCGACCTGACAATCGATAATGGAAAACTGCCACTTAATCAGGTGCGCGCAGAGATAGACCAGAGCAATTTTTGATGCATCAGCAGCATGGCTAAACATGGACTCACCAAAAAACACCTTGCCTAGGGCGATACCATATAAACCGCCAACCAGTTTATCATCTTGCCAGCATTCAATAGAGTGGGCGTAACCTGCATCATGCAAGCGTAAATAGGCCTGTTGCATCTCATCGCTTATCCAGGTGTCGGCCGCATCGCGGCGTGGTGCGGCACAGGCCTGAATGACTTGCCGAAATGCAGAATCAAAACGCAGCGTAAAAATATTTTTGCGCAGGGTCCTGGCGAGGCTGCGATGAATCTTGACGTGCGAGGGATAGAGTACCATGCGGGGGTCGGGTGACCACCACAGGATCGGCTGTTCTGCGGAGTACCAGGGGAAGATGCCATGATGATAGGCATTAAGTAAACGTTTAACGGAAAGGTCGCCGCCAACCGCTAACAGGCCATCGGGTTCCCGCAGGGCTAGTTCAACGGGTGGAAAGTTGCTATCGCTAAGATTGAGCCAGTAGGGTGCATTCATATTGTTTTATAGGGGCTGTGTTGATTCAGTTCGGCAATATACTGTTCCATGCCTTCCTGTTCATGCGCACAGAAATCATCGATAATTTTTTTAAATTCAGGGTGGGCAATCCAGTGCGCGGACCATGTTCGCGTCGGCAAAAAACCGCGGCTGATTTTATGTTCTCCCTGGGCGCCGGGCTCAAAAAACTGTAGTCGATGATTAATGCAATAATCGAGTCCCTGATAATAACAGGCCTCAAAGTGCAGGCTATGAAACTCGGCATTGCAGCCCCAGTGGCGACCGTACAAGGTATCATTGCTACGCATGTTAAAGGCGCCGGCGACATACTCGTGTTGGTGGCGAGCGAGCACGATTACCATGTTCCTGGGCATGCGTTCGGCCAGTGCCATAAAAAAGGGTAGCGACAGTGTTGGCATACCGCTTTTACGTTCAAAGGTGCTGACATAAAAGCGGTGAAAGACATGCCACTGTTGTTCCGACATCTCATCGCCATGCAGCACCTCAAGTTCAATGGCCTGTTCCTGTGTACGACGACGCTCACGCTTGATCATTTTACGTTTATGAGCAGAAAGGGTTTGCAGAAAATCAGCAAAATCATTATAGCCGTGGTTTTGCCAGTGAAACTGGCAACCCAGGCGTAAGGCCAGACCTGATTCCCTCAGAACACGGGTATCGGTTTTATTAGTAAATAACCAGTGTATGGATGAGAGCCTGTTTTTTTCTGCGATTGAGACGGCCATTTCAATCAGTAACTGGCGTATGCCAGGCTGATCCGCACCCTTTGCTACCAACAGGCGAGGCCCCGTTGCTGGCGTGTAGGGAATCGCCGTCACCAGTTTGGGGTAGTAATTCAAACCACTGCGATGATAGGCATCGGCCCAGTTCCAGTCGAAGACAAGCTCTCCGTAGGAGTTGTCCTTGAGGTACATCGGTGCAGCGCCCACCAGCACGTTATTAGCATCGTAAATTGCAATGTGTTGTGGTATCCAGCCATAACGCTGACCGACGCAGTCATAGTCCTCAAGTGTGGCAAGAAACTGGTGTTTTATAAACGGATTATCATCCGCCACGAGGTGATCCCACTCCGCCGCGCTAACATTATTGATGTTGTCAAGAATGGTGCTGCGCATACTCACGCCAGTGATCGGAATCGACTATGAGGAAAGCAAAGGGCAGGTGATGATATGCCCTTGTCAAATAGTCTACTTCTTTTCCTGATTTTCAAGGAAACGTTCAGCATCCAGGGCCGCCATGCAACCGGCACCGGCAGAGGTGATCGCCTGACGGTAGATATGGTCGGCAACATCACCCGCGGCAAACACGCCGGGGATGCTGGTTTGGGTGGCATTACCCTGGGCGCCGCTTTGCACCTTTAAATAACCATGGTCCATTTCCAGCTGGTCTGCAAAAATTTCCGTATTTGGTTTGTGACCAATGGCAATAAAAATGCCCATCAATTCGATGTCTTTCGTGGCGCCATCATTATGTTTGATGCGCATACCCGTGACACCGGTGTTATCGCCCAGGACTTCATCCAGGCTGGAATTCCATTCAATGGTGACATTACCGCTCTTCGATTTTTCAATGAGCTGATCCGATAAAATCTTTTCCGAGCGAAAACTGTCGCGACGGTGAACGACAGTAACGTGCGAGGCAATATTGGATAAGTAGAGGGCCTCTTCGACGGCGGTATTGCCGCCGCCGATAACGGCGACCTGTTTACCACGATAGAAAAAACCATCACAGGTGGCACAGCCGGAGACACCTCGGCCTTTAAAGGCCTCTTCAGAGGGTAGACCCAGATACATTGCCGAGGCGCCGGTGGCAATAATCAGGGCATCACAGGTGTAAGTACCACTATCACCAACGAGGCTAAAAGGGCGCCTGGATAGGTCTGTCTTGTTAATGTGATCAAAAATAATTTCGGTATTAAAACGCTCGGCGTGTTTTTGCATGCGTTCCATCAGCGCCGGTCCTTGCAGGCCTTCAATGTCGCCGGGCCAGTTATCCACTTCCGTTGTGGTTGTTAACTGACCACCTTGCTGCATACCGGTAATAATAACCGGCTTGAGATTGGCGCGGGCGGCATAGACGGCAGCGGTGTAACCGGCAGGACCCGAACCGAGAATCAGTACACGGCAATGTTTGCTTTCACTCATATTTTGTTAACTCCAGAAATTAACTTCGACTAAACTTGTGTAGGCTAGTCGCAGAATTTACTTAATGGTGGTTGGATGGACAGAACCAAGGTTTAGTTCCACCCCGAAAATCGATTATCTCAATGTTACGTAATGCCACGGGCAGGGTAAAGCAAAGATGAGAATTGGTATCCCAAAAGAAATCAAAACACTTGAGGGCCGTGTGGCCGTAATACCGGCCGCCGCCGGACAGTTGGTGCAGGAGGGGCATGAGGTCTACCTGCAATCCGGTGCAGGCTTATTGAGTGGCTATATCGATGCGGATTATGTCCAAAGCGGTGTGCAAATATTGCCAACGGCTGCGGATGTTTACACAACCGCTGAGATGATCGTCAAGGTCAAGGAACCCCAGGTAGAGGAGCTCGAGCTGTTACGCGCCGATCACCTGTTGTTTTCCTATTTGCACCTGGCCGTTGCGCCAGAGCTATTGCAGGCCTTAGTCAAGATTGGCCTGACGGCAGTGGCCTTTGAGACGCTGCAAAGCCATGGCCAACTGCCTTTACTGGCCCCCATGAGCGATATCGCCGGTCGCCTGGCGGTGCAGATCGGCAGCAACCTGTTACAGCAGCCACATGGTGGCAGGGGCATATTGCTGGGGGGATTGCCCGGCACGCCGCGTGGTCATGTCGTCATCCTTGGTGCCGGGGTCGCTGGCGGTAACGCCGCCCTTATGGCCAGTGCCATGGGCGCCAGAGTCACGGTCTTTGACCAGAATCGTGACAAGCTGACCCGGATGCGGGCCTTGGGCGCCAATGTGACCGGCCTGCATGCCTTTGCAGAGATCATCAAAAAGACCGTCTTAGAGGCCGATTTGCTCGTGGGTGCCATTCTGATCCCCGGCCGGAAGGCCACCCATCTGGTATCGGCAGACTGGGTGCGGCAGATGAAGCCGGGGAGCGTGATTGTGGATATCGCGGTGGATCAGGGCGGTTGTATCGAGACCACGCAGCCGACAAGTTATGCCGAGCCCACCTTTCTTTGGGAACAGGTAGTACATTTTGGTGTCACTAATATGCCGGGCGCGGTACCCAGAACGGCATCGCAGGCATTGTCGGCAGCCCTGGTCCCGTATATCCTGAGGCTCGCACAGGCTGACTGGGACCAGCATTTGCATACGGGCGTTAATGTCCGCGCCGGCAAGATTGTCCATCCTGCATTGCAATCGGCCTAGATAGACTATAAAGTTCCTTAATTATTATTGTGTTATATCGCTAACTTAAACTGATTGCTTATTTGAATTTTGGCCCACGCAAGACAAAAAAAATCACCGGAGAAGCCACCACTCGCCGATCATCTGGTTAGGGGCATAAAAGAAGGCACCCTGCTGATCTTCGGTTTTGTGGCCGTTTACCTGTTGCTGGCACTGGCAACCTACAATGCCGTTGACCCCGGCTGGACCCGGAGTGGTAGCCTTAATGGACATGTTGCCAACCTGGGCGGGCCGTTTGGTGCCTGGTTTGCCGATATCTTCTACACGCTGTTTGGTTATCCCTCGTACCTGTTTCCCCTCATGGTGGCCTATAGCGGTTGGTTGATCTATTTCGGACAGCAGGAGCACCGACCTTTTGATATTCGTGGCCTGCTGCTGCGCAGCCTGGGTTTTGTCCTGGCGATTGGCGCGGGTTGTGCCTTGGCGAGTCTGCATGACAACCATCTGGCCAGTTCCCTGCCTGTGGGTGCCGGCGGCATTCTGGGGGATGTCATTGGCAAGGCTATGGAGTCAGTCTTTAATTTTCTCGGCGCCACACTTCTGTTGCTGGCATTGTTCTTTGCCGGGGTGACCCTGTTTACCCATCTCTCCTGGATCGGGTTAATGGATACCCTGGGAGGGCTCACCCTGAAACTCATCTCCGCTGTGCGCCAGACCTATGCCGGTCTGCAGGACGGGCTGATTGCCCGGCGCCAGCGCCATGAGCGTGAAACCACCTTTCAGGTCAAGACCGAGCGCCAAAAGGCCAGGGTAGAGCAACGGGTTACCCCGCTGATTACAACACCCATGATGAAAAAGCCGGTCGTCAGTCAGCGCGCGCAACGTGAGCGCCAGGTGCCCCTGTTTACCACCGACGGCACTACCGAGTTGCCCCCCCTGGCCTTACTGGATGAACCCGAGGTCAATATTCATCAGATGTCGAAAGAGGCGCTGGAGCATATTTCCCGTCAAATAGAACTCAAGCTGGCGGATTTTGGTGTCGAGGTACAGGTTGTGGCAGTACAACCCGGGCCCGTGATTACCCGCTACGAGGTTCAGCCAGCCGCCGGGGTAAAAGTTTCACAAATCTCCAACCTGGTGAAAGACCTGGCGCGCTCACTCTCGGCCATCAGCGTACGCGTTGTCGAGGTCATACCCGGCCGGACGACGGTCGGTATCGAGATCCCTAATGAAGAACGCGAAGTGGTGCGTCTGGTCGATAATCTGAAATCAAAAGCCTATGAAGAGGCAAAATCATCCCTGACCCTGGCGCTCGGTAAAGACATCAGCGGCGAACCTATGGTGGCGGACCTGGCGCGCATGCCGCACATGTTAGTGGCGGGTACCACCGGTGCCGGGAAATCAGTGGCGCTCAATGCCATGATTTTGAGTCTGCTCTATAACGCCCAACCCAAAGATGTGCGTTTAATATTGATTGACCCGAAAATGTTGGAACTCTCGGTCTATGATGATATTCCACATTTGCTGACCCCCGTGGTCACCGACATGAAAGATGCCGCCAACGCCTTACGCTGGTGTGTGGCGGAAATGGATCGCCGTTATCGTCTCATGGCGGCGACCAAGGTGCGTAACATCGCCGGTTTTAATAAACGCGTGGAAGAGGCCAGGGCCTCCGGGACGCCATTACTCGATCCCCTGCATTCCGCGGATAGCGATTTACCGGCACCGGAACTTTCTCCCTTACCGTTTATTGTCGTGATCGTCGATGAGCTTGCCGATATGATGATGGTCGTGGGCAAAAAGGTGGAAGAGCTCATTGCCCGCCTGGCGCAGAAGGCCCGTGCCTCCGGCATCCATTTAATCCTCGCCACGCAACGCCCTTCCGTTGACGTGCTGACCGGCCTAATCAAATCTAATATACCAACGCGGATTGCCTTTCAGGTGTCGTCACGCATTGACTCGCGAACCATCCTTGACCAGATGGGTGCGGAACAGTTGTTGGGCCATGGCGACATGTTATACCTGCCACCGGGAACCGCACTGCCGATTCGGGTGCATGGCGCCTTTGTCGACGACCAGGAGGTGCATAATGTTGTCGCCTATCTGAAGGCCAAGGGTAAACCACAATACGAAGAGGCGGTGCTGGAGGGTCCGGCTGAAGCAGACCCGAATAACCCGGACTCGATGGTAGAAGACACCGAGAGTGATCCGCTCTATGATCAGGCCGTGCGTATTGTCACCGAAACGCGTAAGGCCTCGATCTCCGGTGTGCAACGCCGCCTGAAGATCGGCTACAACCGTGCCGCACGCATGGTCGAGGCCATGGAGGCCTCTGGCCTTGTCGGGCCATTGGAATCCAACGGCAGTCGTGAAGTCCTCGCGCCGCCGCCCCCAAAAAATTAGGTCAATCATGTTACGTACACTCATTATCGTATTATTCAGTCTAATCGCAGCGTCCGCCTCGGCGAAGGGCCTGGGGGGCCGCCTTGCCAGCCTCAATACCTGGCAGGCGGATTTTGTGCAAACCCTGAGTAACAAAGATGCGGCGACGACCACCAAGAGTGAAGGCACGCTCTGGTTACGCAAGCCGAATCACTTTCGCCTGGAATACACCAAACCATATAAACAGGTTTATGTCGCCGATGGCAGGAAACTCTGGTTTTACGATGAAGACCTCGAACAGATATCGGTAAAGCCTCAGGGCGATTCCCTGGACCAGACCCCGGCCATGATCCTGAGTCAACCGCAACGCCTGTCGAAGGCCTATACGATTACCTCTCGTGTGCAAGGTACACATACGCGCTATATTCTCAAACCCAAAAATGCCGAGTCCGGTTTTAAACGCATCGAAATCGTGTTTAAAAATGATCGCCTCATCGAAATGCAAATGTTCGACCACTTTGCACAACGCACGACCTTGATGTTCAAAAATATCAAGGCGAATCAGCACATCCCCAAACAACGTTTCCGTTTTACACCACCGCCAGGCGTGGATGTCATCGGGGAACAGTAATGTCAAATCCCTATGGTGATTAATAACGATCTCTTTGCCACCGAGGCCGATAACCGCTTCAGCCCGTTGGCGGATCGTATGCGCCCCCAATCCCTCGATGAATATATTGGCCAGCAACACCTGTTGGCCAAAGATAAACCACTCTACCTGGCGATTAGTCAGGGGCATTTGCACTCGATGATTTTCTGGGGACCACCGGGGACGGGTAAGACCACGCTGGCACGATTAATCGCGTATTCGTCTGACGCCACCTTTTTGAGTCTGTCCGCAGTCCTGTCCGGCGTGAAAGATATTCGCGCGGCGATTGATGAGGCCAAACAAATACGTCAGCTACACAATCGCAAATGCATATTATTTGTCGATGAGGTACATCGCTTTAATAAGTCACAACAGGATGCCTTCCTGCCCTATGTTGAAGATGGCACCATCACCTTTATTGGTGCCACCACCGAAAATCCATCCTTTGAATTAAATAACGCCTTGCTCTCGCGGGCGCGGGTCTATGTCTTAAGATCTTTGCAAGAAGAAGACCTGCTCACGGTGATCGACCGGGCGCTCACCGATAAAATGCGCGGCCTGGGTAAACTCAATCTACACATGGCTGCTGACTTGCGTGCACAACTGGCCAGCGTTGCCGATGGTGATGCCCGTCGCGTGTTAAACCTGCTGGAGATTGCCGCCGAGTTAGCGGAGACTGAAGGTGGTGACACCATTATCAGTGAGTCCGTCCTGCAGGATGTTCTCACCACCGGTCCGCGTCGCTTTGATAAGCAGGGCGAGGCCTTTTACGATCAAATTTCCGCCCTGCATAAATCCGTGCGCGGTTCTTCGCCCGATGCGGCCCTGTACTGGTTTGCGCGAATGGTCGATGGTGGTTGCGACCCCTTATACATCGCCCGTCGCGTGGTGCGCATGGCCAGTGAAGACATTGGCAACGCCGACCCCCGTGCACTGACCCTGGCGCTGAATGCCTGGGATGTACAGGAACGTCTTGGCAGCCCGGAGGGGGAGCTGGCCATCGCCCAGGCCGTGGCCTACATGGCCTGCGCCCCCAAGAGTAATGCCGTCTATATGGCCTATAACCAGGTGATGTCGGATATCAGGAATAATCCCTCCCTCAATGTGCCTCTGCACCTGCGTAATGCGCCGACCAAGCTGATGAAGGAAATGGATTACGGCAGGGCCTATCGCTATGCCCATGATGAGCCTGAGGCCTATGCCGCCGGTGAAAATTATTTTCCGGATGATTTTCCCGCCCGTCAGTATTACCAACCGGTTCCACGGGGACTGGAAATCAAGATTGGTGAAAAGCTGAATCACCTAAAGGAGTTGGATAAAAAGGCCGGAGACAAGTAATTATTTTCCAGTACCGACAACATCCAGTACAATCCCCCCTATGAATATAAAAATATGGCTATTTATCGCTTGTGGTGGTGCACTCGGCGCTGTGATGCGCTTTGCGGTTACCAATGGTGTTCATCAGATATTGGGGCGTGGTT
>Ga0209633_10003249_pt1 | contig 15108 bp, 12 predicted proteins | sample Cruoilmetagenom1_FD_187290 | JGI IMG/M metagenome (GOLD analysis project Ga0209633, IMG submission 187290) | Oil polluted marine microbial communities from Coal Oil Point, Santa Barbara, California, USA - Sample 1 (SPAdes) (version 2) | ecosystem: Environmental > Aquatic > Marine > Oil seeps ... | reverse complement strand
TCGGCTCGCTCATCTTCGGTGACGGCCAGTGCCAGGATGTCGTCCAGCGCGGTCGAAACCGAGAGCAAGCTCTCGAAAACGCGGCCCTTATGGCCTAAATCTTCCATCATGTCTAGTGTGAATGCAGCCTCATCTGTAAATGGGCCTACCCGAGTTCTGCGCAGGGATTTCACATAGCCTTCACTGCCAAGCGCCTGCGCAATATCCCGCGCCAGAGAGCGAATATAAGTGCCTTTGCCGCAATCAATACGGATGGTGGTGGTGTCTTCGTGGGCCGCGAGCACCTCAATCCCGTCGATTTGGACAAGCCGGGGCTTCATTTCAAGCTTTTCACCAGCCCGCGCCAGGTCATAGGCCCGTTTGCCATCTATTTTAATAGCCGAAAACGCAGGCGGCACTTGGCTAATCTCGCCGATAAACTGCGGGAGCGCATCCGTCAGCTGCTGCCCTGTCGGGATAACATTAGATGTGGCCACCACGTCGCCCTCTGCGTCCAAAGTCGTAGTGCGCGCGCCCCACTGAATTTCGCATTCATAGGTCTTTTTAGCTTCCACCAAAAACGGCACGGTCTTCGTAGCTTCGCCCAGCGCAATCGGTAAAATTCCAGTGGCCAGCGGATCAAGCGTCCCTGCATGGCCCGCTTTTTGCGCAGAAAACAACCAGCGCACTTTCCCCACTGCCTGCGTCGAGGTCATGCCCAAAGGCTTATCAAAATTCACCCACCCATGAACGGGATTCCCTTTTTTACGTCGTGCCATGTGTGTTCTTTTGGGTAAGTTGATTAAAGTTGTAATTAAGCTTTGCTTTTGGTTTATTGTAGGCTAGATAAATTAAAGTGCAACTAAGCACAATATAAATTCAAATCTGGGGATACCATGAAAATTAAAACAATCGGCCTTTTAGGCGCAGTAATTTCTTTGAGCGCATGTTCAACAATTGTAAACGGCAGCAATCAAGATATCAATTTTGACTCAGGTAGTGTTGCAGGCGCACAGTGCGATCTAACAGGTGGCAGTAAATTTGCTGTCAAAGAAACATTTGTGACGCCAGCTGTCGTGAGTGTTCCGCGTAGCAAAAAAGCGCTTAAAGTTACATGTGATATGTCGGGCTATCAAACGGCTATGAAAACAATAACGTCAGACTATGAAGTTGCCACAGCTGGCAACCTATTATTAGGTGGCGTGATTGGTGCAGGCGTGGATGCTGCAACTGGCGCAATTTATAAATATCCAGATACGGTTACAATTATGATGACACGTGTTGGGGCAATGACTAACTAAATTGTCAAGATAAGTAAAAAATATGAAAACCCTCGATTTATCGAGGGTTTTTTGTTGCCTACTCTTCTTCGCCCTTACCAAGGTCTCGCGCAATTTCGGGGCGGGCGAGGAGGGTTTGCAGGCTTGTGACCTCGGCAAATGTTGTGTCTTCTTCAAAGCGTAAATTGGGTGTAGAGCGCATGGCAAGCTCGCGGCCTAATTTACCGCGCAAAAATTTTGAGGCGCGGTTAAGCGCTTTAATAACCACCGCCGTATCCGCGCCGCTTTTGTCCCCGCCAAGGGGCGCTGCAAACACGCGCGCATGACGAAGGTCGGGCGAGGCCTGTACTTCGGAAATGGTAATCGAGACGCCACGCAAATCCGTATCGCGAAAGTCCTCACGCGCAATTATATCGACAAGCGCCCGGCGAATAAGCTCGCCCGCCTGCAATTGCCGTTGTGATGGTGCTTTGGTTCGTTTAGTCATTTGGCCTTGCTCGAAACTAATCCAGCTTCCGCGTCAGCATTTCAACGGTGAAGCACTCGATCATATCGCCTTTTTTCAGGTCGTGATATTTTTCAAAGCCCATACCGCATTCCATGCCTGCTACAACGGATTTTACTTCGTCTTTAAAGCGCTTAAGGGTCGACAATGTGCCTTCGTGAATAACCACATCATCACGCAAGAGGCGTACGCCCGCGCCGCGTTCAACTTTGCCTTCTGTGATTTTACAGCCCGCAATATTGCCAAGCTTGTGAATATGGAACACTTCGAGGATTTCAGCATAGCCGATAAATGTCTCTTTGCGCTCGGGCGCTAACATGCCTTCCAGCACACCTTTGACCTCGTCGAGAAGGTTGTAGATAATCGAGTAATACCGAATTTCTACGCCTTCTTTTTCCGCTAATGCTTTGGCCTGACGATTGGCACGAACATTAAAGGCGATGATCGGCGCGCCAGCAGATTTGGCAAGCATCACGTCACTTTCATTGATGCCGCCTGCCGCGCCGTGAATGACACGAGCGCTGACATCTTCATTACCAAGGCCTTCGAGTGAGCTGCGAATAGCTTCGACGCTACCCTGCACATCGGCTTTAACCAAAATCGGCATTTCGTCGCTTTGCTTATCTTTTAAGCGCGCCAACATTTGTTCCATAGAGGCCATACCTGCACCCGCAGTGGTTTGTTTGTTTTTGCGTTTGCGATATTCGGTGATTTCACGGGCCTTACTCTCGCGGCCAACAATGGCAAATGGTTCGCCTGGTGCCGGTGCGCCGTCAAGGCCGAGAATTTGCACGGGCTCAGATGGCCCTGCCGATTTAAGCCGTGCATTACGTTCATCCGTAAGTGCTTTGGCCTTACCCCAATGGTCGCCTGCAACTACAATTTGCCCAGGCTTGATAGTACCGCGTTTGACCAAAACTGTTGCCACAGGGCCGCGGCCTTTTTCGACTTTGGATTCTATCACAAGGCCGTCAGCGCGGCGATCAGGATTGGCTTTCAGATCAAGGATTTCAGCTTGCAACATGATGGCTTCGGCCAAATCATCAAGCCCAGTTTTCTTTAGCGCGGAGACTTTGACCACCTGCACGTCACCTGACATGCTTTCCGTGATAATTTCGTGGCGCAATAGATCTTCTTCAATTTTTTGCGGGTTGGCTTCGTGTGCGTCCATCTTGTTGATGGCGACAATAATTGGCGTTCCAGCTTCGCGCGCGTATTTAATAGACTCAATCGTTTGCGGCATAACGCCGTCATCTGCTGCCACTACCAAAATCACAATATCAACCGCTGCCGCGCCGCGTGTACGCATAGCAGAAAACGCTGCATGCCCAGGCGTGTCCAGAACTGTGATAGTATCGCCAGATTTTAGCTTTAACTGGTAAGCGCCGATATGCTGAGTGATACCGCCCGCTTCGCCTGCGGCAACATCAGTCGCGCGCAAAGCATCTAAAAGGCTAGTTTTGCCATGGTCAACGTGGCCCATGACCGCAATGACAGGCGCGCGCGGCTTAAGCGTTGCTTCGTCGTCTTTATCGGTAGGCACAAAATCATCTTCGACATCAGATTCGGCAACACGTTTTACCGTGTGGCCAAAATCTTCCACAATTAGTTGTGCAGTATCCGCGTCAAGTACGTCATTGACATTGGCCATCGTGCCTTGCTGCATAAGATATTTAACAACGTCAGCTGTGCGCTCAGACATTCGCCGCGCTAGGTCAGATACTGTGATTGCTTCGGGGACAACCACGTCACGGTAGACTTTCTCTTTAGCGTTTGAACCGCCAAGCCGGCGATCTTTTTCGCGCTGACGCGCTCGTTTCATAGAGGCGAGCGAGCGTTGGCGCTCATCATCACCTGCGAGCGCAGAGACGATCGTTAATTTACCGCGGCGGCGACCATCATCATTACCGCGCGAACGGCTTGGTTTGACGTGTTGACGCGCTTTTTTAACGCGGCCACCTGCAGCTTCGAGTGCATTTTGCGGGGCAGGGCTTCCGGGCGGCGTGCTACTACTTTTGTTTTGACGACTTTCAGATTTGGCTTCTAACTCTTGAGCTGACTGCGCCTCTTGCGCGGCGCGTTCTGCTGCTGCTGCTGCAGCTTTGTTCGCTTCAATTTCAGCTGCCCGCTTGCTTTCTAGTATTTTTTTGTCAGCGTCGGCACGTTCTTGACGCGCTCTTTCTTCGGCGCGGCGTGCTTCGTCACGGGCAGATTTTTCAGCCTGGGCTTTACCCACAGCTTGTTGCCGTTTTAGATATTCGGATTTAGATAGGCCAAGGCGTGCGGCTGCTTGCGCAGCTTCGTCGACTTTAGGTTTGGGCACGGCAGTAGGCGCGCTCGTCGCAGGCGCACCAGGTGCGCCAACAAGACGGCGTTTTTTCTTTTGAACAACAACGCCCTTCATGCCGCCACCACTAAAGTTAGGGCGACCACCACTAGGGCCCTTGCCAAGGCTTAAGGGGCGCCGGCCTGTCGCAGGCCCACCGGGTTTTTTGTTTGTGTCGTTCGTATCGTTCATATCGTCTCACTTTAGCATATTTTGCGCGCTTCATAAAGGCACGCATTCATGCTGTTTTTAAGTCTGCGCACCCTAGCGGGGTTTTACGCACATGCAACTGTTTTTACTGCCCCTTTGTGGAGCCTTCATAAGGTAGGTATTCTGGTTCATGTTCTTTGTCTGGCCATGTGGGTGGAATAAGGGAACAAAACCCAGACAACTTTGATAAGGTTTCGTGTAAAGATTTAGCTATTTTACTCTTTTTGATGCCCATGTGCACGATATTATCGCGCCCAATAACCGCGCCGAGTTCTTTGGCGGTAAAAATACCAAGAACGGGTGGCGCGGGCTGCTCTAGATCAATGGCGGCGGATTTAGCGATTGCGCGAATTTTACCACGCCCGTCTTCCGCACCGTCTAAGGCTTCAACGCGGTACGCCATTTTGCCGCTACGCGCTAGTGAACGCATATTGTCAAATCCAGTTTCAAGATCTCCCCCCTTTTTAGCCATGCTCAGAAGGCCTAAAATGCGTAGCTTAAACCCGTTTTCAACTTGGTCAGCTAGGTCAGCGGGTACGCTCACCGTTTTTTTGGCGGCGCGGGCAAAGGCTTTTTGCTTTATGGCTTGTGCAATCTCGTCTTTGCTTGGGCCTACCCAAATACCGCGCCCTGGTAATTTACCTAAGACATCGGGGATAATCGTGCCGTCTGGCCCCGCCACAAAGCGCAACATTTCAGCCGGATCACGTTGTAATCCGCTGGCAATGTCCTTGCGCGTTTTTGGCTTATGGCCATGTCCTCGCCCAAAATTTTCGGGCGTGTCCACGTCGGAGGTTATGTCGTCGGCTGCTATCAAGATCCAAATACATCCTCTGCGGTTGGCACGGCATTTTCATCGGCCACTGCGGTTTCTTCCTCTTCTTCGACTTCTGGTTCTAGCGCGGAAGCGTCAATCCAGCCCGCTTTGACGCGCGCTTGCATGATCATCATTTGCGCCGCGTCAGCAGAGAGCGCAAATTTTTCTAAAATGCCATCTTCGTGAACACGTTCGCCGTCTTTCATTTCATTATAGCCGCGCAAATCGTCAGGGATCAGGCCAGCCACATCTTCAACAGTTTTAACATCGTTCTCGCCAAAGATAACTGCCATAGGCAATGTCACGCCTTCGATCTCTAGTACAGCGTCTTCAACGCCAGATGCCTTACGGGCCGCGTCTTGCTCGGCGGCAAGTTTTTCAAGGAATTCACGAGCGCGAGTTTGTAGCTCTTGCGCCGTAGCATCATCGAAACCTTCAATAGATGAAAGTTCTTCCGGCGCCACATAGGCAACTTCTTCAAGGCTTTCAAAGCCTTCAGAGATTAGCACTTGTGCAATCATTTCATCTACGTCGAGAGCGCCCATAAACAGCTCGGAGCGTTCTTTGTATTCGGCTTGACGGCGTTCGCTTTCTTGCTCTTCGTTCATAATGTCGATGGCCCAGCCTGAGAGCTGTGAGGCAAGCCGGACATTTTGGCCGCGGCGACCAATAGCCAGCGATAGCTGATCATCAGGCACAACAACTTCGATGCGGTTCTCATCTTCGTCGACAACCACTTTTGTCACTTGGGCTGGCTGCAATGCGCTAACGATAAAGCTGGCAGCGTCGTCATTCCAAGGAATGATGTCGATACGTTCGCCTTGCAGTTCATTAACAACTGCTTGCACGCGCGAGCCGCGCATACCTACGCAAGCCCCGACAGGATCGATAGAGCCGTCGTTAGAACGCACACCGATTTTAGCGCGGCTGCCTGGATCACGGGCTACAGCGATAATTTCGATAACGCCTTCGTAAACCTCTGGCACTTCTTGCGCAAATAGAGCCGCCATAAATTGGGGGTGGCTACGCGAGAGAAAGATTTGCGAGCCGCGCGGTTCTTCGCGCACTTCATAGATATAAGCGCGAATGCGGTCGCCGTTCTTGACGTTTTCGCGCGGCAGAGTTTGCTCGCGGCGGATGACGCCTTCAGCCCGGCCCAGATCAACAATGATATGGCCGTATTCAACCCGTTTAACGATGCCGTTAATGATTTCGCCCACGCGGTCTTTATATTCAATGAATTGACGCGCGCGCTCAGCTTCGCGCACTTTTTGCATGATGACTTGCTTAGCCATTTGGGACTGTACGCGTCCAAATTCGATCGGAGGCAATGGCGTTTCAAACGTTGTGCCGATTTCCGCTTCAGGATTATCTAAAAGTGCGGTCGCCAGATCAATTTCGGCGCTCTCGTTCTCAACCTCTTCAACAACAGTAATGACACGCCGTAAGTCCATTTCACCCGTGATAGGGTTAAGCTTGGCGCGGATATCGTTTTCCGCGCCGTAGCGCACGCCCGCAGCCTTTTGAATAGCTTCTTCGATGGCGCCTAAAACGATTTCTTTATCGATGTTTTTTTCTGATGCAACCGCACTCGCGATTTGCAATAGTTCAAGCCTATTGGCACTAATTCCTGCTGTTGACATAATAGTCTCCTTTATATTTTTCCGATTAACTGCGCTAATCGATTTTTATTTTGTTCCGCTGGGCTGCGCCCACCGTCCGTTCACGCGCTGACGATTTTGACTTTGCCAAAATCTTGCGCTGGCACGGAGCGATGACCGCCTGTGCCTTTATTCTTCTTCTGTTGCGTCTTCTGTGCTCTCTTCGGCGTTCTTCGGCGCTTCTTGCTTGGCGTCTTCTTTATCTGCGGCGTCCTTTTGCTCTTGGCCTGCTTTGATTAAGTCATCAGTGATGAGTAATTTTGCTTCGGCGATCCACTCAAAGGGGATCAGGGCCGTGTCGTCTTCTTTGTCTAGGTCGATAGCGATGTTGTCGCCATCAATACCTGCGAGGATGCCACGAAAGCGTTTGCGGCCTTCCACGAGGCGGTCCAGTTCTAGCCGCGCTAACAAGCCTTTATAGCGCTGAAAATGCGCGAGGTCAGTTAAGGGACGGTCAAGCCCAGGCGACGAAACCTCAAGCACATAAGCGCTATCAATCGGGTCTTCGACTTCAAAGGTTGAGGATAGCTCACGAGATAGCGTTGCGCAATTGGCGACGCTCATCTGTCCGTCGGACAGGCGTTCAGCCATAATCTGTACGGTCGCGCGCTTGCCCGCCATCACGCGCACACGCACAATCGCAAAGCCAAGGTCAGCCGCAACTGGCTCCGCAATGGTCAAAATCCGTTCATCCATATTGGTTTTTGTTTTCAAAACCGTCTCCTATTGACCCTGCGCAAGCTGCCTATTTTAGGCAATAAAAAAACGGCCCCTTGTGAGGGCCGCCCTTCGCATCCTGTGCGAGGCGTCATGTAACTAAGAGCCTTATAGGGGAGGGGGTTACGTTTGTCACGAAGTTTTTTCAGGAGAAAAATAGGGTATGTGTTGTGGTCTAACTTTACAATACTCACGGAAAATGAGGCGAGAAGTAAAAGAGGGAACAATTTACGGCTGCTCGCAAACCGTCGCATACCCTCTCTTACTCCCGAGCCAAACGTCGACACTATGGGAGTCAAAGTTTTGGCACCGAAATCAGACGCCCACAATCGCCTCAAACCCACATGATTTTCGGTGATGTTTTTAAACCACGATGAGGCTTGTAAAGTCCTGTTGGAGGACTTAGACTTTTCTTATGTTTTTCTTAGGTCTTGAAAAATAAAGATTTTTTACCATTTTTCGAATCAAATTATATATTGAAGCGCGAATATAATATGAGAATTGGGGATTCCAATATTGATTTTAAAGGGCTTTTGATTGACGGCCCGGCGGGCCGTCACTCGATGGAGCCTAAAATCATGCGCCTGTTACAGGTGCTGGCTGACAATGCTGGCGAGGTCATGACCCGCGAAGATCTTATTACCGCCGTATGGGGCGTAGAATATGGGGGCGATGAGAGATTGTCGCGCGGCATTTCTATCTTGCGCAAAGCCCTTGGGGATAAGCGGGGGCAATATACGCATATCGTGACCATCTCGCGCGTTGGCTACCGCCTCATTGCGCAGGTAAACCAAAATGACCTGGCGCAGTTCAAGCTACACCCGACTGAAATGCCGCAAAACCAAGATCGCTCAATGATAGCCAGTCCTGCCCAAGTTGAAATCTTGCCGCCATTGGCTGCGACCAATGGCGTCTCTAAAACACCTGTTTTGTCAGGTAAGGGCATGGCGGCGATAGCGACCCTTATTATGGCGTGCGTGATAATTGGGTTTTTTGTTTTAATAGGGGGGCGCTCTGGCGAGAGTTTATCACGGCAAGCGCAAATGGAACTAGGCCTTTCACATATCGAAAATTTTACGTCCAAGGGGGCGATCAGTGACGCGCAAGACATTTTCGGCGAAATTTTAGCAGACGATCCCAGTCATGCGGCGGCAAGGGCTGGGATGGCTTTTGCAATTTTTCGTGAATACACCCATTTGGAACGCGACCCGGCTTTGCTGCAACGGGCCAAAGCTCATGCCGAGGCTGCCCTGCGTGAGGATGAGCATCTAGCCCTTGCCAATATTGCCGCTGCTTGGGCGGCTGGATTTGAGGGGAAATTTGATCGGGCACATGAATATTTAGACAGAGCTGATATTTTGGATGCAGGTAATATACTTTCTTTGGAAGGCCGTTACCGTACTTATGGGAGACAAGGTCAAATCGAGAAGGCCGAAGGCGCTATAAATCAGGCGCTTGCAACATATCCTGATAAGGCGCTGTTTTATACTTACCGGGGTGGTTTTTTAGTTACCAAAGGGGAGTTTACAGCAGCCGAAACTGATTTTAGAAAGGCCATAGCCTTATCCCCCGATAGCTCAAGAACATATGCGCAGTTAGCTCATAGTTTACATTTGCAAAACCGAACAGATGAAGCGGTAATCATTATTCAGCAAGGTTTGAATGTCAATGAAACGGCTCTGCTTTATAACAATCTTGGAACTTATCTATTTTTTCAAGGACAATATAGTCTTGCCGCATCAGCGTTTGAAAAAACATTGCAGCTAAACGGAGATACTCATGACTATCTTTATTGGGCCAATCTTGGCGATGCGTATCGGTGGAGCGAAGACAAAAATGACGAAGCGGCAACGAATTACCGGCGGGCGTTACAATTGCTGCAAGTGGAATTAGACCTATATCCAACTAACAATAATTTGAAAAGCCGCGCCGCCATGTTTAACGCCAAATTAGGAAATTTGGACGAAGCTCAACTTTATATGGATAGCATTGAGCTGACATCGGGCTCGCCCTCAATACAGCTATATCGCGCGGTGGTGACCTATGAAATTTTGTCTAACCGAGACAAAGCACTTGAATATTTGGAGGCCGCGCTCAACTCCAACTATCCTTTAATAGAAATTTTAAATGATCCGGAATTGGCGCTTTTGCGGCAAGATCCAGATTATCACAGGCTGCTCGCAAAAACCAAAAACCATTAAGGAGGGTCAATTGACTCAATATACACTTAAACTTAGTTTTGATCTGCGGCAGGTTACCCAATCTCTCGCCTATGAATTTGTCTTAAAAGATAATTCTGATTATCCTATGATCGGCGGCGGCCCGCTCGCAGGAACATTCAATTTTCAACAAGGTGATGAAATTTTCGTTGAAGTTATGGCTATGTCAGCGGCGAACCCAGATGCCCCACACACGACGCCCAAAGATGTCTTGAAGCATTTCGGCGTGACAAATTGTACATTCGTCTCGGTGCCAGCGCGGATGACGGAGCATTTATCTTTGTTCGATGAGACAAAGGCTTGTGCGCCAGTGGGTGATTGGGGGCCGGTTGAAAACGCGTCCACGCCACAAGACAAACAAAAAAATATCCTGCGCCTTTTCACACGAAGTCTTGAGCCGTTGCCTGTGGCAACCAAGAATGGTCAGTGGCAAATATCGGGCTATTTATCTGTCGAACTTTCGCCGCTCGCCGGGGCTCCTTACGCCCAACTTTATTACTTTGATCCAGAAGGGTCTGCTGGTGATGGTGGCGGCTGGAATACGTAACAGTCATTTTTATGCAAAGTCATGTTGGTAGGGTTAAATGAGTAGGCGGGTAACTTCCGCATACTGCCTTCCCTTTCAAAATTACTCCCCAATTGCCACACCTTCGCGCCGTGGGTCGGCGCCGCCTTCATAGCTGCCGTCTGCCTTACGTTTGATAATGTGCAATCCAGAAATTTCGCCTTTGGAGCGGATGACCTTGTGGCCTTTGGCTTCTAGGCCTTCGATGATGGCGGCGTCCATGCCTGCTTCTTCAAGGCGGATGCTGCCATTGCGCGAAATGAAATTGGCGAGCTCTGTTGCGTCTTGTGGGTTCATGTCCCAGTCGATCATGGCGATCATGGTTTTGGCTGTGTAGGCGATGATAGACGAGCCGCCCGGCGATCCTGTGGCGAAACTAAACTGCCCGTCTTTGGTAAATACGATATGGGGCGCCATAGAAGAGCGTGGGCGTTTGCCAGCCTGCGGGCGGTTAGCGATGAGAGTGCCCGCTTCGTCACGCGGCCGGAAGGAAAAGTCAGTCAGCTGGTTGTTGAGCATAAATCCGCCTGTCATGCGTTCTGACCCAAATAGGCTCTCGACAGTGGTTGTCATAGACACAACATTGCCCCACTTATCAACGATAGAAAAATGCGATGTGCCTTTCTTGTCGGGTGTGGCGTCTATGCCAGGGCGGAAGCTGACAGGATCGCCCGCCTTCACGTCTTGCATGGCGCTGTCCATAGTGATGAGCGCCGCGCGAGATTTCAGATAGCCTACGCCGAGCAGTTCACGGGTTGGTACGGTGACGAAATCAGGGTCGGCCACATATAGATCGCGGTCAGCATAGGCAAGCTCGGACACTTCGGCGAATACATGCCAGCCGTCCAAAGTCGGGCCGAGGGCTCTCATATCAAAATTCTCCAGCTGCCCCATAATGCTTTGCACCGCGATGCCTCCAGATGACGGTGCCTGCGCGCCGCAAATGATATAGTCCTTATAAGGTGAGCATAGCGCCTCCGTTTTTATCGGTTTGTAACTCGCCATATCTTCCATGGTCAGCACGCCAGGGCGTGGCTCTTGATGAACGGCGGCAACGATTTTCTCGGCTAGTTCGCCCGTGTAGAGATTGTTCACGTCCTTGGCGATTAGGCGCAGGGACGCGGCATAGGGTTTGTTGTCGCGTACAAAGCCTGCCTCAATAGGGGAGCCGTCTTCGTGGAAAAAGTAAGCGCGCGCTTCGGGCTGTACGCTCAGGGCATATTTGCTCGCCATCTCGACCAGCATCGCCATGCGCGGCGATACTTCAAACCCGTCTTCGGCTAACTTAATTGCATAGTTGAAATTATCTGCCCACGCCAATTTTCCGTACTCGTCGTGCGCCATATCCAGCATGGCCATCACGCCGGGCACGCCTGTAGATTTTCCAGACACGATGCCCTCTAAGCGGCGTACGGGTTGCCCATCTTCGTCCACAAACAAGTTTTCATCAATGCCCGCAGGTGCGGTTTCGCGGCCATTATAGGCGGACACTTTGCCCGTGCCCGCGTCATAATAAACTAAAAATGCGCCGCCCCCTACACCAGAGCTTTGCGGTTCAACAAGGCTAAGAACCGTTTGCACGGCGATGGCCGCGTCAACTGCAGAGCCGCCGTTCCTAAGTGCCTGCACGCCTGCCTCTACGGCGAGCGGGTTGGCGGCAACCACCATACCTTTGTCGTGCGGATTGGCGACGGGAGCCATTTGCGCGGTGTTTGCAGATACGGAAAAATCGCTAACATCTTTATGAGCGTTTTTGCTCACAATCACGCCAGCGACAACACCCGCAAGGGCGCCAACCATAATAATGGGTATAAATTTTCTATTTTTCATTTTCATTTCCTTGTTGCAACTGACCTGGGACATATAGGCTAGCGCCAGGCGCTAACTCTATAGCATTTAAGTGCCCTGATATGTTTTCGGATTTTATGTAAAGATGAGGATGAATGCTCATACCAGAAATCATAGCGTTGCGCGGTGTGCTGGTATTGTCATATATGCCAATAATTGTCACTTCGACATTGTTAAGGTCACCCTTCATGCCTTTGGGGGAGCCCGTAATACTCCACGTTAGGCTGCGGGCATAGGCTTTAACTTTGAAAGGAAAGACGGCCGTCTCGTTGCAGCCTAATTTTCTAGCCTGCGTACTAATGGCGCTACTCAGTGCTGCCAACCCCTCTATTTCGGGTAATTCTCCACCACTCATCCAAGTCTCAGGCGCAGACGTAATAAGGAAAACAGCATTTTGCCCTGTGCTTGGTATGGATTGCGTATGAGTGCTGTCGCCTTGCGGTTGGGTTAAATAATAGGTGCCGTCAATAATAGTGATCTCGGCTTTCGGATTAGCAGAAGGACCGTAGCCGATCATGGTTGGGCTTGGCTTAAAACTACTAAGGTCAATGAAACGCACTTGGTCGCGGCCCTTGCCATTATCACGAATATCCAAAGCCGATACTGCGGACTGGCACTCCATTTTTGTAGACGTAGGTGTTTTATTGGCATTTTCACCGCACGCCGTGAGGCCACAGGCAAGTAAGTAATAGATAAAGCGCACTTGTTTCATGTGAAATTTATAAACATATGGAAAATTAAAGTAAAGTATGGAAATATTATTGACATATAAAAAAATATGATAATATTTATTGTAAAATGTATATTTTACAGGATTAATTACGATAATGGATAATATTGACAGAAAAATTCTAAATATCGTGCAAGTTGATAGCCGCCAATCCGCCGCACAAATTGCAAAGGCTGTGGGTGTATCGGTATCTACAGCGAACGAGCGTGTGCGCAAATTAACTGCATCGGGGCATGTCAAGGCGTGGCAGGCTGTGCTTGCCCCGCAAAAAGTCGGCGCAGCGTTGTGCGCATTTTTACTGGTCGATATGGACTATGAAAATGAGCGCGCGGCTTGCGAAGCGCTATCTGCGCTCGACGAGGTGCAAGAGCTACATCATATTAGCGGCGCACATTCTTATATGATGAAAGTGCGGGTCGCTAATACCGAAGCCTTGCAAACATTAATGAGTGAAAAAATAAAACCGCTGGCGGGCGTCATGCGTACCGAATCTATGTTGGTGCTTAGTACAGAAAAAGAAACACCAAAAATGCGGGTGGCAGATTATGCATAATAGAAATTTAAGCGAAATCGTTTTGGACGAGCTGGCAACCTATCGCCGTGCTAGCGAGGCGGGCGACACTCAGGTGGTGTTGCAAAAAGAAGGCGATGAGTTGGCGGCGCAAATGGGGCTCGCGAAATGGATACGGGGCGGCGGTCTTAACGCCGATAATGTACAGGCATTCCTTGCGCCTTATTTGGAAAACTCCCAACACATGCACCATCCAGGTTTTATCGGTCACCAAGTCGCCGTGCCCCATGAGGGTGCAGCCATCGCCGACATGATACATGGTATTATCAACAACCCTATGGCGGTCTACGAAATGGGGCCCACGGCCAGTGTCATAGAGCGGGTTGTGGTCAACTGGATGCTGGAAAAAGCAGGCTGGTTTACGGGCGCGATTGACGGGTTTACGCCCAGCGCCAACAATGGCGCAGGCGTGCTCACCCATGGCGGCTCGCTCGCAAACCTTACGGCCGTCCTCGCCGCGCGCGCCCGCGCATTTCCTAATGCGTGGCAAGAGGGAACGCCGCCAAACCTTGCTGTCATCGCCCCTGCCGCCACCCATTATTCTCTGGCCCGCGCCGTGTCGATTGCAGGGCTTGGACAAAATGCGCTTTGCTATACGCCCGTTAACGTGTTCGATGTTTTGCAGCCTGAAAAACTGGAAGAAACATACCGGCAATCAGTAAACGCTGGCAAAACGGTGTTCATGGTATCTGCCAATGCTTGCACCACGGCAACGGGCCTGTACGACCCGATCGACGAAGTAGCAGAGTTCTGCGAAGCCCATAATTTATGGCTGCATGTGGACGGGGCCCATGGCGGCTCGGCGCTGCTGCCGGATAAAGAACGCCATCTCATGAAGGGTATCTCCCGTGCCGATAGCCTGACGTGGGACGCTCATAAAATGATGCGCACCTCGGCCTTGTGCGCGGCAATTTTGTTCAAAGACCAAAAATCCATGCTCGGTACATTTCACCAAGACGCCAGCTATATTTTCTACGGAGACGACCAAATTGGTTTCGACGTTGGCCCTTATGCGGTCGAGTGTACCAAATCGGCGCTGGGCGCAAAACTGTTCTGGGTGCTAGCTATGGACGGCGAGCAGGGCCTGGCAAAATTTGTGGAAAAACAATACGCCGACACGCGGGCCTTCTACGGCCTCATTAATGCCCAGCCAGATTTCACCTGCCCCTACAAGCCCGAAGCCAATATTTTGTGTTTTAAATATGACGGCGTAGAAGGTAATGAAGCACAATTGGCCCTACGCGAAAAAATCCTAGCCCGTGGCAATTATTATATCACCACGGCGAAGGTAAATGACGTGAGATATCTACGCCTATCCGTGATGAATCCGCTGACGGGTTTGGAGACGATAGAAGGGTTGTTGGGGGAGATTAGAGCTTGTGCAAAAGTAAAATAGCTAATGGAGTCCATTTCCTAGAATCAATTTTCTAGTCTCAACAATTGGCTTAAAACCCATGGCCCTTAAGGAATTTTGCGGCCTCGTCCATGGCGTGGCTACTTTCGGGCAGCATTTGATCGAAGATTTGCCAGACATGGCACATGTTGGACCAAGACTGGAGTTTAACGTCCGAGCCAGCTTTGCGCGCTTTGACGGTATAGCGGCGGGCGTCATCATAGAGTATCTCGGTGCTACTGACCTGGATAAGCGTCGGTGGTAAGTTTGAGAGGTCACCAAATATT
>Ga0209633_10003248_pt1 | contig 15110 bp, 20 predicted proteins | sample Cruoilmetagenom1_FD_187290 | JGI IMG/M metagenome (GOLD analysis project Ga0209633, IMG submission 187290) | Oil polluted marine microbial communities from Coal Oil Point, Santa Barbara, California, USA - Sample 1 (SPAdes) (version 2) | ecosystem: Environmental > Aquatic > Marine > Oil seeps ... | reverse complement strand
AACATCTTCCACGACGACGGCTATACCGTGCGCACCGGCGAGATCGAGATGAACCTCAAGAAGGGCACGGCCAGCGGCAGCAAGCCCGTCGTCGCGCACGGGCCGCTTGGCCTGCTGCGCGCGAGCGGCTTCAAGATCCTGGAAAAAGGCGAAACCGTGCTGTTCACCGGCAAGGCGCGGCTGACCATCTACCTCGACGAAGGCAAAACCGGACAACTTGGCGCGATCCGCGGCCTCGGCGACGGCGACGCAAATGGCGGCGGCGGCGGCCAGACAGCGACCTCGAAAGGCGGCAAATGATCGACTTGAAGCGCACGCGCGGCATCGTGCTGGGCGCTGCGGGCCTTGTTGCGGCCGCGACGCCGGTATTTGGTCAAGGCCTGCCGGTTCCCGGCAAGCGCGGCGAGCCGGTGCATATCGAGGCCGAGAAGGGCATCGAGTGGCGGCAGAAGAAGAAGGTCTACGTCGCCCGCGGCAACGCCACCGTCAAACGCGGCGATATCACCGTCAGGGCCGAGACGCTGACCGCGCATTATCGCGCCAAGAAGGACCAGAAAAAGCCGGGTGCGCAAGCAAATGGCAAACCCAAAGCCAAGCCGGCCGGGTTCGCCGGCGCGCTCGGCGGCGGCGGGGCCGATGTTTATAAGGTGACCGCGGTCGGCAATGTGCGCATTACCCAGGCCGACAAGAAGATCGCCGGCGACTACGGCGTTTATAATCTCGACAGCGGCATCTTCCGGCTCACCGGCAAGCGTGTCTCCATGGCGACCGCCAAGGAGACCATCACCGCCAATCAAAAAATCGAATATCGCACTCGGCAAAAGATGGCGATCGTCGTCGGCAACGCGGTCGCGCTGAAGGACGGCAAGAAAGTCCGCGCCGACCGCTTCACCGCCTTCTTCGCTAACGGCAAGGACGGCAAGCTGGAGATCCAGCGGGTAATCGCCGAGGGCAATGTCGTGATCACCACGCCGACGGAAGTAGCCACGGCCGACCGCGGCATCTACAACCATAAATCCGGCATCGCGCAGCTGGTCGGCTCGGTCAAGCTGACGCGCGGTGACAACCAGTTGAACGGCGACCGCGCCGAGGTCAATCTGAAGACCGGCGTCAGCCGCTTGCTCGCGGCGCGCGGCCGCGACGGCCGGGTCCGGGTGCTGGTGGTGCCGGGCGGCGATGTCGGCGGTGGATTGCCCAAGGGCGCGATACCGGGCGTCGGCGGCAAGACGCAAAAGAAGAACAAGAAGACCAGGGGTGGAAAGTAGCCCTAAGAACGGCCGGTTCGGGGGTTGAGGCAGGGCGAATGACGACGACGGGGTCGGACTACGCAAACGGCGCTGTGGAAAGCAGTGGCGGCGAAAGCGGCGGCGGCGAAAGCGCCGGTCGCGAAAGCAGTTACGCCGCCGCCGATGTCGCGGCGCGGGAAACCACGGCACCCACCGGCACCGGATTGGTCGCCCAGGGCCTTGGCAAGCGCTTCGGCCGCCGGCCCGTGCTGCGCGGCGTCTCGGTTTCGGTTCAGCGCGGCGAGGCCGTCGGCCTGCTGGGACCGAACGGCGCCGGCAAGACGACCTGCTTCTACATTATCACCGGGCTCATCCGCGCCGAATACGGCGTCGTCATTCTCGACGGTCAGGACATCACCGATCTGCCGATGTATCGGCGCGCGCGGCTGGGTGTCGGCTACCTGCCGCAGGAGCCTTCGATCTTCCGCGGGCTTTCGGTGGAGAACAACGTGCGCGCGGTGCTTGAGGTCGTGGAGTCCGACCGCGAGGTGCGCGAGGCCAAGCTCGACCAGCTTTTGGGCGAATTCGGCATCGACCATTTGCGCAAGACGGCGGCGATCGCGCTCTCCGGCGGCGAGCGCCGGCGCGTCGAAATCGCCCGCGCGCTGGCCTCCGATCCGAGCTTCGTGCTGCTCGATGAGCCGCTCGCCGGCATCGATCCGATCGCGGTCAGCGACATCCGCGATCTGATCGCGCATCTGAAGCATCGCGGCATCGGCGTGCTCATTACAGACCATAACGTGCGCGAGACCCTGGGCATCGTCGACCGCGCCTACATCCTCCACGAGGGCGTCGTGCTGATGGATGGGACGCCCGCGCAAATCGTTGAAAATGAAGACGTTCGCCGTGTTTACCTCGGTGAAACGTTTAGTCTCTAGATATCCCATATGGCACTCAACCAGCGGCTCGATCTAAGACAGGCCCAAGCCCTCGTCATGACGCCGCAACTGCAGCAGGCTATCAAGCTGCTGCAGCTTTCAAACCTCGAACTCTCCGAATACGTCGAAGAGGAACTCGAGAAGAACCCGCTGCTGCAGCGCGATGACGGCAGCGATGGGACGGTTGACGGGGACCGCCAGGTAGGTGCGGGCGACGATGGGGATGAGGCGCCGCAGCCGGTGAACGGCGATGCGGCGGCGCTGGAGACGTTCGGCCTGTCGGCAAGCGACGGCATGGCCGCGCCCGGCGAAGCACCGCTCGACACCGACTACGAGAATATGTGGAACGGCGGCACCGATCCGGCCCCGCCGCCGGCGCTGCCCAGCGCCTCGAATGGACAGGGCACGGCCGTCGACACCAACGTGCTCGAGCAGACGATCGCCGACACGCTATCGCTGAACGAGCACCTGCAGGCCCAGATCGACGCGGATATCGAAGAGCCGCGCGCGCGGGTAATCGCCTCGCATCTCATGTCGCTGCTCGACGAGGCCGGCTATCTGACCGGCGACACCGACCAGACCGCCGAGCAGCTCGGCTGCCCGCGCGCCGAGCTGGAGGAGGTGATCGCACGCCTGCAGTCGCTGGAGCCGACCGGCGTCTTCGCGCGCAATTTGAGCGAGTGCCTGGCGCTGCAGCTCAAGGACCGCGACCGCTACGATCCGGCGATGGCGGCGCTGGTCGACAATCTCGATCTCATCGCCAAGCGCGACTTCGCGGGACTGAAACGCCTATGCGGCATCGACGGCGAGGACCTCGCCGACATGCTGGCCGAATTGAAGCGGCTCAATCCCAAGCCGGCGCTTGCCTTCTCGACCGAGACAGCGATGCCGGTCACGCCCGATGTCTTCGTGCGCGCGGATGCCGGCGGCGGCTGGGTGATCGAACTCAACAGCGACACGCTGCCGCGCGTGCTGGTCGACCGCAGCTACCATGCCGAGGTCGGCGCGCGCGCGCGCACCGACGACGACCGCAACTACATCAGCGAACAGTTCCAATCGGCCAACTGGCTGGTCCGCGCGCTCGACCAGCGCGCCAACACGATCCTCAAGGTTTCCACCGAGCTGGTGCTTCAGCAGGATGCCTTCCTGCGCCACGGCATCCGGCATTTGAAGCCGTTGGTGTTGCGCAATATCGCGGAGAAGATCGAGATGCACGAGAGCACGGTCTCGCGCGTCACCACCAACAAGTTCATCGCCACCCCGCGCGGCATCTTCGAGCTCAAGTATTTCTTCACCGCGGCCATCGCCTCATCCGATGGCGGGGTGGATATTTCGGCCGAAGCCGTTCGCCACCGCATCAAGGCGCTGGTGGCCACCGAGCCCGCCGACGCGGTCCTTTCCGACGATGCCATTGTCAACGCGCTGCGCACCGACGGCGTCGATATCGCTCGGCGCACCGTGGCGAAATACCGCGAGGCCTTGAAGATTCCGTCCTCGGTGGAGCGCCGGCGCAACAAGAACGCGGTTATGTGACGCACGGACGTCGAACGAACGCCCGCGCAAACTGTGACGTTTTCTGGTAGCCTTGACTCGTTTTTGACGACTCACTAGGGTGCCGCGCCTCTAAGGGGCCGCCGGTGCCGGGGATAGCTGGATGGGGCGGCCGCGACACCCAATTTCGAGCGACATGCAGCTTTCCGTTACCGGTAAGCAGATCGATATCGGCCAGGCGCTCCGCGAGCACGTGACCGACGCCCTCAATGACGCGGTCGAAAAGTACTTCGGCAACGCCATGGACGGAACCGTCGTGTTCTCGCGCGAGGCGCAAGACTTCCATGCCGAGATCGCCGTGCATGTCGGCAAAGGCATCCAGATCCAGGCGCATGCCACCGCCGGCGACGCCTACGGCGCCTTCGACAGCGCCGCCGAGCACATGGCCAAGCGGATGCGGCGCTACAAGCGGCGCCTGCGCGACCACCACCGCTCGGCGCGGCCCGATGAAGCGATCCGCGCACAGGCCTTCGTGCTCGCCGGCCCAGGTCCGGGCGAAGGGCCCGACGATCACGAGCCGACCACCGACGAGCCCGTGGTCGTCGCCGAGATGGAGGCGGAGATCCCCTCACTTACCGTGGGCGAGGCCGTGATGCGGCTCGATCTCGCCAACACGCCGGCCATGATGTTCCGCAACAGCGCGCATGGCGGGCTCAACATGCTCTACCGCAGACCCGACGGCTCCATCGGCTGGGTCGATCCGCGCGGCAACCGCGAGCAATCCTGACAGACCCGGCGCGGTCGGGGATATCCGGGAAAGGCATTTATGGACATCACCGAACTGATCGGCGTGGACACAGTCGTTCCGAGCTTGCGGGTATCGAGCAAAAAGCAGGCCTTGCAGGAACTGGCCAAGCGCAGCGCCGATCTGACGGGACTGTCCGAACGGACGATCTTCGACGTGCTGCTGGAGCGCGAGCGCCTCGGCACTACCGGCGTGGGCAACGGCATCGCTATACCGCACGGCAAACTCGCCGAGCTGAAGAAGCTCCACGGGCTCTTTGCGCGGCTCGAGCAGCCGGTCGATTTCGAGGCGATCGACGACCAGCCGGTCGATCTCATCTTCCTGTTGCTGGCCCCGGAGGGCGCGGGCGCCGATCACCTAAAGGCGCTGGCCCGCGTTTCGCGGCTGCTGCGCGACGCGCAGATCTGCACCAAGGTGCGCGGCTCCGACAGCGCCGAGGCGATCTACGCGCTGATCACCAACGCCGCCGCTAGCCAGGCGGCATGAGCGGATAGGGCTATCCGACCCAGCTGAATGGTTGCATCGCCAATTTGCCGAAGACCCGGATACCGAATCACCTTCGGTGTTTCAGCCCCTCGCCCTCGCTCTCCCCTTGAGGGAGAGGGATAGTTAACTGCGTGCTCTGATCCCCTCTCCCCTTGGGGGGAGAGGGTTAGGGTGAGGGGTGGTCCGCCGAAATAACTCCCGGCTCAATGCACGCTGACCGGCTCCAGATCGTTCTGGCGCACGGCGGCAAAGGCGACCTCGCGGTTCGCCATCACGGCCACCTCCTGGCCGTCGGCCGCATGGATGGCGAAGCCGGCCGTGCCGTCATCGAGCGTGACGTCTTTCACGTAGGCGACCTGCTCTATCCCCAGCAGGGCGAGCGCGTCGAGAGTGATATGTCGCAGCGCATGATGTTCATGCATGGGGTCCATCCTTTCGCTGTGAGGGTGGCGGCTCATGACTTGGCAGCGGCGGATTTCGCCCCGGCCCTGCCCGAGCCATGGGTATCGGCTTCAACGTCGATCGCCTCGCTTTTCGAGGCTTTGCCCTTAACACCACCGGCGCCCTTGATGGCGACGGTCTGAACACGGGATTCGACCAGCGGTCGTTCGAGATCGATATGGAGCAACCCGTTGTCGAGCTCCGCCCCGACCACCTCGATGCCCTCGGCCAGCACAAAGGTGCGCTGGAACTGACGGCCCGCGATGCCGCGGTGGAGGTAGACCCTGTCTTCGTCCTCGGCCTGCTTGCCGCGCACCAGAAGCTGGTTGTCCTCGACCTGGACATTGAGATCATCCATCGAGAAACCGGCCACGGCGAGGGTGATACGCAGGCGGTTCTCCGCGCTCTGCTCGATATTGTAGGGCGGAAAACCGTCGGACGAGGCTTTGGCGATCCGGTCGAGCGTGCGCTCGAACTGATCGAAGCCGAGGAGAAACGGGCTGTTGAACAGCGAAAGTCGTGACATGGCAGATCTCCTCCTTTGATGAGCGAGTTGCCGTTAAACCCATCGGCCCCAATTGCCTGGGCGCCGCAAGGACAGCCCACCGGGGCGCCGTCCCTGTCAATAATGTGGGATTTGCGGGAAGCTGGATCAAGCACCGCGCCCCTGCACCCGAAAAGCCGCAGAATCCGTTTGATTACGCACCGCCAAGCAACCCACTATCGGATCATATCGGTTCAAGCGAGGGAGCCCGGCCCATGGCGACGCCAACGACGGCATATGACCAAGACGACCCAATTTTCGCACGCTACCTGGTAAAGCCGGGCGGCAAGGACTTCTCGCTGGCGGCGATCGACCCGCAGGAAAAGACCTGCCTGCCCGACCGCAAGGAAGCGGAAAGGCAGTTCAAGGACGATGTCGAAGCGATCGTGGAAATCCAGAACGCGTTCTATGCCTGCGGCAAGAAGGCGCTGCTCTGCGTTTTCCAGGCGATGGATGCCGGCGGCAAGGATGGCACGGTGCGCAAGGTCTTCGGGCCCGTCAACCCGGCCGGCATCCGGGTGAACAGCTTCAAGAAGCCCACCGACGAGGAGCTCGCCCACGACTATCTCTGGCGCGTCCACAAGGTGGTGCCGCCGCGCGGCATGATCGGCATCTTCAACCGCTCGCATTACGAGGACGTGCTGGTGGTCAAGGTCTTCGGCCTTGCGCCCGCGGCGCGCGTCGAGGAGCGCTACGCGCAGATCAACGCCTTTGAGAAGCACCTGGCCGAGAACGACGTCGCGATCCTCAAATTCTATCTGCACATTTCCCAGGACGAGCAGAAGGGGCGATTTCAGGAACGCCTCGACGAGCCGCACAAGCACTGGAAGTTCAATCCCGGCGACCTCGAGGTGCGAAAGCGCTGGGATGAGTTCTCCGACGCGGCGGAACTTGCGATCAAACGCTGCTCGACCGAGCAGGCGCCGTGGTTCGTGATCCCGGCCAACCGCAACTGGTACCGCAACGCCTGCGTCGCCCGTATCGTGCGCAAGACCATCGAGGCGACCGAGCCCGAATGGCCGGCGCTCGAGGACGACATGTCGGGCATCGTGATCGAATAGGCCGGTGGCTTCCGTCTTCTATGCGCTGGCGGCGGCGCTGGCGGAGATCGCCGGGTGCTTTGCCTTCTGGGCCTGGCTGCGGCTGGAAAAGTCGGCATGGTGGGTGCTGCCGGGGCTTGTCAGCCTGGCGCTCTTCGCCTTCCTGCTGACCCGCATCGAAAGCGCCTTCGCCGGTCGCACCTTCGCGGCATATGGCGGCGTCTATATCGCCGCCTCGCTGGCCTGGCTCGCCTTCGTTGAGGGCCAGCGTCCCGATCGCTGGGATCTGGTCGGAGCGGTGGTCTGCCTCGCTGGAACCGCGATCATCCTCTTCGCGCCGCACGGGGCGCGGAACTAGCCATGCCTCGCACGCGCTTGAAGCATAATGCGCTTCCGCGCGATCAACGCGCGGTGTACATGCCCGTATTATCCAGGCCGAACGACCGCGGCCGAAGTCGGTGAGCAGTGCCAAGATGACCACGAAAGCCGCCGGTCCACAGACGCCTCGGTCCAAACCTAAGAAGCGGGAGCCGGTATTGGTCGGCTGGCGCGAATGGGTCGGGCTCCCCGAGCTCGGCGTCCAAATGGTCAAGGCGAAGATCGACACCGGCGCCCGGTCTTCGGCGCTTCACGCCTGGAACATCCGTCGGTTCGAAAAGGACGGCGCCCCGTGGGTCGCCTTCGATCTGCATCCAATGCAGCGGGACAACAATGTGGTAATCGCCTGTCAAGCGCCCATACTGGGCGAACGGCGCGTGCGCAGCTCGAGCGGCGCCATACAACTACGCTATGTCATCAAGACGGTTCTTGAACTTGGCGAGCGCCGCTGGCCGATCGAGCTTACCCTGACCAACCGCGACCAGATGGGATTCCGCATGCTGCTGGGCCGAACGGCCTTGAAGCGGCGTGCCATCATCGATCCCAGCGGGTCATTCCTGTCGACCCGCAGGCTCAATCAATGAGCTTTCGCACCCTGCCTGTTCCAGAACTCAGGATGGCCAATCTGGAGACCGCATCATGAAAATGGCAATGCTTGCGCGGAATCCGAACCTCTATTCGCACAAGCGGTTGGTGGAGGCCGCCGAAGCGAAGGGACACACGCTCGATATCCTCCACACGCTGCGGGTGACGATGAACATCACCTCGCACCGGCCGGAGGCGTATTATCACGGCGAGAAGCTGACGGGCTACGATGTGGTGATCCCTCGGATCGGTGCGTCGATCACCTTTTACGGCCTCGCCGTCTTGCGCCAGTTTGAAATGATGGGGATCTGGTCGCTCAACGAATCGGTCGCGATCGGCCGCTCGCGCGACAAGCTTCGCTCCGTTCAGCTCCTGTCACGCGCGGGCATCGGGCTACCAGTCACCGCCTTCGCCCACGATCCAAAGCAATCGGAGGAAGCGATCAAGATCGCCGGCGGCGCGCCGGTCGTCATCAAGCTGTTGGAAGGCACCCAAGGCATCGGCGTCGTGCTCGGCGAGACCGAGCGTTCGGCGAAATCGGTGATCGAGGCCTTCCGCGGCGCCAATGTGAACATCCTTGTGCAGGAATTCATCAAGGAAGCGGGGGGCACCGACATCCGGGCGCTGGTGATAGGCGATCGCGTGATCGCCGCCATGATGCGAACCGGGGCGCCGGACGATTTCCGATCAAACATCCATCGCGGCGGCAGCGCTCAACCGATCAAGATCACCCCCGAGGAGCGTTCCACCGCGGTCCGCGCGGCCAAGACCCTGGGGCTCAATGTCTGCGGGGTCGACATGCTGCGCTCAAATCACGGGCCGGTGGTGATGGAGGTCAACTCATCGCCGGGCCTCGAGGGCGTGGAAAAGACCACCGGCATCGATGTCGCGGGCCGGATCATCACGTTCATCGAAAAGCACTACAAGCCGGGCAAGACCAAGACGCGCGGCAAGGGATGAGCGCGAAGCGCGCGCCCTTCCGGATCGGCGGCGAGGCTATCGCGCCTGGAACCCAGGCCGTCGTCGATCTTCCCGTCAGCCGGCTTTCCAACCACACGCCGGTCACCCTGCCGGTGCGGGTCTTTCATGGCCGGCGCGACGGGCCGACACTGTTCGTCAGCGGCGTGATCCACGGCGACGAGATCATCGGCGTGGAGATCATCCGCCGGTTGTGCCGGGTGGCGCCGCTGCGCCGCTTGCGCGGCACGCTCTTGTGCATCCCGATCGTCAACGTCTTCGGCTTTATCAGCCATTCGCGCTATCTGCCCGACCGGCGCGACCTCAACCGCAGCTTTCCCGGCTCGCCCAACGGCTCGCTCGCGGGGCAGCTCGCGCATCTCTTCACAAACGAGATCGTCGCGCGTTCGAATGTCGGGATCGATCTACATTCGGCCGCGCTCAATCGGACAAACCTGCCGCAGCTTCGGCTCGACTTTGCGCAAGGCCGCTGCCTGGAGCTGGCCAAGGCATTCGGGGTGCCGGTCATCATCAACGCGGTGGAGCGGCCTGGCTCATTGCGGCTGACGGGCAAGGAAAACGGCGTCGATGTCATGCTCTACGAGGCGGGCGAGGCACTGCGCTTCGACGAAATCGCCGTACGCGCCGGCGTACGCGGCATCTTGCGGGTGATGAAAGCGCTGGGCATGGTGACCCCGCGCAGCATTGCCGATGCGCGGACCCAACCGACGTTGTCGGAGGCCAGCTCTTGGACGCGCGCACCTGAAGGCGGCATTTTGCGGACGTTCAAGGCACCGGGCGAAAGTGTAACCAGCGACGATATCCTCGGGGTCATCGCCAACCCCTATGAAGACGTCGAGACCGAGGTTCGCGCGACCTCGCCGGGCCTCATCATAGGGCGCACCAATCTGCCGGTCGTGAACCAAGGAGACGCGCTGTTTCACATTGCGCGCGTGCCAAGCGCGAGCCGGGCCGAACGCAAGGTCGATGCCATAGAGACCGAGCTCCAGGGCGACCCGATCTTCGACGAGGATGAAATTATTTAGCCGTCCGGCGGCCGGAACATTCGGGATTGACCAGGTATTCCCCGCCGGGATCGACGACGATGGCGCCCGCCATGTAGCGGCGGCCGATCAGCACCGGGTATGCGCGGCGGCGGCGGTCCTGCAGGGTGACCTGGGCATCCTTGTAGAAGCCGCCCATGCAGATGCCGATACGAACGACCGGGCGGCGCTTGCTCTCCCGGCCGAAACGTTTGATGCGGACGCTGCGCACGACCGGGCGCTCCATCGCGACCGTCTGCCCCCGCTTGCCGACGATTTCGAAGCGCACCCAGCGCTTGCCGCCGCGGCTGAAGCGCTTGATCTTTTGGGCATTGATCGATGAGGTCGTGGCGCCCGTGTCGATGCGCGCCTTGAACCGGACGCCGCCGGGATAGATCCGCACGGTTTCGGCCGCGCCCACGGTGATCATGCGCTCGGCGGCCGCGGGCCCGGTTGGGGCCATCGACAATCCTATGCCCGCCGCACCGGCTATTGCGGCAATTCCCAAACCAATGCGGCGGTTGCCGTAGCTTGTGATCATGCGCCCACGTCCTTGGTGTGAAAAGCCGGATCGACCGTCAGATTAGCCGAATTGCCTGGCAAGAGCCTGATATGATCACCGCGAGCGATTGGGCTCTGGCGATGGGGAATTGGATCTGATGGCAATGCTGATGGAGAACCAGACGATTCCGATCGCGGACATTCATGTGCCGGTCAAGCGGGTGCGCACGCTCGATCCCGAGCGCGTGGAAGAGATCGCCCAAAGTATGCTCGAAGAAGGCCAGAAGACGCCGATCCGGGTGCGCGCCGACGGCAAGCGCTTTGTCCTGGTGGAGGGGCTTCACCGCCTGGAGGCGTGCAAGGCGCTGGGCGAGCCAACCATCGTCGCCATCATCGTGCAGACGCCGGGGCGGTAGGGCCCGGACGATTGGCGCCTGGGCAGCAGGCGGTCGGACATCAAGCGCGCGGCGGCCACGATATCGCGTGAGGCAATTGTTAATCGAAGCCGCCTAGGCTGATTGCTCCCGAAACGAAACCTGTGCGACGCATTGGGTGCCATGCGGCGGTCCGCCCCCATTATTGCAATTCTTATGCTGTGCGCAGCCGGCGCCCGGGCCGAGGCCCCGCCGGCAGGCCCCGTCATGCTGGAAGACCTCACCTGGGTCGAGATCCGCGCGCGCCTTCGCGGCGGGGCGACGGCCGTGATCGTGCCGACAGGCGGAACCGAGCAGAACGGCCCGCACATGGTGCTCGGCAAGCACAACTTCATCATCAGGCATACGTCCACCCAGATCGCCCGCACGCTGGGCGGCACGCTGGTCGCCCCGGTGATCGCCTACGTGCCCGAGGGCCGCATCGATCCGCCCAGCGGCCATATGCGCTTTTCCGGCACGATCAGCATTGCCGAGCCGGTCTTCGAGGCGCTGCTGGACGCGACCGCGCGCAGCCTGCGCGCCCACGGTTTCCGAACCATCTTCTTCCTCGGCGACAGCGGCGGCAATCAGCGCGCTCAGGCCAAGGTCGCCCAGCGCCTGTCATCGCGCTGGCGGGACGAGGGCATCCGCGTCGTCCATGTCGGCGAATATTATGCGGCGAACGGCCAAACCGCGTGGCTGCGCGCGGCGGGCGAGACGCCGCAAGCGATCGGCGGCCATGCCGGGATCCGCGACACCTCCGAGCTGATGGCGGTCCATCCGCGCGGCATACGGACCGAACTGCTGCGGCCCGGCGCAATGCCGCGGCTCAAACGGCCCGGCCATGACGGCGATCCGAGCCGCGCTTCCGCCGCGCGCGGCCGCAAGCTCATAAGGCTGAAGATACAAGCCGCGCTGAAGCAGATGCGCGCTGTCCTTGCCGCCCAGCGGGCGGAAGCGGGGCGTTAGGGGTCGGCTTCAACCCACAAAGCGGGTGTCATCCCGGACGCTCAGCAAGCCTCAGAACCTCAAGATTCGAGGCGCACAGACCTGGCAATTCCAAAACGCATCGGGACGTTACCTGGATATCCAGGAGCGCCCACAATCCTAGCTACAGGGGTGGAACGATAGCCCTGGCGGCACCGAATTGCGCGCGGCGGGAGGGCGGCTCGCACTAAACACTGGCGTTATTGCGTTGCCATTCGTAGCAGACGTTCAAATCCCCCGCTGGCTAGCCTGTAGATCAAACCTCCGACAACGACGAGCACGGCACCCTTGGACAATAGAGCCCAAGCGGGGAGCCCCATATATGCGTCGGCGCTCCGCCAAATCCCCATGAACACGATGGCGGCGTATCCCCAGTAAAACAACAGGGCAAGGACAACCCCCGGCCCCTTTAGATCGACCAGAATGAATGGAAGATACACAATGAGCATTATGATGCCGGCGGCAATCATGCCGCCCAATCCGAAAGCCCAGAAGGCGATCGGAAGTGAGTACTGTCCCCACCAAAGCCTGCGCAGCCATGTGAACAAGACATGCCTCATACACAACCAGACATCGATTGTCGGCTAGTGTAATGCGCATCATGATTGATTCAAGGTGCTGCGGGTGACGCTCTGAATATGCGGCACCGGCATCCGGGCCGCCGGGCGCATTTCTTTGAGGTGACGGTATTGCCGTTCAAACCTGACGGCGCATAACGCTCAGCGTCCCTTGAAGCGGGGTTCGCGCTTTTCCATGAAGGCGCGGCGACCTTCGGCATAGTCCTCGCTGGCAAAGGCATCATCGACCAGCTTGGCCCACAGCGCCGGATCGTGTTCGCTTTCGGGCTTGAGCGCCTCGTTGATCATGATCTTCACGCCCTTGACCGTCAGCGGCGCATTGGCCGCGACCGTGGCGGCATAGTCGGTGACGAAATCCGCCAGGGCGCCGTCGGGCAGCACCTTCTGGACGAGGCCGATGGCGAGCGCTTCCTCGGCATCCAGGCGGCGGCCGGAGAAGGTTATGTCACGCGCCGCACCCGCGCCCACCGTGTCGACCAGCCGTTTCAATCCGGAATAGCGGTAGCCGAGACCAAGGCGCGCCGCCGGCAAACCGAACTGCGATTGGGCCGAGCAAAAGCGCAGATCGCAGGCGACCGCGAGGCCGAGCCCGCCGCCGATGCAAAAGCCATCGATCGCTGCGATGGTGGGCTTGGGCAGATTCACCAGCGCCGCCAGCAAACCGTCGACGCGGGCATTGTAGGCGCGCGCCGCGTCAAGCGAGGCGCGCTCGTTCTCGAACTTGGAGATATCGGCGCCGGAGACGAAGGCCTTGCCGCCAGCGCCGGCCAGCACGATCACCCGCACCGTGTCGTCGCCAGCGAAATCCTGCAGGATCGCCTCGGCCATGTCCCACATGTCGAGCGAAACAGCGTTGCGGCGCTGGGGATTGTTGAAGGTCATGCGGCCGATGCCGTCGGCCCTCTCCGACAGCATTTTTTTCTCGCTCATCTCGCCTCTCAATCTTGCCCGGACACCGGCTCCGACCCGCTGAAATAGTCGGCCAGCGGCCCATCCAGCGCCTCCCCATCGGCCGCGAAAAGCTCGAGCAGAACACCGTCGGGCGCGGATACCATGATGTAGCGCCACCACCCAAACTCGCGGATCTCCGAGCGGAAAGTAGCGCCCCGAGCGCGCATCCGCTCAACCAGCGCCGGCAAATCGTCGCTGCGGATGCCGATATGGTGGATGGCCCCGCCGGGCACGCCTTTCGGCTGCTGGTCATAAAGGTGGAGGCGGCCGCTTCCCACCGTCAGGAACACGTTGCGCGCGCCGGCCATCTGGGTGTCGACCGCCACCTCGGCCCCCAGCATGTCCCGCCACCAGGCGACCGTGGCGTCGACGTCGGCAGCGAAGATATGGACGTGGTGAAGATGCTCGGCCATGGCCCGGTTTCCGGCGCTGCGTCAACGATCGTCTGCCGCTCGCGACTAACTCAGCAAGGGCCTCGAAAAAAAAAGGACCCGGCTGGTACGGCCGGGCCCTTCTTGGTGTTTGGTGGAGCCGAGGGGAATCGAACCCCTGACCTCTTGAATGCCATTCAAGCGCTCTCCCAACTGAGCTACGGCCCCAAAAGTCGTCCGTCCGCCGCCGCGACCATTGCCGTTGTCCCGGCTATCGCGGCGAAATCTGTATTCGGATCACGGCGATCTTGCCGGCGCGCGTTTCCGAACTGTCAGCCGGGGCAGCCGCGCGCACGTCGATCATAAAGGAAGCAGGCAGAGTTGACGCAAGAGAAAATTTCGTCGGGCGGTTATCCATCGCTTGCGCCGCTGTCATGCGCTTACGCCTCCTCCTTGGTTACGCCATCGACCTTCTCCAGCACCTCGGCGACATCGTCATCGTCTTCACCGAGATCGGAGGCGTCTTCCAGCACGTCCTCTTCGTCGTCATCGTCGATATCGTCGTCTTCCGCCTCGGCAGCCTTGGCTTCCGCGGCCTTTTTCTTTTTTTCCGCCTCGGCCGCGGCGGCCTTGCGGGCAGCCTCGCCGGCGGCAGCAGAGCGGGCGCGCTTGGGCTTGGCGAATACTTCGGGATCGAAAGTCGTGCCGCAGGACGGGCACTCGATCGGGTTTTTACTCAGATCGTAAAAACGCGATTGGCAGTTCGTGCAAATCCGCTTCACGCCCCATTCGGGCTTTGTCACGCTGTGTGCCTCCGACGAATTTATAAGCCTCGAAACCGGCGTGCCGTGTGCCACGAGATCGCGCCGCTGTCAAAAGCAAATTTTTCGGTTGCCGTCGACAAGGCGTCAATGGTCGGGCGACGAGCCGCTATTCCCCCGATGTCAAGCCGCCGATATGGTGCGCGGATGGCGGTTCGTGCTAGGCAACACGGCGCCGACTACCTGGCAGATACCGGCCTTTCCTGAGACCCGCTCAATATAAGGGAGACACGCGCCAGATGCCGCCGGCTTCGCAATCGCGGATGCTCGTCTCGCGGCCCGTCACCGGGCTCAAGGGATCGGTGCGCCCGCCTGGCGACAAATCGATCTCGCACCGCGCGCTGATCCTCGGCGCCTGCGCGATCGGCGTCACCCAGATCGACGGCCTGCTCGACGCCGCCGACGTGGCGGCAACCGCCGGCGCGCTTGAGGCAATGGGCGCACGGATCGAGCGCGGGCCGGGCGGTCAGGTAAGCGTGACCGGGGTCGGTGTCGGCGGGCTGAGCGAGCCGGAGAGCGTGCTCGACTTCGGCAATTCGGGGACCGGCGCGCGG
>Ga0209633_10003247_pt1 | contig 15111 bp, 15 predicted proteins | sample Cruoilmetagenom1_FD_187290 | JGI IMG/M metagenome (GOLD analysis project Ga0209633, IMG submission 187290) | Oil polluted marine microbial communities from Coal Oil Point, Santa Barbara, California, USA - Sample 1 (SPAdes) (version 2) | ecosystem: Environmental > Aquatic > Marine > Oil seeps ... | reverse complement strand
GTTAAACCAGACCTCGGCGCCCAGGGTAAAATATGGAAGCCTTTCTTCATAGCCGTACTGCCATTGTGATTCATCATCTGATGTATGCAGATAGAGTTCAAGCGATGTCGTTAAGGATAAATCAGCAGCAAAATCATCTTCGGCATACACCGGTGTCTTATCAAGCATAGCTATGACCTCATCATATGAGGACTTTCCGGGCTTAGACAGGTCTTCCCTGTCAATTTGAGCTATGATGTTCATAATTTCAGCTTCAGAGTAGGGTTTTACTGCAGAAAGCGGCGGTTTACCGGACTCAAGAATTAAAAAATCTAATATTTCGTAAATTCCTGAATCGATTGAAATAATCTTCTGATAGTTATCTTTTGAATAATCCGCTGAAAAAACGGGAAGCTGTGAAACTAACAGAAATAAAATCAATATTATTCGTGATTTCATTTAATACTCCTGGAAAGTGCTATATTAGCTGTATTATGTCATTTAAACCGTCTAAGATCAAACTTGAAAAAGATAAAAAAACAAACTATTATCCTGATATTATGAACAGAAAAGCAATAGCCATACTCATCCTTTTAACTATATTTATTTCATTTTCATTCGGATTGACTACCAACGACCCGAATGACACCCTCTACAGCCACATAGATATATGGGAAAACAAGGGTTACATCAGCAAACTTCCGCAGTTGAGACCATACCCGACACAGTACATTATCAAGCTGCTTGAAAAAGTAGCTGCAGCGGGCTCTGCAAAAGATGCAGCAATTGCCGACGGATACCTTGATGAGCTGGGACCTCTATCCATATCAGCCGGGCTGACGCACAGGAGCCTTTTTTCTCTCGATGAATACACGGGTGAAACCGGCGCCAACGTTCAAATAGAGGGGATGCTTGCACCCATACTGTCAATTTCGGGGGATATCAACCTACTGCTAGTTGACCAGCAGGGGGAAACTGCCCTGCCCGTATACACAAGATCTTCGGTAGACCTGCTGCCAGACTGGTCTGATGTTGATATCTTTGATAAAAACTATAAGGTTCGTCAGGGTATCAACACCTCTGCAGCGATTGGTACAGATGAGCTCTATTTTCAAACAGGTTTAATTCGTAGCTCCTTCGGCCCCTTTACCGACGATGGGGCTGTAATAAGCCCCAAGGCACCTCAGTCCGGGCATTTTTCATTGACCTGGCTGCAGGAATCTTTTTCATTTAATTCAACTCTACTTGCATTAACAGCAAGCACTGATACGGGTACAGGGCGATACCCTGAAAAATATCTCGCAATGCATACTTTCACATTTTATCCCTTAAGCCGGCTGGAGCTCAGTGTCTTTGAATCGGTTGTTTACGGCGGCAGATTTGAACCAATGTATCTCATTCCCTTTTCGGAGTTCTTTTATCTCCAGGGGACCATAGGCTTCCCTGACAATTCGCTTCTAGGCTTTTCTACCAGTGTAGATTTACCCTATAACATAGATTTTGACTTTCTGTTTTACGCGGATGATCTTCATTTCAACGATATGATCAGATTTGACTTCGACACCAAGTATAAGCTTTCATTTCAAACAGGCTTGAGCTGGGCACCGGAAATTGATGAGCTACGTCAGATATCCCTGGATTATCTTCTTGTAACTCCCTATATGTACTCACATAAAACATCGGGGGTTGTAACTGTCCCAAACTACCAGAACTATACCCACCTTGGAGAAAATCTCGGCCCCTCACTAGAGCCTAATTCTGATCGTATAAATCTCACAATACTCTTGGAACCAATTGACTTTCTTAGCCTAGAGCTGAACGGGAAATATATAAGGCACGGTAACGGCTCTGTCGACGGCTCGGAAAATGTAGGCGGGGGCGATGGTACAATATTTGATGATGGATTTCTTGATGATGTTTGTACTTTTCAGGAAACAACACGATTCATGGATCAGGATATTATTGAGCACACAGTTCAGGCAGGAATAACTGCAGACGCAGCCTTTGAGCTAGGGGATTTTACTGTCAGCGGAAACGGCGGTTATACACTCGAATGGATAAAGAACAGGGATTTGATAGAAGGTGAAGAATGGAATCATTATTTTGAAATAGGTCTGGGCCTGGCATACTGATGAAAAAAACAGTCCTGTCAATTCTTATTCTGAGTATCGTCATAAACAGCTACGCAACGGATATTCTCAAAACAACTCCTGAAAACCTGGGTGATGATACTCTCACATATACCTACGAGGAGCATTACTACGACGGGATAGGTGAAAGCAGGTTAAATATTTCAAAAACTGATGACGGATATTTTATTGAATGGCGGGGGATCACCGACCGGACTATGCTTTATACCGATGATAAGTTTAATACCAAAAGCATGAAGATGATCGATGATGATACTGAGCTGGATGTAGAGCGGGCGGGGAACGAGCTTATAGTAGTTGGATTTGATGAAGGTAAGAAAATAGACAAAACTCTAAAGATAGATTCTGAATACTGGTATCAACTCATGCCGGCACAATTATCAGATTTCGTAAAAACTGATACAAAGCAAACTGAATTTTCAATGTTTGATCCCTATAATATTCAGGTCATGGATATGAAGGTAGAAAAGAAAGGTGTTGAAAGAATCGAAATTGGCGGGATGGAAGTTGAAGCGGTAAAGATGAATATGAGAATTCAGGGTTTATTATCCCTGTTCTGGAAATCAGAACTTTGGTACAGCACCAAAAGCAGACTGCAGGTTAAGTATGAAGGTGTTAACGTCATTCCGAAGCTTTATAATGCTGTTATAGAACTTAAGAGCGCTGATTTGAGTGTTTCGCAATAATTTCAGAGACGTTGTTATACAGATTTTCGAATTGTTCAGCAATAATCATACCGTCAAATTTCTTCTTCAGTTTTTCCCCGCTTAACTTACACTGCTGATAGAGCTTTTCGTCATTCGCCAGCTTGACAAGCTTATCTGCAAAATCCACGGCATTATTCGCTTCGAACAGCATTCCGTTGCCGGACCACAACTCGTTAATTCCATCGACATCGGGAACAATCACAGGGGTACTACAGCCAATCGCTTCAAGAACGGTTACGGGCTGATTTTCGGTAGTGCTTGCGGTTACTAAAGCCCTCGCATAATGATAAAGGCCGCTTGTTAATAATTCGTGGTGATCAAGCCTACCTAAAAATACTATTGCATCATCCATATGATTTTCAGAGACAGTTCGCTCATAGATCTTTTTACCTGGTCCGTCACCGATTACAAATAAACGCAGCTCCCGGTCCTTCAACCAGGCCAATCTGAAGGCTTCTATCAGTACACTTACTGCCTTCTCTTCTCCCAACCTGCCCACAAAAACATAGGTTTTATCATTGAATTGCGGATATTTTTCACTAAGCTCTTCATATGAGCTGCAGTTCTCAAATTCTTTGAGATCAATTCCGTTTCTAATATGTTTTGTTATAGATTTTGGGAATTTCTCCTGGATAACATTGCATGCATGTATACTTGGGGCGGTCATCACATCACTTTTATTCACATAACGCCCGATATACCACCAGGATAGAGCCCTGAAAAGCGGTATCAATAATTTAGTTCGGCATAAATATAGTATGTAAGTATCTTCATAGATTAGAGTATGAAAACTCTGGATTACAGGTATTTTCTTCCTGCGGGCTGATAGAATGGCTGAGCGGCAAACCACCCATGGACCGGTGATATGTACGATATCTACCCCCTCTTTCTCCAGAATCTTTTTCATACTGCGGTTGGAGGGTGAAATCATTCTGATTCCGGGATACATATAGGTTGCAATACTTGGAATATAATGAACAGGAATTCCGTTTATCTCTTTATCAGTAAATTTCGACCAGGAGGGCACGATAAAGATGACCTTGTTCCCGCGTTTAATCAGGTTCTCGGCAAGATTCAAGGTTGCAGTTATGACACCATTTACTGTTGGTAGAAATATTTCAAGTACTATTGCTATGGTCATGTTTGTGTCCTGTATTTGATATTTAAACCGCTGATTAGCGCTGATATACGCAGATTCACACTGATATTTTTTTAATAAGATTATCTATTTTAATCGTGATTTCCAATAATCCGGCTTTCTATGTAAGTGCATTACTGCAATAATTATGATCTCCTCTGTACTATATGAATAAATAATTCCATATGGAAACTCAAAACCAAGACCTTCGCTCTGATCATTGTAGTAATTAACAGCATCTTTTAATTCTAATTCTGCAGCTTTAGAGAATTTGACTTTCATCTCAAGTGTTTAATGATGAAAAGACTTCTTCCATTGCTATAGTTTCCATTTCACCATTATTAATTGCTTGTAATCGTTCCTCAGATTCTTTTGCCCAGGCTAAGTCTATTTCCAAACGATCCTTAAAATTGAAACTCGAAAGGATCATTTCAACCAGCTGTGCTTTATCCATGGGTGAGAGGTTAATTGCCTCCATAAATAGGTCTTCTTTAGAAATTACCATAATTACCTCATGCTATTAATATACAATGAATTTTGATTAAAATCTATTTAATTCAGATTGATAACCGCAGATAAACGCGGGTGTACGCAGATAGATTCTAATATTTATAGATTGTTTGCTATTCTTTTTATTTCTACTTTCGGGCTGCCGAAATTTATTATTAAGCCGAGTTTGAGATTTGATGCTTTCAGATAATTCAATGTTTGAGCAATGTGAATGTTTTCTATTCGCTTTATGGCTTTCAATTCAAGGATAATTTTATTTTCAACTACAAGATCTGCGTAATATTTTCCTACTTCTATTTCATCGTAATATATGACAAACGGTTTCTGTTGTTCACTTTTCAGACCGTCTTTCTTTAATTGTATAACCATTGAATTTTCGTATACTCTTTCAAGAAAACCAGCGCCATGAGTATTGCTGACTTTGAATGCTGATTTTATTATTTTTTCTGATAATATAATAATATCTTCCATGTATTTTTTACCGCAGATGAACGCAGATACACGCGGTTTCTTATGCTGCAAATTTTCTTATTTCTACTTCCGATCCGTTTTTCCAGGCTTCATTTGCCATTAACATAATTTTATTTGTTACTTCAGCAGAGAGAATGTATTCGCCGCATTGATCACATACTTTAGCCGGAACCAGTTTTATAATGCCATAGAAGCGGCTGGATGAAGATATTATTTAAGCATTTAAACTTTTTAGAATTTTTCTCGCTAAGGGTTCTTTTATTTCTTTATGCCTCGGTATGGCTTCTGTTATTATAATTTATTTCCATCCATTTTAGATATTCGCCGGACTTCACCTGCTCAATCCAGTTTCTATTTGACAGATACCATTTAACTGTCTGCTTCAAACCTTCATCAAAGGTGACCGATTGTTTCCATCCAAGTTCTTTTTTTAGTCTACTGCAGTCGATTGCGTAGCGTCTGTCATGGGGAAGGACTGGCTTGGTTTTTAGCTTCATAAATCTGCGTTCTTATTGCGTTTACCTGCGGCTCTTTAATCTTGAAGACTAAGAACCCGCAGATTAACGCGGAAGACGCAGATAAGAGGAAGAAAGAATAAAACTAAATTTTCTTCTATTACCCTCTGTGTACCTTCGGTGCTGCTTTGCAGTGGTGTTCTTAAACTGAGAATATCAGGTTAGGCGTTTTATCTCTTCTATTGAGATTTCAAGGATTCTCGATATTTCTTCATTCGGCATACCGTTATTTTTTAATTTTCGCGCTGATTCAAGAAGACCCTCTTCAATTCCTTTTCGCTGGCCTTCGGCTATACCCTCAGCTATGCCTTCAGCCCTGCCCTGTTCGAGTAATTTTTCTTCATATTCCTTTAGTTTTGTCGCAAACATGGTTTTTGCCTCCATAAAATCTTCTATCTTCCGGGTTACAGTTTTTTTATCAGCTATTTCATTGAGCCCCGATAAATAGTTATCAAACCATTCGACAAACTCCTGCTTAACAGCTAATTCTTCATCCCGGATGATTTCAAACAGGTTGTCAATCTCTAATTGTAACTCTTCAGGGCTAGAATTTTCAACATAGAAAATGGCTGATACAGCATTTTTTATCCGTACAAGACTTTTCTTGGGAATTTCATTTTCACATACTGCGTAGTATTGAAAATTCGGAATATATTTAGCAGGAATACTTTGCTTAATAAGCCTGTTGATTTCATACTCGGTTGTCCATTTCGGGTCTCCAGAATACAGTAAAAGCGGAAAAACAGCAGGAAATCTACCCTCGTTTAATAGTCTTCTATTACTTTCATAGAATTCTGTAATATAGCGGAGAAATCTTATCGGCATCATTTTATCAACTGTCGATTGAAACTCAATCAACAGGAATAAGTAGATTTTCTCTCTTTTGTAATTAATTGAAAAGATGAGATCTGATTCCTTCTCCTGAAAATCATCATTGATAAAACTCTTCTCAAGTCGTTTCAGGCTTGAGAAATCGAGCTCTTTAATAAATTCTTCATTTACAAAAGATTCAAGCAGTTTCTGAATAAAATATGGTTGAGAAAAAATCCGTTTATATCTTCGATCATGCTGAAAGGCCAAAGTAAACCTCCTTATTAAGGCTTACTATATTTATAACCGGATTATTTAATGCTGCTTGATTTGAACCGCAGATTCACACAGATATTTTTATCTGTCTGTATAATTCTTATCCATCCACTTGAGATACTCGCCTGATTTTACCTGGTCTATCCATTCACGGTTTGTAAGATACCACTGTACTGTCTGCTTAAGGCCTTTTTCAAAGGTATAAGCCTGTTTCCATCCGAGTTCTGTTTTGAGCCGCGAGCAGTCAATTGCGTAGCGTTGGTCATGCCCGGGACGATCCTTAACAAATGCAATCAGCTTTTTAAAGTAGTCTTTTTCTTTCCCTGTCTCTTCAGCAACCATTTCACATAGGTTATGAACAAGCTTGATGTTTTCCCATTCATTCTCTCCGCCGATGTTGTAAGTGCGGCCGGTTTCACCATCATTAACTATTGCCCAGACTGCCGAATTATGATCTTCCACATAGAGCCAGTCACGGATATTTTTGCCGTCACCGTAAACCGGAAGAGGCTGCTGCTCAAGCATCTTTTCTATCATTACAGGAATCAGTTTTTCAGGAAACTGGTATGGTCCGTAATTGTTTGAACAGTTTGAAAGGGTTACAGGAAGCCTGTAGGTATGATGATAAGCTCTCACTAAATGATCGGATGCCGACTTTGCAGCTGAATAGGGGCTGCGCGGATCATATGGTGTATCTTCTGTAAAGAAACCCTCATCACCCAGACTGCCGTATACTTCATCAGTTGATACATGGTGAAAGAGTTTACCGTCAAAGTCATCCCAGTAGTTGCGTACCGCTTCAAGCAGAGTGAAGGTACCGTTAATATTGGTAGTGATAAACTCTTCAGGGCCTGTGATAGAGCGATCAACGTGACTTTCAGCGGCGAGATGGTTTACTGTGTCGATATTGCATCTAGAGAGAACTGCATCTACGACAGCCTTATCCCGGATATCTGCTTTCTAGATGAAATATCTGCTGCCGCCACATTTTTTATCTATATCATCAAAACTGTATGGATATCCAGCATAGGTGAGCACTATCAAAGTTGATGATTTTACCGCCAAAATCAGTTTTTTCAAAAATATAACGGACCAAATTTGAACCGATGAAACCGGCACCGCCTGTGATTAGTATGTTTGAAAGTTTTCTCATTTTTGATGCTGGTTTATTTGCGGCCAACCCCTTCATAGATAAATCCGTGATTCTTAACGTCAACAACATCAAGAAGATTACGAGTATCAATAAATATATTGCCTGTCATACTTGATTTTACTTTTGTTAAATCAAGGCCACGGTATTCATTCCATTCAGTAATAATCATTACAGCATCAGCCTTTTTTACAGCATCATATGCAGTATCACAGTACATTATATCAGGAAAAACTTTTGCAAAATTATCCATTGCTTTCGGATCATGTGCCTGTACCTTCCCACCTTCTGCAAGTATTTCACTGATGATCGTAAGTGCAGAACTCTCCCGGATATCATCAGTCTGCTGTTTGAATGCAAGTCCTAGAACAGCAACAGTTTTTCCATTAAGAGACCCGGACAAACGCTTTATTTTATCTACCATACGCTTCTTCTGGATCTCATTTGTTGATATAACCGATTCAATAAGATTCATTTTAACACCATATTTTTTCCCAAAACTTGCAATTGCTTTGGTGTCTTTCGGGAAGCAGCTTCCACCATAACCAGGCCCCGGATGCAGGAACTTTGAGCTTATACGACCATCCATACCCATTGATTTAGCTATTTGATGTATATCCGCATCAACTGCTTCTGCAAGATTTGCAATTTCATTAATAAAAGTTATTTTTGTTGCCAGAAATGCATTAGATGCGTATTTTATTAGCTCAGCTGTTTCTAGACTACACCAGACAAAAGGTACTGAAATTACATTCAAAGTTCTGTATACATTGAACATTATATCTTTTGCCTTTTCTGAATCGACACCAATTACAGTTCTATCGGGATGGAAAAAATCCTGAGTAGCATGGCCTTCTCGTAGGAATTCAGGATTGGAAACAACATCAAAGTTATTACCACCTGTATTCTCTTCAAGTAACCCTTTAATCCACCGGTTCGTGCCAACAGGTACAGTTGATTTAGTTACAATTACCTTGTAGTCGTTAAGGTTTTCTGCAATTGTGTTTACAACAGCTTTAACGTAACTTAGATCTGCTTCTTCATTTTCCTTTTCTGGTGTGCCTACAGCAATAAATATCACCTGAGAATCCTGGATTGCTTGTTCAATCTCGTTTGTAAATGATAGCCTACCGGATTCAAGGTTTCGATTAAGGAAATCTTCTACTCCCGGCTCATAAATAGGCGAGACACCTTGTTTAAGCATATTGATTTTATCTTTATTTAAATCAACACCGACAACATTATTTCCAAAGTCTGAAAGACCTACTGCTGCAATAAGTCCTACATAGCCGGTTCCTACAACACAGATTTTATTTGACATAGTTCATATTCCTTCATGAAATTTTAAATGCGAAACTAATTCCGCTTTCAAGTAATTCCTTATTAAATTAACCGTTTTATTTAAATCTTTCAGTTTATTGAAGCACCATTTGATCTAAAATTCGTAAGTGGTAAATCTTACCTCTCATCCTTTAATTGTTCAGAAGAAATATTAAACGGCAGTAGTGCAGCATAATCTTCAGATGTCCGGCAATAAGGAATTTTCCTGAAAATATAATACAAGTATTCAAATGCCATTAAACCCTCCTCAGATTAACAGCCCTAAATTTCTATAATATCCGTTTCAAGTAATTCAAATGTTCTCTCAAATCTATTTGATGGTTACCTAAAAAGAAGCCTTGGGTCTCAACAACATCAGAATTCGTTAAATTTTCACTAATTGAATAATTGAAATAATCAAATACTTTATTTTTCGTAAAGTTTCCAGCAACGATTGGACGACATTCAATATTATTTGATATCAATTTTTCTACTAACTCTTTTCGTATAATTCCACTTTCTTTCTTTATAAGAATAGAAAAACCAAACCATGAACTACTTCCTAATTCTTTCTGTAGGTAAAATCTCTCATCTGAAGAAAAAAGTTGAAAAAATAAATCGGCATTTTCCTTTCTAATATTAAGAAAATCCGGCAGCTTTTTTAGCTGTTCTAAACCAATAGCCGCTTCAACCTCAAGAGGTCTTACATTATAACCAGGTAATACAAAATTAAAAGACTCTTCAAATGGATTATCACTTTTGGTTCCAGTAATAAAATTATCTCTGGGTAAATCACGGGTCCATCCATGAGCTCGAAGAGATAACATTATATGATATAACTCTTCATCATCAGTTACTATTACACCACCTTCCATTGTTGATATGTGATGACTAAAAAATGTACTAAAACTACCCATAACACCAAATGAACCAGCTTTTTTATTTGTAAATGTTGCACCAAGAGATTCGCAGTTATCCTCTATTAAAATAATATTTTTATTTTCAATAATCCTATTAATTTCAGTAAAATTATTAGGGTTTCCGAGTAGGTTCACGGCAACAACCAATCGAGTATTTATAGTAATGGCTTTATCTAGAGCTTTTAAATCATAATTCAAAGTATATAAATCAATATCAACAAAAACCAATTTAAGTCCATATTGTACTAATGGATAATATGTTGTAGGCCAGGATACAGCAGGAACAATTACTTCATCACCAGCTTTAAGAGCATTTTTTGATTTGAAAAATAAAGATGCTACCATAAGAAGATTAGCTGAAGAACCTGAATTAACCATGACAGAATATTTAGATTCATTAAAATTTGAAAATTCTTTTTCAAATTTTTTAACATTTTTCCCCATAGTACACATCCCAAAATCAATAACAGCCTTTGCAGCTATTTTTTCTTCAGATCCCCAAGATGGAGAGGCTAATGGATATTTCATCTTGAATACTCCTTTTTAAAATAACTGTATGTTTTTTCTATACCTTCCTCTAGTGTTAATTGAGATTCCCATCCAAATTCTTTCAAATTAGTAACATCGACAAGTTTCTGTTTCATACCCTCTGGTTTTGTTAAATCATAATTAAACGCACCAGTATAACCTAAAACCTTAGCTACAGTTTGATAATATTCTTTAATTGAATAATCGTAACCAAGGCCTACATTAAGTAAATCAGGTAATTTAGTAAATTTTCTGAGTGCAAACCTAATGAAATCCGCAAAGTCACCAGCATACATAAACTCTCTTCGAGCTTTTCCACTCCCCCATATATTTACTATTTTTTCGTTATTTTTTTTTGCAAGATGTATTTTTCTAATTACACTGGGAATCATATGAGAATGCTCTGGATTGAATTTGTCATATCGACCGTACAGATTACAAGGTATCAACGTTTTATACTGTAGATCTGGATACTGTTTATTATAATATTCACATAACCTTTCTGTCATAATTTTTGCAATTGCATATCCTTCATTTGTTGGTTCAAGCTCACCCTGAAGTACCATCTCCTCCGTTAAAGGGTTTTTAGCATTTCTCGGATACATACAGGAAGATCCTAAGTTTATAACTTGTTTAATATCTGCCTTAAATGCACCATTAATAATATTTAATCCCATATATGCATTATCTGATAAGAATCGAACAGGTTCGTTCATGTTTGCCTGAATACCTCCGACAATACCAGCACAATGAATTATTACATCAGGTCTTTCCTTCTTTAAAAAAATATTGGTAGACCTTGAATCAATTAAATTTAATTCATGACTAGAAGGACAAAGAAGTTGATATTCATTGTTTAATTTATCGACAATATTTTGCCCTACTAGTCCTGAAGAACCAGTCACTAATATTCTCATTCAGTACCACCATATGTTTCGTTTTCCATATCATACCGAATCATCTTTTTGCATAATTCTTTAACATCTACTGTAGATTTCCAGCCTAGTTCTCGTTCAGCTTTTGAAGGATCCCCATGCAGCAATTCAACTTCTGCAGGCCTAAAATATTTAGGATTAATGGAAACAAGTAATTCATTGGTAATCCCATCGTATCCTTTTTCATCCACGCCACTTCCTTCCCATCGGATAGTTATACCTACCTCTTTGAAAGCATATTCAACAAATTGCCTAATGGAATGAGTTCGTCCTGTAGCAATTACAAAATCCCCTGGTTCATCTTGCTGCATCATAAGCCACATAGCTTCAACATACTCTTTTGCGTAGCCCCAATCTCGCCTTGAATCTAGATTTCCCAATTCAATTATCTTTTGTTCACCTTTATATACTTTTGCAACAGCCTTTGTAATCTTTTTTGTTACAAAAGTTTCTCCTCTTCTAGGTGATTCATGATTAAATAGAATTCCATTAGAAGCAAAAAGGCCATAGGATTCACGATAATTGACAGTAACCCAATACGAATACAATTTTGCAGCGCCATAAGGTGACTTGGGATAAAATGGTGTATTCTCTGACTGGGGAGCTGTCCCCGGAATTCCACCAAAAAGCTCTGATGTAGAAGCCTGATAAAATTTTGTTTTCAACCCAATATCTCTAATTGCATCAAGAATTCTTATTGTCCCTACAGCATCTACATCAGCGGTGTATTCAGGAACTTCAAATGAAACTGCAACATGAGATTGTGCCCCCAGGTTATAAACTTCATCAGGTTGAATTTTCGTAAGCAAACGATGGAGACTACTTGAATCAGAAAGATCTCCATAATAGGTTTTAAAATTATCTAAATCCATAAGATGATCCACTCGTTTTGTTGTAAAAACTGACGCCCTTCGAAGGATGGCATGAACTTCATAACCTTTTTCAAGTAATAGCTCTGCTAAATACGAACCGTCTTGCCCTGTTACTCCTGTAATAAATGCTTTTTTCAAAATATCCCCTTCATAGAAATTTTTTTTTGGGCCTTCAAAAGCCATTTGCTTAAAATTAATCCGCAGTGAAAAAAAATGAACTACCCCGCCGCAAGCAGCGGGGTATCGTAACCGCTCCATAAACCCCACCACCTATACTGAGGCAATAAGGATCTCGGGAGTAATAGCATCCGGCAACAAGGAATGCCAATTGCTCTGGATTTCAACCTCAGGTAGCTTTTTCAGAATATGTCGAATATACCAGTACGGCTCAAGACCAAAAGATTTTGCAGATTCTATCAAACTATAGAAACATGCTGATGCATGTGCTCCACTTGGAGAGTCACAGTGCATCCTGTTTTTTCGGCCAAGCACAAATGGGCGTATACTTCGTTCAGCGGCATTGTTATCTGGAGTCAAACATGCCAATTCCAGATATTTTTTAACCTTAGGTAAAACATCTATTGTGTATGCAATTGCCCTGCCTAAAGCCGATGAGGGAACGACCTGTGTAATTTTTTTCTCAAGCTGCTTTTCCAGTTTCTCAAAGAAAGGAGCAGTCTGTTCTTTTCTTTGGGATATGAAAACTTCGTCATCAAGTTTTTTACTGCGAAGTTCTTTTTCAACTCGGTAAATTCTCTGGATGATAGAAACAAACTCTCGTGCGGAAGGACTTCCTCCCTTTACTTTTGACGCTTCATCAAATTTACGCCGAGCATGGGCAAGACAGAGAACGTGAATGATATCTTCATCTTCTACTACCCTATTATATCCTGCATAAGCATCGGTCTGGAGGTATCCGGAATATCCTTTAAGATAGGCTGACGGAATCTCGCTCCTGCGGGATGGATGATAGAGATAACGAATTATTTGATTCTCACCGGAACCACCGAGAGCAACCCACATGTATGACTTAGTATGATCGGCTCTCCCTTTTTCACCATGAACCTGCAAACTGGTTTCATCCATTTGGATGAGGGGGCCGCCCCGGATAGCTTCATCCATTAATTCCAGTAATGGAGACAACCGTTCCGCAAGAGAAATTATCCATCGTGCCATGCTTGACCGTTTTATCTCAACACCGATTCTCTTATATATCTTTTCCTGCCGGTATAGAGGAAGGGTATCACAATATTTGGATGTGATTATATGACTGACAAGCCCCGCTGAAGCAAGGCTTTTGGGTAACAAATCTTTCGCTGGAGGTGCTATTCTGACTGCTGGATGATTTTCATCACCGCTGCCTTCACAATAAGAACAGGCCCATTTCGGCCTGACATAACGTATGACTTTCACCTGTGCGGGTATAATATCGAGTTTTTCGCTTACTTCTTCACCGATTCTTACCAGGGAGCTTCCGCATTCGCATACTTTTTCTTCATCCGGAATGTCCAGAATAATCTCTTCTCGTGGGATATTTTCTGGAATAGGCTGCCTTTTCCCCCGTCTTTTTTTGGTTACAGTGTAGGTAATGGTATCAGCATCAGCCTGTTCTATTCCTTCTTCGTCGAAAGCAAGTTCTGCTTCATTGAATAAGGATGCCTGTAATTTTTCATCTACACTCCATTTTTCACTGGAGCGGCCGAAGAATGAATTATGCAAAATCCGATATTTCTCTGAGATTTCAAGATAATCCTGAGCCTTTTCATCGTAGGCTTGAACCTTTTCACTGTATTTAATATTCAGGTTATTATATTTATCAGTTAATGCTTGTAATTGTTGAGCAAAGTCATCCCGCTGCTCTAATGTATATTTTTTTAATTCTTCTATTGTTTCCGGTAATTCCACCGTTTCAACTACACTCATTATAGTTCCTGAGTATAGCAGAAACGCTTTTCGATCAATATCCCTTTTATACAACTTCCGTGTAATTTAATTTTTTATGAGCTTTCCATATATCCAAGCCTTCGAGCAGTAACCGAAGTTGTCGTTCTGTGATCTCAAGAGCTTCTTCTGGTGTTTTGGGCCATGGAAAAGTATCCTGCTCAAGCCGTTTCTGCCACATACAAAATCCATTAGTATCCCAGTAGAGAAGCTTCAATAGATTTCTTTTTCTGTTACAGAATAAATACAGGCTTCCGTTAAAAGGATTCGCCTTTAAAATATTCTGAACCAGAACCGATAATCCAGCTTGCTGCTTACGCATATCGGTCGCGCTGGGCTTTACAAAAATACGAACCTTCTGAATATCGATAAACATTATCGACATTCCAGAACATCAAGAATTGTGCATAGATTTACTCTGTCGAATCCAGGAGCTATCGTTATTTCGTAACCTCCGGCCAAAGTTATTTTTATCCTATCGGGGGTTGTCTTATACGACTTTTCATTTCTATGGAGTTCTACAAACTCTGTTGTGGACTGAGGTTCTGGTTTGGCTTTCTTAAACCATCCGTAAAAGGAGTGAGGATTCAATCCGCTCTGGGTTGCATACTCAACCTTGCTTAAACCGCTTTCTTTCCATAACTGCATATGCAGTTCTTTTTCTGATTTATTATTTTTCATTTCTGCCTCCAAAATAATTGTTAGCAGAGATTTTAACCACTATCCAAAATTTTTGTAGGTGGGTTTTATGGAGCGGTTACGGGGTATCAACTGCTGAAATCCAAATCAATTTGTCCCTCATAGATTTTCTTATATTCTTCTTCTTTTCCTTGATTCTGAATATATTTTTTTATAACTTCTTTGCTTGCATATAATCCTACTGTATTTG
>Ga0209633_10003246_pt1 | contig 15114 bp, 17 predicted proteins | sample Cruoilmetagenom1_FD_187290 | JGI IMG/M metagenome (GOLD analysis project Ga0209633, IMG submission 187290) | Oil polluted marine microbial communities from Coal Oil Point, Santa Barbara, California, USA - Sample 1 (SPAdes) (version 2) | ecosystem: Environmental > Aquatic > Marine > Oil seeps ... | reverse complement strand
CTCTTTGGCTTCTGGCACAGCAGCAATAATTGCGTCTCGGGCCGCATCCATGATTGGAAACTGCTGTATGTCGCGGTCTTGCTTTGGGGTAATAGTCGCATACAGATCAATGACATTGGTCTTGCCTTGGCTGCCAGACCCCACAGTAAGAAACACATCACGCATATGCTCAACTTCAGACAGGGCTGAGTAGATTTTGGCGGCTGACTTCTTGCTCTCATTTACCCCGTAGCCAAGTGGTAATTCAATTTGGCCTAAGAACTCGCTGCGGTCTGCTTTGGATGTAAATCCGCTTGGTACATGGGAGGCATACCAGCCCCCTAGAAAAATAGTCGCGACGGCGAGAGGCAGAACTATATATCGTAATTTTACGACGACCCGCACAAGATATGTATAGCCCCTGTCAAGAAGATGGTGAAACTTTTCAATAGGCCGAAAGATAACCGGGTGAGTTTCTTTTTTAAGAAATTTTGAGGCCAGCATTGGTGTTAGGGTAAAAGCCACGAGTAAAGACACGGAAACGGCAAAGACAATCGCCAGCCCGTATTGAAAGAAAAACTGCCCAACAATGCCGTCCATAAAGGCAATGGGGACGAACACGGCGAGCGTGGCAAATGTGCCCGCAAGTACGGCGAGCGCCACTCGCTCCGTACCGTGCTTGGCAGCCTTCTCTTTGGGCATACCGTCTTCTATATCGCGCTGCACGGCCTCCACCACAACAATGGCGTCATCCACAAGCAGACCAATGGTTACTGTCAAAGCGAGCAGTGTCAGCATGTTGATAGTAAAATCGAAAATACCAAAAGCAAAGAACGCCGAAATCAGTGAAGTTGGGATAGCGACGGCCACGATGAGGGTTGCGCGCCAACTGAGCAAAAAGAAAAAACAAACTATGATAACAAGTATAATCGCAATTTCAATTTCGTGAGAAACATCTTCTACGGATGATTTTATAAAACGCGAAATATCACGGGAAACTACCATTTCATAGCCCGCAGGCAGACTTGCTTGCAAGTGCTCTAATTCCGCAGTGACGGCCTCTGCGACTTCCAAAGTATTGCGACCAGATTGCCGGCGTACTTCTAAGGTCACACCAGAGCGCCCGTTAAACTCCGCATAGGTGCGCTCATCCTCAAGCCCGTCCTCTACGCGCGCTACGTCTTTGATAAGGACATCGGCGCGGGCACGAGTTACCACGACCAACTCGCCAAACTCTGCAACAGTTTTGGCTTCTGATACGGTTTTAACACCATATTCCCTTGTACCGCTCATAATCTCTAAGCGTCCGCCAGGAACTTCGGCATGCTCGGTACGAATGGCATTAACAACTTGATCGGCAGTGACCCCGTAAGCGCGCATTTTATCCACGTCCATCCAGATGCGAATTTCGCGCTCGCGTCCACCGACAATAGAAACCGAGCCAACACCCTTGAGTTTCTGGATTGCTTCTTTCACGGTTTCATCTGCATAGGTGGTAATCTCGCCAATGGGCGCATCAGCAGCAATCATAATCGAGAGGATTGGCGCCGCATCAGGATCAACTTTCTCAATCACAGGCGGGTCAACATCTATAGGTAAATCTCGCCGCGCTAGATTGACTTTATCGCGCACGTCTTGGGCTTTCACATTGACATCTTCGGAAAGCTCAAACTCGATGAATACTTGTGAAATACCTTCGGCGCTCACCGAGCGTAATTGCTTGATACCCGATATAGTGTTGACTTTTTCTTCGATAACGTCCGAGACTTCCGTCTCCATTGTATCAGGGCTAGCGCCCTCTAAAACGGTCGTAACCGACACATAGGGGAATTCCACATTAGGAAACAAGTCAACGCCAAGCCGCCCCATAGAAATCCAGCCGAGCACAACAAGCGCGCCGATCATCATCACCGCAAAGACGGGTTTTTTAATGGAAACGTCTACAAGTTTCACTGCGCTTCTCCAATACTAACCGTATCGCCGTCATGAAGTGCCAGTGTGTTTTCTAGAATTATATCATCATACTCGGATAGGCCGCTTATGACCGCAACCCTATCAACGCCAAGGTCTTGCGTTTCTACAGATGTTTTAACGGCTGTTCCGTCTTGGTAAATATAAACATAGCTACCGTTAGCATCTGTCTTAACAGTAGATTTAGGCAAGGAAAGAGCCTGTTTCGCCCCGACAAGAATTTCTGCCCGCGCGAATTGACCCGATTTAATTGAATAATCCTTGTTTTGTAACGCCATGCGCACCTCAACGGTTCGAGTCGCAATATCAACCATATCATTGACCGCATATATTGTAGTGGCCTTTGGTTCCTTTTGTCCTGCAATCGTGATCAATGCTTTTTGCCCGACATGGAGATTTGCCAATGCTTTTTCAGGGGCACGCACCACAGCAACAATAACATGATTTTCTTGTAATTGCAGGACGCCTGATTCTGGGCCTGTACGAAATACACTGCTTAGAAAAACACCCTCATCATTATAACGCGCTGTAATAGCGGCGTTAAATGGCGCACGGACTGTCGTATCTTTAAGACTTTGCTGCGCCGTTTTTAGGGATGCGCCGCGCATTTGAATTTCGGCTCTGGCAACATCTAGAGAGGCTTGTTCGGAATCCAGTTTCGAACGCGGGGAAAACCCCTTATCAACTAATTGTTGGGTACGATTAAAATTCTGCTCCGCATTTGCAAATTTGGCGTTCGCTACATTCAGGCCAGCTTGTGCTTCTTCTACCTTGCGTTGGTAATCATCTTTGCGGGTTTGAAATAAAGGGTCACCCTTTTCAACCCTGTCCCCCACTTTAGCATATATTCTTGTAATCACGCCCGGCACTAGCGGGCCTACATTACTGGTTTGTTTTGGTCCAAGTGTTCCTGTCGCTATAACAGTTTCGTTTATCTGAACTAAAACGGGTTTGACCGTTGTTATATTTATAACTTTTGGCACGGTCTTGGTGTGTACTTGCTCCGCCTCTTGCACAGGTTCGTGCGCTTTATCTTTGCCGCAGGACGACAGTGTAGCTGCTAAAAGCAAGCAAGCCAAAATACGGTAGCTATTTTTCATATCAATTAACCCGTGACATTTACTAACCATGTATATTATATACCTAGCTATGGAATCATGCAATGACACAATCTAAAAACTTTTTCAACAGGAATCCCGGCTTCCTCGTCACTGATTTAGCGCGGCTCATGCGCAAAACATTTAACGATCGTGTGCACCATATTGGGCTAACCCGCACGCAATGGTTTGTAGTCGCTCACCTTTACCGCACTGATGGACAGACCCAGCGCGAGCTTGCAGATGAACTTGATATGGAGCCCGCCCCTTTAGGCCGCCTGATTGACCGGCTAGAAGAAGATGGCTGGGTATGCCGCAAAGCAGACCCTCATGACAGGCGCGCCAAAAGAGTTCATTTAACTGACAAAATCCTACCAAATGTTGACGAACTTCGCGCAGCGGCAGAAGGCGTATATGCAGACGCTTTTGAGGGCACAAGTAATGAGCAATATGAAAATTTTCTTGACATTCTAACCCGCGCAAAAGCCAACCTTGCCGCAAAATCTGAAAGCCAAGAGTAATGAGCCAGTCTCCTTGGATTGATGGCGCAACCAAATTTTTCTCCGATGCCCATCCTTTATTCTCTCGCCTTAAAATGAGACCGATTGAAATTGGCGCTGGAGAGGTTCTTGTCCGCGCCACACTTGGCGATGTTTTTAAACACCACGCAATGTCCAGCCATGTTCATAATGGAACCCTGACAATAATTGCCGATACCATTACGGGGTTTGCCGTCATAACCAAGCTAGAAAAAATGCAGCCTATCGCAACTATAAGCCTACGCACAGAATATATTGCCAAAGCCCATGTGGGCGACGTGGTAGAGTGCCGCGCCGCATGTTATGCTGTGCGCGGCTCCGTTGCCTTTGCCCGTAGCGAAATCCATCTAAAGGAAACCGGTGAAATTCTAGCGAACTCAACTGGCGCATTTATGATCGGCACTAAAGGCCCAGATTTTCAAACATGGTCCGACGGAACTAAGCCATGAATGATAGCCCTATAAATGACTGGCTTAACTTTAGTTCGGCGCAAGACGGTGAACGCCGCGTATATTCAATAGAGTTTTCAGAAGAACACATCGGCAATCCGCTCATCCGCGCCCTGCACGGCGGTGTCATTGCGATGTTCATGGAATACGCCGCAGAACAAGAACTGCAATTATCTTTAGGCGAGCAGGTGGAGGTGGAGGTGGAAGCGATTACCATCAATGTTGATTACCTAAGACCGACAACACCCAACGGCCTAAGCGCCGCTGTAACACTAACCAAACTGGGCCGCCGCCTCGCAATCATCGACATAACCGCATGGCAAAACAACGAAACCAAACCCGTCGCCAAAGCCACATGCAGTTTTGCGATAATGAGGTGAGCATTGGCTCAGTGCGTCATCAATGGGAGGGCATAAAAGATAACTATTTGTTAGCGAACTAATTGATTATACAGATATATGCTCAGCAATCACGGCTAATATAAGATATGGCAGAAAGGCTTCATAGATTACCAATTACGATATGGTTTTGACCTAAAATTTCTACTTATTGCTAACTTTCGTTTCTGCCCCCATTCCAGCCATTAGCATAACATTCCTCAACCCCAAACTTCACCAAACATCTCTAGTCTGTTCTCGTCTCCGACAGTAGCAACTTTCGACCCACATCCCCAAATCCATCATCAAACACATCAACCCAATCATCGCGCTCTAGATGCTGTGCCATTTCGCGTAGGTCACGAATAAATTCTAGGCGCGCGCGATAGTTTCGGAATACGAGCGTATCCGTTCCAACATGCAATTTGCGCGTTTCTTCATATAGCTTTTCTGCCTTTGCTAATATCCTTGTTATTTCGGCTAAAATTCTTTCATTGTTTTTAGCGGGTGCATCGAGGGCGGCTTTAATATGACCCAAAGACTTCGTGGCAATTACGCTAAGTTCATCGCGTACCGTATGACCGTCCGAGGTCGGAAGCTTAACATCGAGTATCTGTTCCATTTGGTGATGGATTTTCTCCTGTAGTGAACGGTGGTTTTTTGCAGCGTTCGTGCCTGATATAACTGGGTTGGCCGGGAGTTTGCCACGGCGGTAATCTACAAATGTATCAATGATAACTTTGGAAAGGCGCACGGCATTTTCTGATTTCATACCCATAGACATCATTGCAACGCCATGTCGGTGTAAGCCCACGGCAAATGGCGGGAACCGCCACGCCCTTTGTTTGAAATAACATTTTGTGATTTCAATTTTTTCCACTCATCAGAGCTTAGTTGAAAGGCATAATCTTCGGTGAATTTTTCGGCATTACGTTTGCGGTACTGATTTACGGCGCTGACCGTCGTTTCAAAAAAACTTGCAAGCTCACGTGCCATAATGACAGGTATCCCCCGAACAACAACAATAGAATGCTTAATTTCATTTTCAGTCAATTTGTCCTCCATTTAAGAAATTTCTCGCCCTTTTGTCAGCGCCCAAGAAATACCGTCCCCTGAAACAACGCCCATGACTTCGCGCCCGAGATTGCGCTCAAGCGTGTCGCGCCAAGGTACGAGAGAGAAGTCTTTGGCGCGTTCTATAACGGCGTATTTTCCGCTTGGCCTAGTGATGGATTCTCTGTAAATACCTCTTACTTTATTGCCTTGCGAATGTGCCGCGAACGATTTTCCAAGTTCGGTTTCTAATGGAGCTGCGGCCAGTTTTAAATCACGGCTTTCCAGTTGGTCTAAATGTGCTTGCGTAATTGCAGCGTCGGTATTTTTGATAATACTTTCGCTAACAAGATATTGCCGCCGTAAAACCTCGGCCTGCTTAACCGTGTCGCCATACCCTTTATAGTCGGCCTGATCATCATCCAAAAGCCGTTCATCAAGCCATGTTCGCCCTAGTGTTTGTGCAAGCTCGTTTAGAGGCACACGCGACACTATGCGCATATCAACTGGCTTGCCCTGTGCTTTGGATTTTTCAAAATCTATTGCCCGTTTTAAATAATCATGCGGGATCCTCCATGAGCCGTCGCTATTTCGCGTTGCGTGGCCTGCACGCCGCATGGCTTCGAGCCGCCTGACATGGGCCTTAATATATTCAGAACGTGCGGAAGGGTCAGAGGCTTGGTGAGCAGCCGGGCTATAATCGCCATTACGCGCTGCTGCAATCTTCTCGATTGTCACATCGGATTGCTTCGGCTGAATATCGGCGGGCTTTATGCTCACTGTCATTCCCGCTTCAATATTCTCAATGCTAGAGTTGCCGCCTGTACTCACATAAATCGCTTCTCCCTCCAGCGTATCAATCACCATAAAAGCACGGTCATTTACATCGTCCAAAATTCCGCTTTTGATAACCAGCCCTGTGATATGCTGGGCGCGGGCATCAAATGGGTCGTAAATATTATCAGAGACAGATGGTCTATCTAGTTTCGCCGCGCTTAAAGCTTTATGATAGGCTTTTAGAATATCGCCGCGTTCACCAAGCCGTCTCAAAGTGCGCTCCATAGACGGGTTTAGTTTCCAAGTCCGCTTGCTGATATTTTCGGCAAGTCCCATGCGGCTAAGATGTTTAAGGCGGGCAATGTTTAGCCGCCATGACCAATCACTTCCGTCCATGGGCGAGACACGCAGATCCACTATATTGGAAACGGAAAGGCTTTGGAGGTCACGGTCAAGCTGGGTGAACCTCTCTTGGGTGACTTGCTTGGCAAGACTGACGGCAGTTTCCATCTGGTTTATGGGGCCAAGCTCAAGCGTGACGAGTTCCTCGGCTCTGTTTCTAATACCGTAAGAAATATACTCACGCGGGATAACCAAATTTGTCCCGTCGTCGCGCACACCGCGAATGACGATATGTGTATGCGGGAAAGCCGTATCATAATGATTGGCTGCCACCCAATCGAGTTTCGTATCTAGGTCATTTTCCATCTGCGCTACTAATCCACGGGTATATGAGATGAGGTCGTTCATATCTTTGCCGTCCTCGGCAGACACCACAATTCTAAACTGGTGCCGATCTGACTGACCACGTTCATAAAACGCTTCGCCGTCAACGAACAAATCTTCGCGGTCAAACAGATAGCCTTTGCCGCCGTCTAATGCCGCACTATCGCGTTCAATATATTGTAGATGAAGCGCTTGCCCTTTCGCGCCGCCGCCGACCATTTTGACAAGGTTGACTTTAACAATAACGCGCCGTGAAAAAAACTGCTCTGCAACGCTTCGACTGTTCCGCTTTCCGCCGCCGCCAGAAGAACGCCGACTTGCATTTGCAGCCCGCCTTATGCGCCCTGCAAAGCTGACGAACTTTCCTGTTCCGCTCGGCGAGAATATACGGCCAAGTTTCACATTAAATGGATTATCGCCGTGCCCGCTCATGAGGGATACACAGGGACATGGCGGGACATACAAGGACGTGGCCCAGCTAAAACCCACACTACTATGGGGGTTATAGCGGAATCGCTGGCCCACCCCAAAAGGCCTCTGGCCCACAAAAAACGATGTGCAGACAATAGCTTAGCCCATTTTGGGCCAAGCCCTTTATCTTGCCCTGACCCCGCCATCATTTTTCGCCCTCCATAACCACCCTTTTGAGTGCGGCGTCATTTTTGCCGTTTCCTAAATACTGCACCCGTCCGAGTATATTCTCTTTGCTAACAGGGCCAAAATAACGGCTATCGAAACCCGCCTGCACATCCTTAGAGATGAGGAAATACTCATCCGCATTAAGGGTAAAGCAACCCGATAATAACGGCATTTCGCGCCCCAAACCATCCTGCGCTAATTGGTAAATATCAGGACGGTTTGGCACACGAACCCGCATATTTTGAATACAAATATAAGCCCCAGGTACTGCCCAAATGGTTTTTATAAGGGGGTAATCATAGGGTAAATAATCCCGTGCGTGGGCAAGGCGGCGCGCCGTTTCAGGCGCGTAGGCTGCTACCAATATATCGTTTGTAAGCGCGTCTTTTGGCCGTATTCTATACCATCCAACAGGTGCACTTTCGCTTGGATTATACAGCAAAACTGGCTTTGGCGGGAACGCGATTTCCACCGAACTTGCGACTATGAGCAGCATTGCGCCGCCGCTTATGAGGACTTTTCCAATCATGGCGCTAGCTTTCTAAAGGCAGCATGTAGCTCTATCTCGCCGTGCTTAACGGGGCGCGGAGCGCAGCGAATAATGATACCATTTTGAAAATGCCGCCAACGAGTTTCAGGGATGATTGATAGATCTCCACCCGCTTGCGTCTCCCAGTAATCAAGCCGCGTTAGCGCTTGTTTTACGGCGTTGACGCCGCTTACATTGACTAGAATATATGCACCGGGGAGAATGCCTGCATACTTTTGTATGCGGCCTTCTTGCACCGTTTTGGCAATGACTAACCGCCAAAGCGTTGTTCCGTATTCATTGCGCTTCCAACGTATATAGCCAAATATATTATCAGGGCTTAACGCTGCTACGGTTCTATAATTATCTAACTTGGTCACCAACTGCGGGACGCCGAAGCGCAGACGATGATTGCAAACATCAGGCACAAAGTGCTGACATATGAGCGTAAGATCAGGCACCTGTTGGCACCGGGCTACGCTCGCATCCAAGCGCATTAGCGCTTGACCAGTTTCTTAAATCCCGAATGTGATAGAGAACACGGCTTCCGTGTTTCCTATATGTCGGGCCTTCATCCCGCCACCTCATATTGCGTAAGGTTTTGGGTGTGATCCGTAGAAACTTTGCAGCTTCCACTTCATTTAGGTAGGGACTTTTATCATCTATTCCCATGTTTACCTCCATTCACTTTTTAGCAAACACGCATGACTTTGCGTATCTGCAAAACGAATCAAGACACAAAATGGAGGGTTTGAGAACTGTTAAAGCGCACGGGTTGGTTTTAACACCCCCAAATTTACAGGGGTAAAAGAGTGAAATATGGCGCTAATTATTGTCCAATATCTTTAAAAAATCCCCGTAAATATAACGCTTAGCGCGTGTATATGCATTACGACTAGTTTGCCAATATTTTTCATAATCATCGCCCGAATTTTCTATGATTTCTTTGCCAAAAATAGCGATCATTACGTCTTTCCACGTCCCGCCAGCCTCTCTTACATCATAGGCAATCATGCAAATTTGGTTCAAATCTACCCGTTTTGGCAAGTGTAAAGGGGCGCTTTTGGAGAGTGAACCGTCATAGATTCCGAACAATTCAGACGCGGTTTTAGCCCGTTTTTCCATGTCGGATATACGGTTAAATTCAACGCCAATGAGGACATTTTCATCGTTCAAGTCTATGTCGTCACACTGCATTTGAAACCAGAAATTCTCGCCCATAAGCCGTATATGGTATGAACCATCCGCGCCCTTAAAATGAGTACGGGCTGCGGAGTAATCAGATAGCTTGATATACTGGCTTTTATCATCGACATTTTGCGCGTCAACTATGTGGAAACGCATCACCGATTTGAACACATTTGGATGCCAAAAAACATTGGCTTTATGAGCGTCATAAGCGGGGTTTGCAGGCAGTGATAAGCCCCATTTTTCAAGCTCTGGATAGCTTCGAGAAGCGATTATTTTAAGCGTTCCATCACCGAGTTTGACCGTCTCTAAACCCTTATCTACTAGGGAATTATAGAGTTTTATATACTTTGGATGGCGGCGCGAAACCTCCCATGCCCAAGCTGCATATGCGTTCCAAACGGGTTTCAATGGAATCATCCTTTCTTCTTACTGTATGCTTAGCAATTATTGAGCAAATAATCTACTTATAAGTGTGTCTTTTATTTCGCGCAAAGACACTAAAAAACCCGCTTGGCTGGAAGCCAAACGGGTTAGTTTTAGAGCGAATAAACCTAGTCTTTAGGGTTCCAAAGCAGAGCGAATTCATTGTCTTCACCGCCTGCATTTTGTCCAAGATTAGCGTAGAGTTTTGAGCCGCTAATGTTGGGGTGAACAAAGGTAATCGACACATAGTCTTTACCCGATGTTTTACCCGTTCTGTTCCACGCGCCGCCGACTTCGCCGAGGGTCTTGCCAAAGATGCGGTAATCTGGTTCGCGGCTCTTCGGTGCTTTGGACTCGTTGGGGATAATTTTAATCCGCTCATTGATGCCCATCGCAAGGATGCCTTCATAGTTACCGTTTTCACTTTGTGTTACATATCCAAGTGCTTTTGCCATTGTTTTAGTCTCCATATAGTGTCGCAAGAAGCCAATCCCTTTGCTGACGCCCGATATGAAGCGGGCAGACCACTGCCTGTCATACCTTCAAAAATAAAACATAATGTGGGCACGCGCTGGCGCGTGTACCCGAAGAAGCCGCTATTTTGTTTCGCGATAAGACGCGCAGCGGCTAGGAAAATAGTGGCTTAGTAGGGTTGAAAGGCTTTGGGCTGGCTGCTCATGTTAGGGTGAGAAGTAAGGGGAATGGGTTTTTGCCGTTCGATATATGGAGTTCCCGGCTGAAACATAAATGGTAAAAGGGCTTGGATATGTGGCCCACATTGACAATGGTGACTGTGCAGGTATCCGAAACTTGCGTATGTATAGGGGACAATGGGCGGATTAAAATGCCCCAATGAGTCCAAAATACCGAGGGGCCAATAGCCTGATTTTCCATGTCTTTGATAAGACCATCCCGAAGTTGGTAGTGCGCGGAACGGAACCCCTAAAGCATCTGCGAAAAGCCTCTGTGTTCTTTTAGCTTTATTCATTCCAATTTTAACGTTTCTAAACTGTGCGCCAATCTTGAGTGAAATGTCTGCTGCTAAGCCAATGTATTTGCCATTCATTGGAATTCAAAAGACTTGGCTTATCTGCATTAGAACTAACTCGCTTGGCTACCCGCCAAGCGGATTATTTGGTTCTTTTGCTTTGCATCTGCCTGTTGCTCTTATTCCAAAACTACCGTAATCAAGAGATGCGTCTTGCAAAATCAAGGCGTGGGGATCGTCAACCCCTTTGAAAACTGTAGACGGTCTTTTGCGGCATGTCTTCGTACATATTTGCACATTCGGAATTGGCCGGATGGTGCGAAATGTCCAAGGCACTCTTGCTTGCAAGAAGCCCAAAAACCGCGCACAGAGTCCTACGGTTCTCTGTTTTGACGACATCCGGCTTCTCGGATGCAATGTTGAAACGACAGGAAACCGCCATGCTAACAAACTATTATTTCCATAAATATCTATATGCGCTTTTACGCGCTAGCAACGGCATAAACTACCGATTTTGCGTAAGCCACACAATGGCCGTTCAAAACTTAGACCTTGACCTTAGTGATGTTTTTCGACGTATTAGGCGAATTGCACAAAAATATTGGTACACGCCTGTGAAATACCATCACGAATTAAAGGGGTAATCTACATGCCAAATAAGAAAAGAGCCGTCGAAGACATTCCGTTTATGATGTTAGAAAGCGGTAAAATCACATCAAATATGGGCTATTGGATTGGCGGTGTTTCCTCGACAGGCTATCAAGAAGTCAGCAAATGCCCGCCTATTCAGATCAGTACGCTTACGCAAAACCTAGCCGATAGTATATTGGCTTCGCCCGATCCCGAAGATGCAGACGCGCTTCAAGCCTTAGCCGAAGACCTTAAAAACAGCCTGGACATAACAAATAAAACGATAGCCAAACTCAAACAAACATAACCCAAATAAAAACCGCCGCACCTGATTAGGGCGCGGCGGCTCGCCGCCTAGCGTCTGTGGAGACTGGCTGTGCTAGGCGATTTCCCATAATTTACGCCGCGTCTTTAAGCGGCGTTTCTTCTTTTGGTTGCTGTTCCGCGAGCATTTTTTCCACGGCTTGGCTGGCAAGTGCAGATTTGCAATCCCCATCTTCTAAATACCCACTTGCAGGGAAGCCCATCCATCTTGGCCGCCAGTCAGGGTCAGGCGTGTCAACGCCGTGACCTGCTATGCGGTTGGTGATGATATTTTTCTGAACTTTACCCGTATCAGTCAGCACGGAATCAGCAACCGACTCCCCTGCAATATCGGCAACCATTGCATTGATAACCCGCTTATCGCGCAAGATTTCAAAGAACGCTTCATCTGGTTGCCATAGGGGTAGCATATCAATCTCGGTAACTTGTCCGATGGCCGCAACAAGCAATGAACTACTAGATAGGCTATTTGCCATAGCAACTGCCATGACCCGCATGACCTCATCATCGGTAAAATCCAAGAGTTTGATGAATACAGATGTACTGGTCATACTGCCACCTGCGCCTACAATTTCTGCGTCCTCCCACAAAATCCCGAGCAATTTACGAACGCTTTCGCGCTCATTCGTAAATTGGTTGTGGGAAATACTGCTCTCAACGCTCTCACGGGTTTTGTCTTTAATGGCTCCCGTATGATGGGCGCTTACACCCCACAGATTTGACCCTGCTATCATGTGTGCCACGGCTAATCGCATGGCGATTTGCGGGTTTTCAATTAACGCCGCTCTTGCCGCCGCATGGCGGTGCAATCCAATATAGCTATTGAGCGGGCCTGACATTTCAGGCTTTGAAGTCTTAGGTTTGCTCCCACCCTCTTTATCGCCGCTTAATATAGCGTCGATTTTCTTAGCATCGTCATTGGTTAAATACCCAAGATGGGCTTCAACTTGCCCGTTGTGTGAAGTTTCGACAAACACTTTACCGCCTGCTTCTTGTGGCCGTTTGCAATACTGCCACGCATGGAAACTCTCGCCCCTGTCCATGACTATAACTTCGCTCCATCCTTGGCCGCGTAATTCTTTTACGGCTGTGGCAATAGCCTTGTTTTGGTATTCCCAAAACGTATCAGGGTCACGGAAATAGCTATCATCATCAAAAAGGTCTGTGATGATCGTCCCGTCATAGTCAGCTAAATCGAACAAAGCCGTTTTGGTGGAGATGTTATTACCGCCTGACAGCCATGCCTTTAATTCATCTCCATGCGGTGCGTATTGCTCCTCGTCATTAAACAAGACAAGCCAAGCGGCTTGCTGCTTAAGCGTTGCCAGTGTCAAAGCGCGTATGGTGGAAACGCGGATTTTCTCATTGGCATAAAGGTCGCGGATTTCAGGAATGAGTTCTGACAGTGCCAATATGCGTTTGACCTTAATTTCAGTTACGCCAAAATAGGCGGCAATATCTTCAAGGCTTCGGCCTGATTTTTTCAATCTGCCGAAAGCTTCATATTGCTCCATTTCGGTTGCAGGAAGCCGTGCGATGTTTTCAATAATAGACGCTTCTATAGCCGCAGAATTGTCGCCATCTTCCAAGATACCACACGGGGCTTTGAGTTTCTTGCCCGTTTCCTTAGAAACAATACGAAGTGCGAATAATCGTCTGCGCCCTGCAACAACGCCGTAGCTTTTGCCCTCCTTGCGTACAAGCATACTTTGCTGAACGCCATTTTCTCGAATGCTCTGCAATATGTCAGATACATCGGGGGCTTTGCCGCCGCACCGCATATTGGAACGTGATACTTTTAATTGCCCGATTGGGATTTCTTTGAGTTTCATTTTAGTCTCCATTTGAGTTAGCGATGAAGTCTAAAAGGTCGATTTGCGCTAGGCCGACTTCATCAAAAAGGCCAAGGTCACAAGGTTTCTGAACCGCAAACGGGTTGCGTTTGGGAGTCATAGGGTGGGTAGTTCGGGCGGTAAGTTTCTCGCCAAGGGTGATGGGACGCACCCCGTCAATTAGAGTCTGCGCCCCGACTTCCGTTTCTTCAATTTTAGGATTGGCGCTCATGCCGCAATTTCCAAAGCCTTGGCAGTATCGGGGTCTGGCATTTGGCTAGCAAGAATGTAATCAGCCGCTTTTGATGCAAGAGATGCGGCGCGAAATATCGCCCGTTTGTCGTCTTTAAGCACTCGAAGCCATGAACCAAGATAATCAATATGGCGCACGGTTGGGACAATCGAAAGCGCGGCGCAAACAAATGCACTTGTCATTTCCGCGACAAGTTCTTCCTTGGCGTAGGGAATGGAACCTTTCGCGCCTTTTATATCGCGCTCAAGTCTTGATTTGTGACCTGTCCAGTGTCCAAGTTCGTGAAAGCAAGTGCGGTAATAGTTGATTTGCTCAAAGAATGCGGGTTGTGGCGGCACTTGGATAAAGTCTTTTGACGGGACGTAAAAAGCCCTGTCCCCTCCAATGCGAAAATCTGCGCCTGTTGCCTTTATCAATTTTTCAGCAATGGGAATGGTTTCGCACTCGGGCAACGACATTGCGCCCGCGTAAAGTTCGGGCGGCAAGTCCTCGCACTGGTCGGCATTAAATACGGTATAGCGTTTTAAAAATCCAATTTTCTGCGGGTCGGTTCCGTCCGCTTGTGCGCGTATGGCTTCCGCTTTGGGTATAAAGGTATCAGCGTAACATACCGCCGTGCCGCACTCACCTTTTCTGACATTACCGCCAAGGGTTAAGGCTTGTTTATAGGTAAGCCAAACTTGCGTTGTGCGCCGCGTTTCCATGGCCGCGCCCCATAAGAGCAATATATTTATGCCCGAATAATTTCGTTTTGTATGTCCGTTGCTTGGCAAGCCCAAAGGCGTGGTAATATCAGGTCTGCCCCAAGGCTGTGCCCAAGGCGCCTGTCCTGCTTCCAGTTCACGAATTATGGTTTCCGTAACATCTTGATAAAGGTCGGTACGTTTTTTACGTCTATTCTTTTTGGGTTTTGGTGCGGGTAATAATGCTACAGGCACAAGGTCGGATTTTGGGTGTTGCAAAGCAGTTAAGGCCATCGGTTTGTCTCCAATGCCGCGCCAAGTGCACCTGCCAATCAGACGCAAAACAATTCCCCCCGCAGGGGGGCGGGGGTGGGCGGCAAGGAGGCCATCAGGCAGTGGGCATTAGGGGATGGTGCAAGGGTTTTGGTAGGACGGCTTTAATGAACGCAAACGATTTTATGCCAAAGCCCTTGCAGCATCACCGCCCGCTGCCAGACTGGCCGTCCGCCCACTCCCGTCGCCCGAGGAGGAATCTTAAAATGAAATGCCGTCGCGCAGCGGCGCTTCGGGGCAAGGCGGAGCCGCGCAGGCGTCAGGGATCAAAGCCCTTTTTTAATCATGGGTGGAGACAAGCGAAGCTCTTGCGAAGCGCAG
>Ga0209633_10003245_pt1 | contig 15115 bp, 15 predicted proteins | sample Cruoilmetagenom1_FD_187290 | JGI IMG/M metagenome (GOLD analysis project Ga0209633, IMG submission 187290) | Oil polluted marine microbial communities from Coal Oil Point, Santa Barbara, California, USA - Sample 1 (SPAdes) (version 2) | ecosystem: Environmental > Aquatic > Marine > Oil seeps ... | reverse complement strand
GAATAGCAAGCTATTTCAATATTTTTTTACTTTTAGATCGGGCAAAGATGGCCTGAAGCTGTGATGCATAATTGGGGAAGTTAATTCGTCCTCGTTCCTAACCTTGAATGGGTGACCTCTTTGTTTCCCTAAAAGAAAATCAGTTGTAATAAAAAATGTGCCATGATATCATTTTTTTTACGGTCATGAAAACAGATTCCTTCAGGTTCCATTTCTATTCAGACGAAGGAAACGAACCACCACATATTCATGTCGCAACTCCTGATGGTGAGTGTAAATTTTGGCTTCAACCAGTTAGATTGGCAAGAAATAAAGGTGTACCACCAGTGACCATCAGGAAAATAGAAAAGATAGTATTTGAAAATCAACTTCTTTTAATGGAAAAATATAATGAATCTCGATATAAATAAAATGGAAAGCGTAGAACCTGCCGCTATCAAGGTTTGGACGGCAGGCAGAACGATTTACATCGAATTAACAGATAGTCGCATTATTGGATTTCCGGCAGATCGTTTTAAACTTCTATCTAAAGCTACAGATGGTCAGCTTAAAGAAGTGAAAATAAGGTTGAATGGATTCGCATTGTGCTGGGAATCACTTGATGAAGACATTACAGTGCCTGGGATTATTGCAGGCAATTTTCAATTGCCCCTTCAAGTGGTATTATAAATCCAATAAAAATCCTTTTTTTCTATCGCCACCTGCAGCAACACCCTCAGGATCATCATCGCAAAGACTCATCGCCAGGCCATAGCCTCCTCCCTCACTCCATTCTGAAATTTATTCTTTTCTCTGTATAAATTTCCGGCATTAATAACAAAACCAAACATAGTAAGAACGAGGACGAATTAACTTCCCTATAGGCCAAAATTGTTTAAGACTTCTTTTACTTCAGGAAACTTGACCGACAGTTTTTTTATAGCCAGGACTACGGCTTTTTCTCTCGTTCCCTGGCTCTGCCTAAGAATGCATACCACAAGGCCCTGCCTTTTTTAGATCAGCGGTTTTATACTACCACCAATCCCTCTATCCTTGTGAAATTGTTTATCTGAACATCTATACAACAAGATAAAAATAAGTCTCCATTAAACCAGAGCATGAATTTTGATTCTTTGCTGTTGCTGCAGAAAATTCAACGAATCAATAACAATTCCGGGACAATCCCGGCTGGCGCGGGTAGGGAAAGTATTATATTTTAGTGAGTTTTGGTGCGTAAGGCAGAGCCTTTAGGTATGCATTCTTAGGCAGAGCCTGGGAACGAAAAAGTAAGTTAGAGAATGGGTCTTAAAATTTACACAGTGGTATAACAACCATCATCGGCACAGTGGAATAAATTTTGTTACACCCCATGCCCGGCATAGCGGTAGAGATAAGGAAATACTAAAGAATCGTGAAAAAGTATATAGAGAAGGCAAAATACGTAACCCAGAGCGTTGGGCAGGAAATATCAGGAATTGGGATTTAATTGAAAAAGTTAATTTAAACCCCGATAAAGAGAGCTTGGATTTTGAGAGATAGAATTGTACATTGTCAATATCTGGAGAAACGAAGTCAGGATATCCTGAGGAGGAAACCTGACAAGGGATATCCAGATGCAGGTAGTATAGCAAAATACTACATGGGAAGATGCCTCATGGGTGGCTTCCCAACCAAAATTTTGCTAACTATCCTGCCCATGCCTTAAAAAACCTAAGAAGAATGAGCAAAGCGAATTAAATGCGTACTTTAAAAAATATTATTACAAAAAAATAATTTTAATTTAGTCGACAACTTGCTTGACAAACACCGCTATTTGCATTGTGGTAGATGGATTATACGCGAATAAGGCACTTTTTAATCGTTGCAGCCAACTGAATTGGTCTTATATCATCGCATTTAAAAAGGGAAATCTGAAGAGCGTGTGGACAGAAATTAATTCATTAAGGAACGGGGACGAATTAACTTCCCCAAGTAGACGCACAAATTTAGGTCAGGTTTGTTCGATCTAAAAGTAGAAAAGTTGCAGGAATAGCAAGCTATTTCAATATTTTTCTACTTTTAGATCGGGAAAAGATGGCCTGAAGCTGTGATGCATAGTTGAGGATGTTAATTCGTCCTCGTTCCTTAGCATCCAAAAACTATTTTCAATCATTACAGATAGCCCATATGATAGTCAGTATAGTGGAGCTTTGCAAAACGATCAAAGAAATCCGCAAGAAAATGACACTTAAGTTTTTGTGGGAATCTCTGATAGGATTTTTAAAATACTGTCAGATACCCCAGAACACTCTCAACTCTGTTCTAAATAAGAGAACCCATTTTCAGTTTAAATGATGCCAAAGGAGATGCTCTGCTCCGAAATACAGAGATAACCCAAAAAAAATCCAGGAGGTGCCGATAAAAAATTAGAGCAAAGGACAGAGAGAGCAATCCGGTAATCACACATTAAAAGTGGGGATTATTGAGAAAAGGAATCGGTATGCCTAAATTTTGAAAAGCAGTTCTTCAGTTTAAAATGCATGAATTGATTCTGAATCGCTGCTCGACATTCGCAAAACTTGCAGCCGACCTGATACATTCACTTATTGCATCAAGGATATCAATATCTTTTACCTTCTTTATCCCGGGATAAAGCTTCATGCCTGCGGTGCCAAACTTCAGATCCAGCCCAAGTCTTACAGCTTTCAACATTCCTTATCGTATACTTTCCGGAATATGCTGATTATCTTATCCTGGTAAAGCCCCTCTGTATTTTTTGCATTTATGGCATTTTTTGCAGCCAGAACCACCAACTCAAACGGGTTGGAGCTATTCATCAGTTCTTCAAAAGAAGATTCAAGGATCTTGTATGTCCTGTATTTATAAACAAGCTTTGTATCGAAAAAATCGTATCTGGAAAGGCATAGGGGGCAGGTCTTCATTCTTCACGCTTTTATCTTTTTTTCAATCTTTGAAATTTTTCTTTCAAGCTTTTTGTCTTTTCTTATTTTATCTTTAAAACGCCTGCATGCATGGGAAACGCCGGATTCTCCAATCCCGAAATAAGCGCCGATATCTTTTAGTTTTTCGTCGGTATATCTATGGCAAAGAAACATTTTTATATTTCGGCCCAAAGCCGCTTCTTTTCCGAAAACGGATTCAACTTCATCGAATATATCTTTCAGAGATGCTTTATCAATCAATTCTTTTAAAGCCGGAAGATTTTTATCAGGTTTTTTGCACGATAAAAATTTATCCTTTATAAAGTCTATAAAGTCAGGGCTACCCAGTAACGTCGAACTCACAACCTCATCTAATGGGTTATCATATTTCTTGTTAACTATTGCGGTTACAAACTTGTGATACCCTTTTTGTGCAATTGAAACTTTTTTACCGAAATATCCAAGAATAAAATCTCTATACAACCATCCCGGAGGTTTTTTTTCACCGATGTAAAATTTATAGCTCGACCATTCATATTCCTCCGGAGTTTTAACCATTTTTGCTCTGACCGGGTTTAAATGAATATATCGTGAAAGTTCTTTTGCGTATTCATCAATATTAACGAGTATCGCTTTGTAACGCCCCTGAAACAAATGCCCGGATCGTCCGCGTTTTATATTAAAATAAGTTGTATATGCACCATTAATATGTCGCATGATTTGAGGCAGATTTCCGGAAGGTGTTTCAAGCAACAGATGATAATGGGTGTTCATTAAACAGAATACATGAATAACTGCATCGTATCTTTTTGCAGCCGATTCAAAATATTCAAGAAATTTTTCCCTGTCACTCCTGTTCTTGAATATATTTTTCCGTTCATTACCACGGGAAGTTACATGATAAAAGGCTCCAGGGTAGGTTATTCTCAAGGGACGAGCCATTATCAATCCTTTTTATATAGAGCTATATTGTGATGCGAATCTTATAGCCCTTTATCATGCTGTTTGTCAAGAATGAAGACCTGACCCCTTTATTTTCTTTATTTTCTTTATAACTTTTTTAATATCTTCAGGCCGGTCTACTCCGATACTTTGGTGAGTTGTAAGAACAATGTGAATCGGGATATTGTTTTCCAGCAAACGTAATTGCTCTAACTTTTCAGTATGTTCAAGCTTGCCTTCTGGCAGAGCTACAAATTTTTTAAGAATTTTCATGCGAAAAGCATATAATCCTATGTGTCCGTAAATCTCATGCTTTTTGTTATTCCTTGAATAAGGAATAATTGATCTGGAGAAATAAAGTGCTTTGTTGTTCTCTCCGAAAACGACTTTAACCCGATCAGGATTTTTGGCATCCTCCGCATCTATTTTTTTTGCCATTGTTGTTACAAGTATCTCGGAGTTTACAAAAGGCTCAATAAGTTCTGTGAGCATTTTCGGTTCTATCGCAGGTTCGTCTCCCTGTATGTTTATAACAACGACATCATCAGGGAGATCAAGAATTTCAGCCGCTTCCATTACTCTATCTGTGCCACTGGGATGTTCAGGCAGTGTCATCACAACAGGGATATCAAATTTTTCTGCGACAGAATATATTCTTCTATCATCTGTTGCCAAAACTGTCTTTACAAGCTCGGGGCATCGGGATGCGCGTTGAAAAACATGCCAGAACATCGGCTTGCCGAGAATATCGGCCAGGGGTTTGCCTGGAAATCTTGTAGAAGCGTATCTAACCGGTATGATTCCATAACAAGCAGGAATATTTTTCAAAGGTTTGTTATTATTCTTTATTTTTTTTCCAAAGATGGCATTCACCGCACATTATAGGTCCATTTTTTTTTTGCTTGTGACATCCTGTGCAGTTATTATGGAAAGCTTTCATTAGAGACGGGGTGTCTCCGGATGCCTTTAATTTATGGCAGTCAGAACATTGCTGGTCCTCAGATGATTCATCTTCAATAATACGGCCATCTTTGTAAATATGGTGACAGGCATTACACTCTTCTATTTCGGCTTTCTCATTATGCTCATCGTGCTTGAATATTGATGGCGTTCTTCTTGGGTTTTTAAAGACGCTGTTGTCGATTTCAACCATCTCTTCCTGGGCATATACCGACGTAAAGATAAGAGGTAAAATCATTACTACTACAACTAAGTAAAACAGTTTATTTTTACTCATATTATTCCTTTTGAATCAGGCCGATTTTTCCATAACTTCATAAATTATATCACTTATGAATTTAATTTCCATATTAATTTTGTAATGATGCAGAATATCCTCAAGTCCGCTGTGGCAGTTATGACATGGTGATAGCAAAACTTCTGCTCCGGTGGCAATAAGCTGGTCAGCTTTAACCTTGTTACTTACCATTCGTTTATTTTTAAAAGGAGGCCCGCAATTAATTACTCCTCCACCAGCATTACAGCAATAATTATGTTCCCTGTTTGGATGCATTTCTATGAAGTTATCACATAGTTCATTCACAACATATCGAGCCTTATCGGCAAGGCCTCTTCCTCTTATAACATTACACGGATCGTGAAGAGTAACACTTTTTTTAAATTTTTCCGGAATTTTAATTTTTCCTGCTTTTAAAAGATCATAATAAAATTCTATGGCATGAATAATCGGCACAGGAGGCATTTTCCAGCCAAGCCAGCGGTTACCAACGTCATACACAGAGCGAAAAGCATGGCCGCATTCACCCATGACAATTTTTTTTACTTTTAAGCGGGCAGCAGTATCAAAATGGGATCGTTTAAGACGTCCCATAATTTCAAAATCGCCGGTATACATAGCCATGTCGCTATTATCCCATCCTGGAGTAGCGGGCATTGTCCAGTCAATTTTTGCTGTATTCATTATTATAGCAGCCTGATAAATTAACTGAGCCAGAAATTTTGGTTCCGGGGCAATAACAGAGTACATAATCTCTGCCCCTTCTTTTTCGATAGGGATCCTGAGTTTTGGGAGTTCCGCCTGCGCATCTTCTTCCTGCCATTGCAGGGTATCCACCCATTCATCTTCTTTGACCCACATTTGATTCATGGTTACAGAATGGCTGTGTGCCGTATCCTGGATATAGAGAGCAGTTACACCCAGCTTATGACAAATTCTCCGTACTACCTTCATCATATATGCAACATCAATTCCAAAGGGGCAATACATTGAACAGCGTCTGCATAAATTACACTCTGTAGATGCTATTATAGATGCACTTTTAATAAATTCCGGGCTGACTTTCCCCTTTTTCTTGAATATTTCACCTAATGTTCTTTTAACTTTGCCCGCAGGGGAATATTTGGGATCACGACCCATGGAAAGGAAATGATGGCAGGCATCAGAACATAGACCGCAATGAACACATGTATCAACATAAATTTTAAGACGTTCACCTGTCTCGTTATCCAGGACACTTTTTATAGTCTCTTCAATTTGTTTATTATCAAGTTTTGCTCCACCCTTTTCAATACCTTCATCAAGTATCTTGGCTTGTTCGTCATTTACAGCACACTCAGGCATTAAAACCTCCAACTCATATAAAATTAAAAAAATACGATTTTACTGATCATTTTTATAAAATTTATTTTACCAATCCCTGGAATGACAAACCCCTCCAAATTCAGAGCCAGTATAACCTCTGGTAAAAGGAGCAAAGAGCATGTGGCTTAATCTGGTAAAAGGAATTGCCATAAGCATGATTTCACCTGTAACAATGTGCAGAATAAGCCAGAATTGATAAGAACTCCACTGGTGGTAAGCTATGAACCCTGTCAAAAAAGGTAATGCAACTATGGCTAATAAAAAATAATCGGATGCTGTAGACAAAAAACGAACTTCAGGCTCCTTGAGCCTTCGAACAAGAAAAAAAATAGTACACAAGACTAAGATTATTGTCATGATATCGGCTACAGGATCAGGGATTGACCAGCAGGATATATTCCACGATTCATCCCATAGAAGATTGTGGGAAAAAAGAAAAAGAGGCACAATTATAAGGCAGATGTGAAAGGTAAAGGTCACTATTGTCATAAATGGATGCTTTCTCATATTGACTGTTCCAAAGGGTATCAGCCAATGCATAATTGATCGCAAACTGTATTTCCAGCTCCAGAATGTAAAGATAAAGCTTTCTTTTTTTTTAACCATAATGAACATTTTAATTATTCTGTACAGACTGCCGGCGATAAAGATAAAAAATGCAGTCCATGCCAAAGGGCCCCGTACAAAATTATACAAATCGTGCATATTCTATTCCTCTTGTCAAACAATCTCGTTTACAGGTATAATATATCGATAATATTTATTATTTTCAATAGTTTTAATGAGTATTCTGTCTCCGGCCTGGTTGAAAATGGGCTCCCATACAGCATCACATTCATTCGCCCACAATATATCATCTATTGCTATAGTGTATTTCCCGTTTTTTTCCATTTTAACTGCCACATGTTCACTATCAGGGCTGAAAACCGGATCCCACACCATATCGAAATTGTTTCCCCATTTTTCACCGTCAATTGCTACTACCCATTTATCGGAATTTTTGGCAATAGCGGCAACTTTTTTGTTATCAGGGCTAAAAACAGGATCGCATACAAAATCTTCAAATGTGATTTCCCAGGGTTTATCGTTAACGGCTATTGTCCATTTTCCAAATCGGGGGGCTGCGACTGCAGCTATTTTACTTCCGTCAAAGCTGTATTTATGATGCCATAATTGCACAAATTTGCTGTCCCACAAAATTCTTCCGTCTTCAGCCAGTGTCCATTTCTCTCCAATTTTTACAGGAGCAGTTACTGCTGTGCCGGAAGGATTGAATAAAGGTTCCCATACACAGCTAAAAGATTGATCCCATGGCTTACCATTAACTACAATTGTATAGTCATATAGAGACGACCTTGCCTCTGCCGCAAGACTATTGGCATCAGGGCTAAAAGACATATTCCATACATTTACAAAATTTTTATCCCAGACTGTGCCATTTGCTGCTACAGTATAAATACCCTTCTGAAATTTGAAAATTTCACCCTCTTTATGTGGCAAAACCTGCACGGATGCTGCTGTTTTCGTACCATCGTGGCTTAAGATCATATTGGTCATATTATCAAAAGACTTTTCCCATGGTATTCCGTTTAAAGCCATAGAATATTTCGTGTCTTGCTGAACCGCTGCGGCAATATCCGTTCCTGACTTGCTAAAAAGAGTATTCCATAAGTAATCGAATTTATTTTCCCATGGTATGCCGTCTACTGCAAGCGTCCATTCTTCATCTTCCGATACAATAGCAGTCAGTCTTCCGTCAGGAGAAAATCTTAGAAGCCAGATTTTGTCAAATATATTTTCCCATGTTTCTCCATTTACGCATACACTGAATTCAGCTTCATCAATATTTACAATGGCGGCTATTTTTTCACCGTCAGGGCTTGTATGCAGCTCTTCAATCCAGTTAAACTTATTTTCCCAACTGCTTATGTCGGCCACCAACCTTTTGCCGATATTCCAGTCCCACCCACTTATACTGCACATTGACAAGTCTCCATAATATTTTATCCAACAGATATTTCTGACTGTTGCATGGAACATAAGGTGAAAAACAAAAAGTATTAGTCAGGAATATAAGCTCTATTAAGGAACGGGGAAGTTAATTCGTCCTCGTTCCTAATTACCTTAGTAAAAATAATATTGTCATAATTATATTATTTTGTCAATTTTTTTTATGCTTTTCCTATTCTTTGGTCACTACAAAGTCAAAGTTCTGTTAAATGAAGATTGAGAGAGAATACAGGTAATATTTTGAGGTATCCTTCATTTGTCATTGAAAATATCTTGACAATTCTCTATGATCATATAAAAAAGTCAGGTATGGACAGATTTTTAAGGAAAATATTATGCGAATAATTTTATTATCTATTGTGATCTTACTGCATGCCGGGTTTGTTTCAAACGCCGGACAAATACAAAAAACGGTTGATTTAAAAGAAAATATTCCTGTAAAACTTGAGCATATTATAGAGGGAATTGAAAACAGGTATAACAATACAGGCTTTTCTGCTGACTTTGTTCAGGAAACGACATTAAAAGCATTAAATATAACCGATTCCGCAACAGGCAATATGATGGTTAAATATCCGGGAATGATGCGCTGGGAATATGAAAAACCTGACAAACAAATTATTATTACAGACGGTAAATTGCTTTGGATTTACAGACCTGAAGATAATCAGGTGATGATAGGAGAAGCTCCTGTATTTTTTGGAGAAGGAAAAGGAGCGGGTTTTTTATCGGATATGACTGTTTTAAAAAAAAAATTCAATGTCACTCTGAAAAAAACTTCATTAGATGGATTAATTGAACTGAAACTAATACCTAAAAAAAAAGCATTCGATATATCTGCAATCTATCTTTATCTTTCAAAAAAGACGTTTATTATTACTGAAATAGTCACCTGTAATACTTATGATGATAAAACCAGTATAAAATTATATTATATTGAATTTACAAAAAACATGAAGGATACGGAGTTTGCTTTTACGCTGCCTGAGGGTGTAGATATACTACAACTTGATGAGTCGCCGTAGAGAATTATGAATATTGAAAGAGTGCAGGGCGGGCAATGCCCACCCTGCGAATAACAGTTAGAAATTATACAAAATCATCCGGAATATCGGCATTGGTATAGACCTTCTGCACATCATCACAGTCTTCCAGGTTGTCCATCAACCTTATCATCTGTTCCGCTTCCTTACTTTTAAGATCTATTGTATTTTCCGGAAGCATGGTAATTTCCGCTGCAACGTGTTCAATCGACGCGTTTTCTATGGCGGACTTGACTGCTTCAAAGTCCTTGGGGGCAGTTATAATTTCAAAGTTATCGCCATCATCACGCACATCTTCCGCACCTGCATCAATGGCAATATCCATCAGGGTATCTTCGTCAACCACTTGTTTTTCAACAATAATATAGCCTTTTTTAGCAAATATCCATGCTACGCAGCCGTTTTCTCCCAAATTTCCGCCGCCTTTATTAAAGATACTTCTAATGTCCGCCACAGCCCTGTTTTTATTATCCGTTAAAGATTCAAGCAATACTGCAGCACCTCCAGGACCATAACCTTCGTAAATAATCTCTTCGTAATTCACACCTTCCAATTCACCGGTACCTTTTTTGATGGCTCTTGATATATTATCTTTAGGCATATTTTCATTTTTACCAGCAGCAACGGCCGTTCTCAGCCTGGGATTTGCGTCCACATCACCGCCGCCCATGCGCGCTGCAACAGTTATCTCTTTGATCAGTTTTGTGAAAATTTTACCTCGCTTTGCATCCGCAGCGCCCTTTTTATGTTTTATCGTAGACCATTTACTATGTCCTGACATTTCAATCTCCTTTTGTCAAAAAATCCAACCCGATTATATAAATCTCTCTGCTTGCTTTTCTGCAGCTTTGAGGTTTAAAAATTTTCATTTTAGTAAAACTCTTTTTTAACAGATCTGAAAAACATTTAAAATCCTCTCCCTGAAATATTTTACATACAAAATTTCCACCAGGTTTTAATCTTTTTTGCGCACAATCAAGAGCGGCCATGCCAAGATTAAAAGATCTGGCGCTGTCCAAATGCTTATTACCCGTTGTGGAAGGAGCCATATCGCTGAGAACTACATTAAATTTCTTTTTTTCTTTTAACAAATTATTTTGCGATAAAATATCAGCAGTATAAACTGTAACATGCACGGGCAGATTAATCCTTACCGGCTTTAAGTCGATTCCCTCGACACTCCCCGTTCGGCCTGTTAATTCGGCCGCATATATCAGCCAGGAGCCTGGCGCACAGCCAAGATCAAGCACTGAATTATTTTTTTTAATAATGCTGAATTTTTTTTGAATTTCTTTAAGCTTATAAACAGATCGCGCCGGATATTTATCTTTTTTCGCCCTGCGCGCATAATGATCTTCCCACTTATTATTTTTTGATTCCGATTTTTTCATTTGTTTAAAACAAGATATCCACTGCGTCGGATATTGTTTTTATACCTATAAGTTCCATACCTTTGTTTACAGATATGCGTTTTAAATTGTTTTGGGGTATCAGGCATCTTGAAAAACCCATTTTTTCCGCTTCTGATATTCGTATATCAATATTACTTATAGCTCTAACTTCACCTGTTAAACCGACTTCACCGATTACAACGGTTCTTTCTAAAATCGGCTTGTTTAGAAAACTTGATACTACCGCAGAAACTATGCCCATATCAATTCCAGGTTCATCTATCTTGACACCACCGGCAACATTCATATAAATATCCTGACCCATCATGTGCATGTTCAGCTTTTTTTCAATTACAGCAAGCAGAAGAGCGACACGATTCTGATCTATTCCTAATATTGTTCTGCGAGGGCTCCCAAAACTGGTATTACCTGCAAGAGCCTGGATTTCGACAAGAATTGGTCTTGTCCCTTCCATACAGGCCGTAACTATGGAACCGGGTGTATTGTCAGGACACTCGGCCAAAAATACAGATGAAGGATTTAACACCTCGACCAGTCCGGTTTCATTCATTTCAAAAACACCGATTTCATTGGTAGAGCCAAAGCGGTTCTTAACTGCCCTCAAAATTCTGAAAACATGATTCCGGTCACCTTCAAAATAAAGAACCGTATCGACCATATGTTCAAGCAGCCTTGGTCCTGCTATGGCTCCATCCTTGGTTACATGACCTATAAGAAATACAGGTATATCAGTCTTTTTTGCAGTAAGCATAATCTGCATGGTTGATTCACGAACCTGGCTGACGCTCCCCGGAGCAGAGGTAATATCCGGGTTGAACATTGTTTGAATAGAATCAATAACCAGAACGTCCGGTTTCACAGAATCAAGCATTGCAAGGATAATTCCGATATCTATCTCGGAAACTACCAGCAGGTTTGATGAGAGTGATGACAGGCGCTTGCTCCTGATTCTTATCTGCATGATAGATTCTTCACCTGAAACATATAAAACCTTACGCCCGTTCTTTGCAATACCATGCAGAGCCTGAAGCACGAGAGTCGATTTTCCAATACCAGGATCGCCGCCGATCAATACAAGGCTGCCGGATACAAGACCGCCCCCAAGAACCCTGTCGAATTCCGATAAACCGGTAGACAGACGGTGGTAATCTTCAATAGATATTGAATCTATCGGCACAGGTTGTGCATTTAGCTTTGAGAGATGCTTCTTTCCTGAATAAATAACTGGAGTAATAGATAGGGATGAACGTGTTTCTTCTATTAATGTATCCCATTTTCCGCAATCAGGGCATTTGCCAAGCCATTTTGAAGTCTGATAACCGCATGACTGGCAACAAAATATTGTATTAATCTTTTTTTTCACTCTTGACCATTGTAAAAAAATAAAGGATTATGATAAATATTTCTAATATATACCATGTCATTTAATTAGGGTCACGGAAAAAAATAAATCCATAAAATTGCGCTGGATTCTGCTTTCTCTACAAGGCATATATGCCGGTGGATGTAACGCAGTAGGGGCGAATGGCCCTTCCCCTTGAATATTGTTTGAATCAGGATTTACAGGATTTATGAATTACCAGGATTAACTTTTCGCACAGGCACTAAGGAACGGGGAAGTTAATTCATCCTCGTTCCTAAATTATGATAGATTATCACATTCACACATTACTTTGTAATCATGCAACAGGCTCAATGCCGGAGTATGTGCAACAGGCCATAGCCACAGGTTTAAAAGAGATTTGTTTTCTGGATCACCTGACAATCAATCCATCAGGAAAACTTCTTTCCATGACGCCTGGTGAAGTCTCTGTATATTATAATGCTATTCAAATGCTTAAACGGAAGTATAAGGGAATTATCAAAATCAAGTCGGGTCTTGAGATTGATTTCCATCATGATTATGTTAATTTTGTTGAAGATATAATTGGCACTTATTCTTTTGATGTGGCTGGAAGTTCGCTCCATTTTATAGATGATATAAATATTGTCAGCAGCAATTCTCCCTGGAAAAAAGGAAAATGGAAAACCGACGATATTTTTTCTCTTTACTTCGAACGTCTATCTGAAATGATGGAGTATAATTATTTTGATGTTTTGTGTCATTGTGATATAATAAAAAAATTTGCTCGTAAGCCATCTAAAAAATTCGACAATGAGATTGACCGAATATTATCTTTAATAAAAAAAAAAGGTATTGTTTTGGAAATTAACACAAGTGGATTAAACCATCCGGTAAGGGAGATATATCCTCATCAGGAAATCCTTAAAGAATGCCGTATAAAAGGAATCCCTATTACTATTGGCTCCGATGCACATCGACCTGAACAGGTAGGCCAACATTTTGACAAAGCTTTCGATCTTATTGTTTCTGCCGGATACAGTCGTATTACAGTTTTTTCAAAACACTCTGCTGAAACAATTCCAATAGACTGGATCCATCCTGAAACCAAATATCTGCCCAGGGAACGGAAATAAGGAACGGAAATAATGTTTAAAATAAAAAAAATATGCAGTTATCCCAAAATTTTTTATATTTATCTATCTGTTTTCATTCTTGTGCCCTCGCTTATTTATGCAGAAACAACCAAAGATAATATGAAAAATTTTGATCCTCTAAAATTTGACTCTCTTGAAAAAAGACTCGTAAATGATGGTTTTGACAAAAAAAATATCGCAAATATTTATAATATTAAAAGTGTGTGTTTTGATTTAAAAAGTGTTGCCTTGTTTTTTATGCATAATGAAGCAAATCTAAATTATAATGCTTTTTCCGCAAAAAAATATATTAAACAAGCAGAACAGTATAAAAAAGAACATCTTAATGCTTTGAATGCCGCTAAAACAAAATTTGGCGTTGATCCAAATATCATCACTTCAATTATTCTTGTAGAAACCAAATTCGGAACAAATACAGGGAAAAGTTCTGTTATAAATACACTATCGACAATGGCGTCTCTTTCTGATAAAAAAGCACAGAATCTATTATGGAAGAGCATCCCTGTAGATAAAAGATTAACCCTTGAAAAATTTCAAAAAAAATCTATAAAAAAATCCGGATGGGCATATAAAGAGTTAAAGGCTTTTATTAAATATACATCAAGAGAAAAGATAAGACCTGATATAATTTTCGGTTCCTACGCTGGCGCCATAGGAATCGCACAATTTATGCCTACCAGTATTATATCCCTTGCTATAGACGGTAATAATGATGGAAAAGTAAATCTTTTTAATCATGCTGATGCCATTTTCAGCATTGCAAATTATCTCAATTATTATGGATGGAATCGAAAAATAGACAAAAAAAAAGCTTTTAAAGTTATTTACAGATATAATCATAGCAAATATTATGTAAATACGATTTTAAAGATTGCCAACAGTTTAGGAACGAGGACGAATTAACTTCCCCAACTATGCATCATAGATTCAGGCCATTTTTGCCCGATCTAAAAGTAAAAAAATCTTGAAATAGCTCGCTATTCCTGCAACTTTTTTACTTTTAGATCGAACAAACCTGACCTAAATCTATGCGCCTGCTTGGGGAAGTTATTTCGTCCCTGTTCCTTAAACGAGAAGAGATAAAATAAAAGATGAATCTAAAAGAAATTTTATTTTTTATATGCTTATGCATTCCATTTTTTCTTTTAACAATATGGAGTGTTATAAATGCCGCACAAAAAGAATTCGGCAGTTTAAAGGCAAAAGTTCTATGGATGATTATTGCTGCTATTCCTTTTATAGGTTTTATTATTTATTTGATATTTGGATTTAGAAAAGGAAAAAAAACAGGTATTCAATAATAAGGAACGAGGACGAATTAAAAAAACATTTGACAAAGCAGTACTTTTTTTATAGCACTTGCACATCACTTAATAAATGCACTATAGATTTTCAGATAATTCGTCTTCGTTTCTTACATAAATGGTCCCATCGTCTAGCGGTTAGGACGCCGGCCTCTCACGCCGGAAACCGGGGTTCAATTCCCCGTGGGATCACCAATATTATAATAGTATACCAAATCATAAATTTTTCGGTTAGGAACGGGGACAAAGTTTTGCAGCCTGGATTTTGATTTGCGGAGCTATTCCTTTTTTTTCTAAAATGAATTGGGTTTCAGCAAAAATTTGAAGGATGCCGACCTGAGAATGCCGGATTTCCCCTTGATGCCCATCAAACCCTCTCCTAATTTTTAGTATCTTAATTCTG
>Ga0209633_10003244_pt1 | contig 15120 bp, 13 predicted proteins | sample Cruoilmetagenom1_FD_187290 | JGI IMG/M metagenome (GOLD analysis project Ga0209633, IMG submission 187290) | Oil polluted marine microbial communities from Coal Oil Point, Santa Barbara, California, USA - Sample 1 (SPAdes) (version 2) | ecosystem: Environmental > Aquatic > Marine > Oil seeps ... | reverse complement strand
GCTGAGCGCTTAAAGCATGTCGCGATCATTCTGATTCGCGCCATTGCTTTATCTCTTTGTCATCGCGTGTCTTTTTTCCCGAAACCGGTGCCCACTTTCGGGAGACACGCTTTAGGGCGCCCGCGGCATCACACCCGTTCGTTGACCAAAGGGCGCTCGCCGCGCCACAACCGGTCCAGGTTTTCCAACAAAAGATCGATGACGTTCTCTTCGTAGGCGCGCGTTTCGCCGCCCGTGTGGGGGGTCAGAATGACAGTGTCGAAACGCCAAAGGGGTGACGTTTCCGGCAGCGGCTCCACGGCCGTCGTGTCGATGCCGGCACCGGCAATGTCGCCGCGCTCGAGAGCCGCGATCAAGGCGTCCTGATCGACGCAGCCGCCGCGCGCCACATTGATCAGGCGGCTCGCCGGCGACATCGCGGCGAGCGCCCGGGCGTCGATCAGGCCCGCGGTCTCGGCGGTCAGCGGACAGGTCAGGGCGACGAAGTCGGCGCCGGGCAGGTGGTCGTGGAACGCTTCGGGTGCGTATACCTCGTGCGCGCTGCCGTCATGATGACCGACGTCCCGCTTGATGCCGATGACGCGCATGTCGAAGGCGCTTGCGAGCCGGGCGAGCCGCGCACCGATGTCGCCGAGCCCGTAGATCAGGAGCGTCTTGCCGCCGAGTTCCTCTTCCCGTTTGGCGATGTCGCCCTCCATGCCGCGCCAGTGGCGTTTGTTCTGGTTGTCCCGGGCCGTGTGGAGCTGCCGGGTGAAGGCGAGGATCAGCGCCATGGCGTGTTCGCTGACCGCGTTCTTGTTGACCCCGGCGCCGTTGGCGAGATGAACGCCGCGCGCCGCCAGCGCTTCCAGATCGAAGTTTTCGTAGCCCACGGCGGGCACCTGGATGAACCGCAGCCTGGCGGCCCGGTCCAACAGCTCCGGCCGCCAGAACCCGGAGGCGACCAGCACGTCCGCGTCGCCGGCCCGGGCCATCGTGTCGTCCAGCGTCCAGGTCTGGAAGTGATCGACGCCGGTCTCGCGCAGGGCGAACCGATCGGCCAGGGCGTAGGCGGTATGGGCGAACTGGATGGTGGTCTCTGACTTCGGCGGGAAGGGGGATCGCGCGTTCATGGCGGCTCTCTTGCGGTGAATTAAATTCTGTGGCGGGCGGCAGGCTCAGATCATATGACGGATTTGGCAGCAACTTGAAAGAGGCGAGGTACCATGCCGGCGAGCCCCAACATCGTTTTGATCATGGCGGATCAACTGAGCCCTCGTTTCATGGGCACCTACGGGCACCCTCTGGTGAAGACGCCGGCGATCGACGCCCTTGCCGCCCGGGGCACCACGTTCGACAGCGCCTATTCGAATTCGCCGCTCTGCGCGCCCTCGCGATTTTCGTTCATGGCCGGACAACTGGTCACGCGTATCGCCGCCTATGACAATGCCGCGGAGTTCCCAAGCTCGGTTCCCACCTTCGCGCACTACCTGCGCCGGATGGGCTACCACACCACGCTTTGCGGCAAGATGCATTTCGTCGGTCCCGATCAGCTCCACGGCTTCAACGAGCGCCCGACCACCGACATCTACCCGGCCGACTTCGCCTGGACGCCCGACTGGGAGATGCCGGACGAGCGCATCGATGCGTTCTATCACAACATGTCGAGCGTGCATGAGGCCGGCGTCGCGGCAACCACCAACCAGATCGACTATGACGAGGAAGTCGGCCTGAGCGCCCGGCGCAAGATCTTTGACTATGCCCGCTCTCCCGACCAGCACCCGTTCATGATGGTGGTGTCCTTCATCCACCCGCACGACCCCTATATCGCCCTGCGCGAATGGTGGGATCTCTATGACCACGACGAGATCGACATGCCCGCCGTGCCGGCCCTGCCGTTCGAGGAACAGGACGCCCACTCGCAGCGTCTGATGACCGGCATCGACATTCCGGCCAACCCGGCGACCGATGAAGAGGTCCGCAATGCCCGCCACGCCTATTATGCCAATGTGAGCTATTTCGACCATTGGGTCGGGCGCGTGGTGACGCTGCTGGAGGATGCCGAGCTTGCCGACAACACCATCGTCATGGTCACCAGCGATCACGGCGACATGCTGGGCGAACGCGGTCTCTGGTACAAGATGTCGTTCTTCGAGCCCTCGGTCCGTGTGCCCCTGGTCGTGGCGGGACCGGACCTGCCGGCGGCCAAGCGGGTGCCGAACAATGTCTCTCTGGCCGATCTCCTGCCAACGGTGCTCGACATGGCGGAGGCGGGTGGCGCGGGCGCGAAACCCGAGCTTGCCGAACCGGTGGACGGACGCAGCCTGATGCCCCTGATCATTGCCGACGGGGAGGGCGATCCGGACGAGGCGATCTCCGAATACGCCGCCGAATGCGCGTCTCACCCCTGTTTCATGATCCGGCGCGGCCAGTACAAATATGTCCACTGCGAGGTCGACCCGCCGCTCCTGTTCGACGTCGTCGCCGATCCGCTCGAGCGCACCAATCTGGCGGCCGACCCGGGTCACGCAAACCTCGCGCAGGCTTTCGCCGAGGAGGTGAGGGAACGTTGGGATTCGGAGAAGATCCGCCTGGACGTCATCGCCACCCAGAAACGGCGGCGTGCCATTCATGACGCCATGACCAGGGGTGAACTCACCTCATGGGATCACCATCCACAGCGCGACGCGGCGCAGGAATACATGCGCAGCCACATGGACGTCACCGAAACCGACGTGAAGAGCCGCTTCCCGCCGGTGCCGAGGGACTGACAGTTACTCGGCTGCGGCTTCTTTCGTGAGCTTGTCGAACAGCGCGTCGAGTTCCTGCGCCAGCGCTTTCAGCGCATCCCCGCCGTCGTCCATAAAGGGCGCGAAGACGTGGGACGGTGTCTTGTAGGAGAGCGTCGCGGTGCCGTCTGCATTCTCGGTCAGGTAGACCCGGATCGGCGCCTCGATGCCGGCGGCGACGCTGGCCTCGAGCATGCGCACGGCGAAGCGCGGGTGATAGAGCCCGACCACCATGTTGCCGGGAATGGTCTTGTCGAGAACCTTCTTGGCGCCGGCCGTCGCCGACGCCCGCGTGACGATGCCGATCTTGTTGGCCTTGGCCGCGGCGTCGACCCGCTCGATCAGGGCGGTGTAGGCGTGGGGCGTTGCAAGAACCACCCAGCCGTCGCGCTTGGCGACTTCGGTGCCGGCATGCGCCGTTGCCAGCACGATCAGGGAAACGGCCAGGAAGGCCAGCGAACTCGGCACGATGCGCAACATACGAGTGTCTCCTTGTGAGTTTGGTGGTTTGTATCAAATCAGCCGAGCGTGTCGGAGACGTGACGTGGTCGCACCCTGCGCCGCCGCGGGCTCAGGCGCCGCGGCGCGCATTTTCGATCCGCTCCAGGGTGTCGGGCGCCATGCCGATCTCCTCTTCGCCAAGCGTAATGCCAAGGCCGTTGATCACCCGCACCCAGTAATTGAAGTTTGCGGAGACCTGATTGAGATGAAGGATCTCCTTGTCGCTCAGGCCGTGTCTTCGCAGTTCCGCCACATCTGCCTGCTCGAGCGTTTCGGGTGCGCGGGTCAGTTTGGCGCCGTAGATCAGCATCGCCTTCAGCCGCGGCTCGAACAAATCGCCCGGATAGGTGTCCCGGCGCAGGTGGTCGATCATGGACCGGGCCGCGGCGTGGTCGCCATGGAGGCGCACGAAGTTCTCGCCGTGATGGGCTTGCGCATAGGCGCAGCCGGTAAGTGCCGCCACCTGGGTCGCCACGAGCTCGCACGTCTCGAACGGGAGCGGCCCGTCCGGGCTGTGAAGGATGGCGCGGTAGAGCGCATCGGCGGCGGTGAGACCGGCGGGCCAGGAGGAATAGGCGCGGTAAAGGTTGTGAACCGAGCCGTCCGGCCGCTTGAGGCCGTCATAGACCGCATCGTCCAGATCGCCGTCATCCAGGACCTCTATCCACGCGATGGGTGTGCCCATTTAAGGTCAATCCTTCTGGTATTGAACGCCGGGAATATGTTAGCACGCTAATACGTTTCATGTGATGCGGTAGGGCGGCCGCCGAATGACGAGAAGGATTAGGTGATGCGTTGGAGACGCGGCAGACGCAGTCAGAATGTTGAGGACCGGAGAGGAGCGAGCCGTGGCGGGTTTCGGCTTCCGACCGGCGGCGCCAAACGCGGCGGTATCGGCGGAATAGGGCTCGTCGTCATCGTTCTGCTCGCGCTCTACTTCGGTGTCGATCCGAGCGTTCTGCTTCAGGGCGGCGGTCAGGTGACCCAGCGCCAGACCCAGCCGTCACCTCAGAACACCAAGCGAAGCGCTGCCGAGGAGGAACTCGCCGATTTCACCACGACCGTGCTCGGCTACACGGAAGACAGCTGGAAGGTGCTGTTCAAACAGATGAACCGGACTTACCAGCCTCCGAAGCTGGTCTTGTTTTCGGGCTTCGTCCGGTCCGCCTGCGGCGCCGCCCAGTCCGCCATGGGCCCGTTCTATTGCCCGGCCGACCAGAAGGTCTATATCGACCTGAGCTTCTACCGCGACATGAAGGGCAAGCTCGGTGCGCCGGGCGACTTCGCCCAGGCCTATGTCGTGGCGCACGAGGTCGGTCATCACGTGCAGACCCTGCTCGGCATTTCCCAGAAGGTGCATGAGATGCGCCGGTCGGTGAGCAAGGCGGAGGGCAACCAGCTCTCCGTGCGGATGGAGCTTCAGGCGGATTGCTTCTCCGGCGTCTGGGCGCGCCATGCCGACGAGGTCAACAAGAAGAAGACCGGTCAGACCCTGCTTGAGCCCGGCGATCTGGAAGAAGGGCTGAACGCAGCGAGCGCGATCGGCGACGACCGGTTGCAGAAACAGTCTCAAGGCTACGTCGTGCCTGATTCGTTCACCCACGGCTCGTCCGTCCAGCGGGTCCGCTGGTTCAAGCGCGGCTACCAGTCCGCCAACGTGCGCAGCTGCGATACCTTTGCAACCAACGATCTCTAAGCCCGGTCGCGCGGCGGTCTTTAGGCTGCGTCATAATGTGTGTCCGTGCCCGGCGGTGCGCGTAGGGGTTTTAATTTGCGCCCATTGGTAGTATTTAATTGCGCTCTGCCCGGCCGTTCGTGCCGGGGCGGCGGGGGCTGACGCAGTATATCCGTTCTTTGCTGTCCGGCTCCCGGCCGGGACCGGTCCGGTTCCCGGGATGACGATGTGATCTCCGTCGGCGTGCCTCGGCGGACCCTGCGGTCAGTGAGCACAGCGAAGAATGATGTCATGAGTGACAGGCGGGCGCATATTCTTCTGGTCGAGGACGACTCCGACGACGTGAAGTTTGTCCGCCGGGCATTTTTCGACGTCTGGCCGAACTGTGAGATCCATTCGGTCGGCGACGGCGAGGAAGCTCTCAGCTTTCTGCGCCGGACACCCGGTTATGAGGACGTTCCGTCGCCGGACCTCATTCTCCTCGACCTCAACATGCCCAGGAAGGGCGGTCACGAGGTTCTGCTGGAGATCAAGCAGGATGACGCGCTCAAGCATATTCCCGTGGTCGTGATGACCACCACCGATGACAAGGACACGGTGCTGACGTCGTACAAGCTGCACGCAAACTCCTTCATCACCAAGCCCGTCGGCGCGGATGAGCTGAACCGGATCGTTCAGACCGTCGTCGACTACTGGTTCTCCGCCGTCGGCCTGCCGACCGCCAGATAGCCCCATCCAGCGCTCCAGTTAGAACTGCGTCAGCCCCGTGGCACGTGTGACTTTGATGCCACATGTTGTGACGGAATCGGGGCGAAATTGCATTTAACTGTTGCCACGGCAGCTTCCAGATGCTCCGAATAGGGAAAATAATGCAAGCGCGAGTCGTAGTGGGGCATTTTTCTACTTGGCGCAAGGGACGGTAAGATGGGGTTCAAAACAAATCTGTTCTGCGGTGTGGCGACAATGGCCTTGTTCGCCACGCAGAGTTATGCCGGCGATATTTTCAACCCGGATGGGGAACTGCCCGCTGTCTCGGGCGTCAACGGCAAGCTTGAGGGCTCCGGCGGCTTCTTCGACGACGAAGGCCGCGTCTCGGCGACCGGCAGCTTCACCCTTCCCATCGGACACGACTTCGGCGCCCAGCTTGACGGCCGGATCGGCGACTATGGCGGCGATTTCACCGGCGGTGTCGCCGGGCATTTCTTCATGCGCGATCCCTCGGCCTATCTGCTCGGCGCTTCGGCCATGTACCAGTCCGTGGATTCGAACGACATCTTCCGGATCGGCCCGGAAGTCGAATTCTATCTCGGGCGGTTCTCGATCGAGTTCTGGGGCGGTTACGAAGAATCGGATGCCTATGACGGCGAGTTCTTCGCGACCGGCGATCTGGCCTGGTATCCGGGCGACAATTTCAGGGTCTCGGCCGGCTATACCCGGACCATCACGCTTGACGCATTCCAGTTCGGCGCCGAATGGCTGCCGCAGCTCGATATCGGCATTCCCGTATCCTTGTTCGCCAATGCGCAGATTGGTGAAAACAGCTACGAATCCGTCTGGGCCGGCATCCGGTTCTACTTCGGCTCGGCGCCGGACAAGAGCCTGATCCGCCGCCATCGCGAGGACGATCCGTCGGCGAAGTTCGACAAGCTCGAGCGCGTCGCCGAATGCGATCCGACCATTGTTCTCGATGCAATTTCCGAGGACGCTTTGCTGGATTCCTGCGGTAACAAAGTGCCCAAGGGCCCGAAAGCGAAATAGCTTCCGGAAATCCCGTAACCGTCAGGCATACTCGCAAAGAATACTGGCGAACTTGCCGCCTGAAGTCGGGCCGAGTGCCGGTACCGTTTTCGCGACCACTTTAAGTTCCTGGTCGAGCAGCTTCTCGATATAGGCCGCCGCTCCGGCACAATCGACCCCATCGCCATCATGACGGTCCATGAGGCGCAGCTCCGCCTGCTCAGGCGAGATCTGGGCCAGTTGCCAGCGCCGGAAGCCGATATGCTTGCGCATCTCTTCGGCCGCGGGTTCGGGGCGCAGTCTCCTGCCATCCTTGAGAACGAAGTGATGATTGTCGCGGCCGAGGATCTTGGACAGCACGGGCGATGTCCGGCCGCACGGGCAGGCCTCGCCGACCGTGACGTAATCCTCTGACTGATAGCGCACGAGCGGCATGGCGTAATTGTAAAGCGGCGTCGCCGTTACCCTGCCTGTTTCTCCCGGACGGCACGGCTGTCCGTCCGGCTTGAGCACCTCCAGCACCGTCAGTTCAGGCTGCATGTGGTAGTGACCGGACTCCGGGCACTGGCAGGCCATGATGCCGCATTCGCCGGTCGAGAAAACGTCGACCACATCGCAGTTGAGATAGGTCCGGCACTGCACCCGCAGGTCATCGGGAACATATTCGCCGACGGTCAGTATGGCGGCGATGTCGGGCGCTTCCTCGCCGGTGCGCGCGATGTGCGCGGCAAGCGCCATGGCGTTGGTCGGCGACGTGTTGACGTAGCAAGGGCCTGCCTCGCGAATAAGTTGGATCTGCTCGGCCACGGGCTTGTGAACCGATGCGGATACGCGCTCGCCCCGCTTCTCCGGTTCGAGCCAGTTCGGCCCCCAGCGGGTCGGCCTGGGCATCGCATCGGCCGGGCGTCTTGCACCTTCGGACATGGCGCGGATCAGCACCAGTTTCTTCGACCAGTCCATGTTGAAGCCGAGAGCGTGGCGGAAAGAAGCGCATGCCAGCGCCGTGTTGTGAAGCCGCGTCTTCTTGATCAGGACCGGGTTGCCACTGGACGCCGACGTCCTGGAAGGCAGAATGTCGCCATGGGCGGCCGGAACGTCATCGGCGACGAGATCCTCATAGTGCGCATCGAGATCGCGCCGCGTCATGGTCGGCACCTCGAGCCACCGGCTCAGATCCACCGAGCCGTCGTTGGCCAGGAGGAAACCCAATCTGTCGCGGTGATAGGGAACGTTCCTGATCGCATGCCCGAGAACGTCACTCACGAGGTCCTGCTGATAGGCGGCAAGGTCCTTCGGCGCGGCCCATTCCGTCTTCAAGAGGGTTTCGTAGAACCTCTTGGCGGAACCGTAAGCTTCCTCCTCTTCGTTTGAGGCAGCTTCCTCAGTCATGCTCAACGTCTCTCGGTTATGTCGTCCCCGACTGGTATGCCAGTCTTTGGAATAAGTTTGAAGCGCGATATCAGCGCATATATGGTTCCGCGCCACGGGGGTTTTCTTAAGGCGATTACATGGACAGGCTGGTCATATTTGGCGCTCAGAACGTCTACACGGCGGAGCTGTTCGAAACGCTTCGGCGGTTGGATGTCGAGATTGTGGCCGGCGTGCTGACCGGCGGGCCCGAATGGAGCATGTCCGGCATAACCTGCGTTCTGCAGGAAGACGAGGTTTCCGCCGACCTGACCGCGGTGCCTGCAGCAACGCCCCATATTGTCCCGGGTACGCGCAAGGCCATCGTCGCGCAGGCGCGCGAAAAGGGTTTCAGGCGCTTCGCAAATATCTTCGACCCGACATCGATCATTGCATCGTCGGTCGTGACCGGCATGGGCATCTATGTCAATGCCGGCTCGGTGATCGGCGCGACGGCAAAGATCGACGACCATGCCTATATCAACCGGTCGGTGTCGATCGGGCACCATACGCTGATCGAGGAATACGGCACGGTCGGCCCCGGCGTGACGGTGGCGTCGAATTGCGCGGTCGGCAGGGGCGCTTTCATCGGTGCGGGTGCGGTGATCGCCCCGTCGTGCGTTGTCGGCGCCAACAGCGTCGTCGGCGCCGGCACCGTGGTGATCAAGGACGTGCCCGACAATACGATCGTCGTCGGCAACCCGGCACGGGTCATCAAAGAGGGTGTCCAGGGCTACGGCGATACTCCGGTCTAGGATCAGTCGCGCACGTAGCCGGCCGCCTTGTCGACCACGTTGATCAGCGCCTCGCCATTGAGATAACGGTCCACATTTTCGAGGAACTGGGCCACCAGATCCTGCTGGTACTCGATGTAGTCGCCCGAGATGTGCGGCGAGACGATAAGGTTGGGAGCCGACCACAAGGGGTCGTCGTCGGGCAGGGGTTCCGTGGCGAAGACGTCGAGCCCCGCACCGGCGATACCGCCAGATTGCAGCGCGTCCAAGAGCGCCGGCTCGTCGACCGACATGCCGCGGCCGATATTGATGAACCGGGCGGTCGGCTTCATCGCGGTGAAGAAGCCCGCGTCGAAGAATTCCCGCGTCTCTTCCGTGCCGGGCAGTACGCCGATCACCCAGTCCGCATCCGCTACCACTTCATGGGCCGCATCGGCGCCATGGACGTCGCCGAACACCGGCACGCCGCTGCGCGCCGTGCGTCCGACGCCGGTGACCCCGACCCCGACCGCGCCGAGCACGGCCGCCACCTCGCGGGCGATCGAGCCGACGCCGAAGATCGCCGCATGCGTGCCTTGAACCCGTTCGGTGCGGCGGTACTTCCAGACGCGCCGGCGCTGATGTTCGAAGGTTTCGGGGAAGAGCTTGGCGTAGGACAGCATCAGGCCGAGCACATATTCCGCCATCGCCCGGTCGAACAGGCCGCGCGCGTTGGTCAGCGTCACATCGCTCTGAACCAGTTCGGGAAACAGCACCGCGTCGACGCCCGCGCCGCCCCAGTGGATCCACTTGAGCTTGTCGGCCAAGTGCCAGCAGTCCGGCAGCTCGCGGCCCTTGAAGTTCCAGCCGAGCAGGATCTCGGTGCCCGGCAGCATCTCGGCCAGGGTCGCCGCATCCGGCGCGAACCCGATGTCGAGCCGCCCGGCCGCGGCCTGCAGACCGGGAACCTCGGCCATCTCCTGAGCCCCGTTCACCACGAGCTTCACCATGTCACGTCTCTCCATGGAGTGAATTCCAAGACGCCAGTTCTATAGAAGAGGAGGGGGAGACAAAACCCCTGGATATCGGATTACTCGGAGGTGAAGGACTTCAGTCCGAGCAGTCCGAGCCCGGGTAGTTTGATCGCCAGGTCCTGCGGGTCGAGGCCGAGGGTCGTGCCGAGCACATGCAGCTCGATCCCTTCCTGCAGCCCGACCGCCGCGCCCACGACGCCGGCCCATGAGATCTGCCAGCCCGAGCCCGACGGCGTCGATCCGATATTCAGCCCGTCGCCCAGATAGTCCTTGCCGACGGCGGTCGGCGGCATTTCGAGACCGAGCTCGGGCACCTGCCGGCCGATCCAGGCGATGAAGGTGTTGGAATTGGGTCCGGGCCAGACGCCGTAACTTCCCCGGGCGTTGAACGGATAACGCGCCACCGCAGACTCGATCGCGGGGATGAGCTTCTGCGCCTTGGGCCCGCGCAGCTCGAACACCACTTCCGGCTCGTTGCTGTACCACCTGCCGTCGACCGGATAGTTGTTGCGCCGGACCGGGCGGCCCCAGCCGACCACGTCGAGCCGGGTGAAGCCGCGCGCGTTGTGCGGTTTGAAGGCGATCCAGGTGTGAACCGCGAGCGCGCCCTTCCAGCGTCCGGCGCGTGCCGCATAGACCTGGATGATCGCCTCGCGGTTGACCGCCGGATCGGGAGCGATGTGGGCCGACGACCAGTCGGCCGTGCTCCAGCTCGTGGGCCAGCCCTTCGAATAGAAATATCCGACCGCCGACGTCGCCGGCAGGACAACGAGGATCAGGGTGAGGGCCAGGACCCGCCGAATGCCTCGCCAGATGCTCAAGACAGCTCTCATCTGATCGCCAGAAGCTGGCGTGTCGCCTTGAAGATCATCTGCTCGATGTCGATGTCCGGCACGACTTTCTCGTAATCCTGGTCCATCAGCAACGAGGCCGCGCCATGGACGAAGGTCCAGAGCTGCACGGCGATTTCACGGGTGTCGCCCTTGATGCCGTTGTTTTCGCAATAGCGCGCGACCTCTCCAATCACGTTGTCGAAGCAGGCATGTCCGCGGGTTTCCACCGATTCGCTCGCCTTGAGCGAGGGGTTCTGGCCGAACATCAACCGGAACAGCGCCTGTTCCTGCAGCGCGAAATTGACATAGGCACGGCCCATCGCGGTGATGCCGTCGAGGGTGCCGCTGCCATGCTCCGCCACGGCTTCCATGGACTGCTGGTTCAAGGTCTCGAAACCGCGCGCGGTAATTTCCTCCAAAATCTCCAGCTTGTCGCGAAAATGGCGGTAGGGCGCGGCCGTGCTGACCCCGGCACACCGGCATGCGTCCGCCAGCGAGAAGTTTTCCGCACCGCGGTCGACCACGAGCCGACGGGTCGCCTCGATCAACGCTTCGCGCAGGTCGCCATGGTGGTAGCGGCCTTTTTGCTCCGGGGGTTCCGGATTTATCTCCTCGCGTTCGCTCATCTCAAAAAACTTATCGCAGGATATTGTAAAGTTAGCATCACTAACATATGTTAGCGCAACTAACTTTACAAGCCGTGAGAGGGCGAGCCGAACATGTCTGAGCAACCTACCACCGAACAGCCCGTCAAGCGATCCGCACTGAAAACAGCTATCAGATGGGCAGGCATGGGAACCACGGCAGCGGTGTTCGTGGGCCTGATGGCGGCGGGCATTTCCGGTCTTCACATTATGGCGAGCGCCAATGCGCCGGTCGAAGCCGCACCGCCGGTTCCGGTCGCCGCGCAGCCTGTCGAGACCGCGGACGGCTACACCGTGAAGGAACGTTTCGTCGGCCGCCTCGAGCCGGCGCGCCAGACCGAACTGGCGTTCGAACGCGCAGGCCTGGTTGAGCAGATCATGGTGGACGAGGGCGCCGTCGTTGGTGCGGGCGACGTGATCGCCCATCTCGACACCGCCAAACTGCAAGCCGAGCGCGACCGGCTGAACGCGCGCCGCCGCCAGCTCGAATCCCAGCTGGGCCTGGCCAAGGTGACGGTCTCGCGCCGGCAGCGCCTCCTGAAAACCGGCCACGACACGGTCGAGCGCTACGACCAGGCGCGCTACGCGCTCGACGGCATCGTTGCCGAGATCGAAAGCGTCGACGCGTCCCTGAAGGCGGTCGATGTGGATATCGCCAAGTCGGTGCTGCATGCGCCGTTTTCCGGCAAGGTCGGCGCCCGGATGATCGACGAGGGCGCCGTCGTGTCGTCCGGCACCGGGGTCATTCATCTTCTTGAAACCGGGCATCGTCAGGTGCGCATCGGCGTTTCCGTCGATGCCGCCGACAGTCTCAAGGTCGGTGCGGGCTACAGCCTGTCCGCCGATGAGCGCGCCCTGACCGGCAAACTCGTCGCGCTCAGGCCCGACCTCGCCACCGGCACGCGCACGATCACCGCGCTGTTCGACATTGACCGGGCCGAGGGTATCCCGTTCGGCGAAATCGTCGAACTGGCGCTCGGCCGTTTCGTTGCGCAGCCCGGCCTCTGGGTACCGGTCGATGCGTTGAGCGAAGGCAGGAAAGGTCTGTGGACCATTTTCACCGTCCGTGACGGGGCCGACGGCCGCACCGTCGCCCGCGAAGCGGTCGAGGTGCTCTACGCCGAACAGTCCCGCGCCTTCGTTCGCGGCACGCTGACGGGTGGTGCCATGGTCGTCGTCGCCGGCAACAACCGGATCGTGCCCGGACAGCGCGTCGCGCTTGCAGCCGCCGCGGAGTAAGCCTCATGTCGACCCTGTTCTTCCGCAACAAGCGGGTCTTCGCACTCACCATTCTGTTGATCCTGGCGGCGGGCGCATCCTCGCTCCTGTCGATCGGCCGCCAGGAAGACCCGACCATCACCAACCTGTTCGCCACCATCGTCACGCCTTATCCCGGCGCCGACCCGGCCCGCGTCGAGGCCTTGGTGACGGAGAAGATCGAAGAAGAGCTGCGCGAGATCGCCGAGATCGAGGAGATCAACTCGACGTCCCGCACTGGCATTTCGGTCGTCCAGGTCGAGCTCTCCATGTTCATCTCCGACGAGAAGATCGAGCAGTCCTGGTCCGAAATCCGCGATGCGCTGGCAGACGCGGCGCAGAAATTCCCCGACGGCGTTCCCGAACCGACGTTCGACAACGACCGCACGGGCGCCTTCACCGCGATCAGCGCCCTTGTGCCGCGCGACGGCGCCAAGCCGAACTGGGCCATCATGGGCCGCTATGCCGAATTGCTGCAGGACCGCCTGCGCGGCGTCGACGGCACCAAGCTGGTCACGCTGTTCGGCGCGCGGGAAGAAGAGATCGTCGTCGAGATCGACCCGGCGCGCCTGGCCTCCCTGGGTCTCACCGTCGACCAGGTCTCGCAGGCGATCGCGCGCGCCGACACCAAGGTGCGCGCCGGCCAGATCAGAGGCGAAACTTCCGACCTCCTGATCGAGGTCTCCGGCGAGATCAAGTCGCTCGAGCGCATCGGAGCCGTGGCGATCAGGACCGACGGTGACAGCCGTGTCGTCCGGGTCTCCGATATCGCGACCGTCCGTCGGGACGTGCGCAGCCCTGCCGAAAGCCTGTCTTACGCCGACGGGGAGCCGGCCATTCTGATTGGCGCGCGCATGGAGGACGATCTCCAGGTCGACGCCTGGATGGGCCGCATCGACAAGGCGCTGGCGGCGTTCGAAAAAGATCTGCCCTCGGGGCTCGAGCACCGTCTCCTGTTCGACCAGAGCGCCTATACCGCCGACCGCCTGTCCGGCGTGCTGCGCAACCTGATGATCGGCATGGCGATCGTCGTCGCCGTCCTGATCATCACGCTCGGCTGGCGCGCCGCCCTGGTGGTCGCGACCATCCTGCCGCTGGCCAGCTTGATATCCATCGCGACGCTTCAGTTCGCCGGCATTTCCATTCACCAGATGTCGGTTACCGGATTGATCGTCGCGCTCGGTCTTCTGGTCGATGCGGCGATCGTCATGACCGACGAGATCCGCAAGCGGCTCGAAGCGGGATGGGAGCGCCTTGCCGCGGTCGGACATTCGGTCAAACGGCTTACCGTTCCTCTGCTTGCCTCCACGCTGACCACCGCCTTTGCCTTCATGCCGATGGTGCTGCTGCCCGGACCGGCGGGAGATTTCGTCGGTGCGATCGCATTGTCGGTCATCGTCATGCTGGTTTCATCCCTCGTGCTTGCGCTAACCGTCGCGCCGTCTTTGGCGGGGTGGATCCTACGGAACGAGGGTGCGGTCGGTGCCGGCAGGGCCTGGGCGCAGCCGATCAGCCGGGCGTTTTCCCGGTCGATGGATCTCGCGTTGAACTTCCCGAAACTCGCGATCCTCGGTGCCCTGATCCTGCCGGTTATCGGCTTCGGTTCGTTTCCGACGCTCAAGGCCCAGTTCTTTCCGGGCGTCGATCGCGACCAGCTCTATGTCCAGGTCAAGCTGCCCGGCGGCACGGCGATCGGCGAAACCGACCGTCTCGCGCGCCGCGCCGGCGGTATCATCCGCGGTGTCGAGGGCATCGAGCATGTCCACTGGGTGATCGGCGAAAGCGCGCCGTCCTTCTATTACAACATGCTGATGAACCAGGACGGCGTCGCGAGTTTCGCCGAGGCGCTGGTGACCACCAGGTCATCGGCCGTGACCGAGCTTGCCATTCCGAAGATCCAGGAGGCCCTGAACAAGGGGCTGCCCGAAGCGCGCGTTACCGTGCGCGGCCTGGTCCAGGGCCCGCCGGTCAACGCGCCGGTCGAGCTGCGCCTGGTCGGGCCGGATCTCGGCACGCTCAGGGAATTCGGCGAGAAGCTGCGGCTCCTGATGGCCGAGGTGCCGGAGATCATCCAGGTCAGGACCCAGCTCACCGGCGGCGTGCCCAAGGCGGTGCTCGATCTGGACGAGGAAAAGGTTCGCCTGCTCGGGCTCGATCTCGGCGCCGTCGCGCGTCAGCTCGAGGCGACGCTGGAAGGCGCGACCGGCGGTTCATTGATCGAATCGAGCGAGGAGCTTCCCGTGCGCGTTCGCGTCGGCGCCGGCGACCGAAGCGCCATCGACCGGCTGCGCGGCTTCGAGGTGGTCAACCCGGACGGCGCAAGGACCGCGGCATCGGGTGGCTATCCGGGCATCCCGCTGACCGCGCTCGGCACCATAAGGCTGGCGCCCGCCGAGACACCGATCTACCGGCGCAACGGCGAACGGATCAACACGGTCCAGGCCTTCGTCTGGCGCGAGACGCTCCCCGAAGAAGCGCTCAAGACGGTCAAGGCGCGCATCGCCGAGAGCGGTCTCGAAACCCCGCCGGGGGTCCGGATCGAATATGGCGG
>Ga0209633_10003243_pt1 | contig 15120 bp, 10 predicted proteins | sample Cruoilmetagenom1_FD_187290 | JGI IMG/M metagenome (GOLD analysis project Ga0209633, IMG submission 187290) | Oil polluted marine microbial communities from Coal Oil Point, Santa Barbara, California, USA - Sample 1 (SPAdes) (version 2) | ecosystem: Environmental > Aquatic > Marine > Oil seeps ... | reverse complement strand
CTTAGCTGTATTATTTCTTATGTAAAAGAAGCTAGAAAAGATGAAAACCTCTGCTCCTATCGTCAAATTGGGACGTTATCAGTCATTGATAACAACCTTTGGTAAATCCATTCCTTGTAAAGACGTTTTTAACCCCAAACCCTTAATGGGCGACTCTTTTTTAGATGCCACTTCTTTTGCTGCTTTAGAGATAGATAATTTAATTTCGACTTTTGGCAGCCCTCAACTTAGATTAGGGGAATATGCACTTTATCGTGCTTTCACTTCATCTCAGAAAACTCGTAACGTCGTTATACAGAGGCAAGATGCCTTACGTGAACTTTCCCAGAACAAAGAACTTAGGGGGGTATTTGAAGCCTTAATAGAAGAAACTTCCAATGATGAAAAAGGCCTGTTTGATCTTCTTTGGGCGCGTTTTCAGGGGTTCTTCGGATCAAGTGCAACTGAGCAAGGCAGTACACAGAATAATTCTGATTTTCACGAGCGCCCAGGTTTCGGGTATACCGCATTTAAGCACACCAGACGATTATTACGCCTTGTAAAGAAAGCTTCCACTCATCAAGCCTTCAAACTAAAGGAGGTAAAAAGTCCTTTTCTTGTAGGTATTTTAGAGGACCTAAACGGGGTTAATACAAGTCGGGTTGCACAATTGTTTTTAGATAAAACCATCGTTACAGAATCAGGCCTTAAAACACGCGATGAAAAAAAATGGTGGGTACCCGGTTATTGCTTTAGACCTACTTTTATTAAACCGATTCTTTTCAGTATTATTTTCGCTTCGGTCTATTTAGTCGTTAACTTTGTTCAAACTAACTATGCTTCACTAGGTTCTGGTCTGGGGCCAATATCCTTCTTCATTGGAATACCCTTTTTTATTTTTGCGGCATTAACCGCTGGCTCTATAGAAAGAGATAATGTGATTGTGCCCCTTGGCAAACAATTTCGTCAGGATCCTGAAATGTTATCCCTACTTGATGCCTTGGGAGAAATTGAGGTTTTACTACTGCATCATCGTTTTTCGGAACAATTTCCTGGGCCAATTTGTTTACCAGAAATAATTGAAGCTGAGCATCACCAGTTAACCGTCGATAATCTTTGGAATGCTTCAATGGGAATTCAGAATGGCTCGTATGTTGCTAATGATGTTGCATTGAGTGAATCCCGCTTAACTTTTGTTACAGGCCCAAACAGTGGTGGTAAGACTGCACTGTGTAAAACACTTTGTCAGGCGCAAATTCTTGCTCAATCAGGTGCTTATATACCCGCAAAAAATGCAATAGTATCTATTGTAAAACACATCTTCTATCAGGTTCCTGAAGCAGGTACATTAGAATCTCAGCAAGGTAGGTTTGCAACTGAATTGGAGCGTACTCGCGATATCTTTTTTAATTCTAGTGGGCAATGTTTGGTAGTTCTAGATGAGCCTTTTGAAGGTACAAGTTATGAAGAGCGTTTTGAGATCACGCAACAAGTACTTGATGGATTTATAAAATTAGGTGCTAGTGTTTTATTCATCACTCATAATTTTCAATTGGTTAAGTCATATAGGAATCATGAGGCTGCACAATTTTTACAAACTGTATTCGAAAATAATGCATTCACCCACCAGTTTGTTGAAGGTGTAGCCACAACGAGTCATGCTAATCGGGTTGCTTCTCAATTAGGTTTTTCTAAAGATGATATTGATAAACACGTACAAAATATTTGATAAAAAACAGGTTTTATAATTCCATGCCTAAGCAATCCAAACCTTTGGTACTTTTGATTATTGATGGTTTCGGTGATCGAAAAGAAATGGAGCACAATGCGATTGCTCATGCTAATACCCCCAATTGGGATCACCTGCAAGCGAGTTGTCATAAAACATTATTAAGTTGCTCCGGGTCTGCTGTTGGTTTACCTGATAATCAAATGGGTAATTCAGAAGTAGGGCATATGCATATTGGAGCGGGTCGTTTTGTTCCACAGGTGCTGACCAGAATTAATAGAGCAGTCTCAGATAAGTCATTTTTTTCTAATACCGTACTTTGTGATGCGGTGGATAGTGTACTTGGGGATGACTCCAAAAACGACTCAGCTTTGCATATAATGGGTTTATTGTCTTCAGGAGGAGTACATAGTCATGTGGATCATATTGTTGCCATGATTAAACTTGCGGCACAAAAAGGTCTTACAAATATTTACCTGCATGTATTTCTGGATGGAAGAGATGTTCCACCAAAAAGTGCGGGAGATGATATTGCACGGATTGAGGCTGAATTTGAAAAGTTAGGATGCGGTCGTATTGCTTCGATGGCAGGGCGTTTTTACGCAATGGATCGTGACTCTCGTTGGGATAGAGTTCAACGGGCCTATAACATGCTGGTTCACGGAAAAACCAATGATCATGAAGTTGAGTCAGCACTGCAAGGTTTAGAACAGTCCTATGCGCGCGGAGAAACCGATGAGTTTGTACGCTGTACAACAATTCTAGATGAATCTGGAAAACCTACTGTTATCAAGCCAGATGATACAGTGGTCTTTATGAATTACAGGGCAGATCGTGCACGCGAACTTTCACAAGCGATGACAGAACCACTATTTTCTGTGTTTGACCGCGAAGCGCCCGTTCATAGTGGAAAGTTTGTAACGTTGACGGAGTATGACAAAGACTTTACTTATCCGGTCGCTTTTCCCAGTTTGCCGTTGGAAAATGGTTTGGGTGAGATTTTTGCAAAGCAAGGCTTAAAGCAGTTACGTCTGGCTGAAACAGAAAAATATGCACATGTAACCTTTTTCATGAATGGGGGCATTGAAGAGCCTTTTGAAAATGAAGATCGGGTTCTGGTGCCTTCCCCGAAAATTAGAACATATGACTTACAACCGGAAATGAGTGCCCCTGAAGTGACCGATGAACTCGTAAAAGCGATCAGTTCACAATACCATGATGTGATCATTTGTAATTATGCTAACTGCGACATGGTGGGTCATACGGGTAAATGGGAACCCGCTATTCAGGCAGTTGAAGCCATTGATGTTGCTTTGCAACGAATAGTTGAAGCTTTAGAATGCGTTAATGGACAGATGTTGATGACAGCGGATCACGGCAATATCGAACATATGAATAATGCAGATACCCGCCAACCGCTCACCTCGCATACAACTAACCTTGTTCCTTTGCTCCACTATAGCCCAAAAAGTGATAAGACAAAGGCTGGGCTTACTGAGGGTGGCAGTTTGTCAGATATAGCACCGACCTTGTTAGATTTATTAAAAATCCGGCAACCTGCTGAAATGACAGGAAAATCATTATTTAGATACAATACATAAAGTCACCACGTAATACTTGCATTTGGTCGAAATAATAGAGTCTATCCTTATGATTTATAAAGTAATGAGTAAATGAGCAAACTACGCTTTTTAAGATATGGAAAACTTGGCAGTGAAAAGCCTGGATTAGTAGATTTTGAAGGAAAGATTCGTTCATTGGTTCATCTCATTGATGATATAGATGTAGAGAAGCTCGCTTTGTTAGAAGAAACGCTAGGTGATGTAGACATCGGTTCATTGCCCGTGGTACCAGAACCTGTTCGTATAGGCGCACCGATCGCCAAAGTAGGTAACATTATTGCTGTAGGTTTGAATTATCATGAACATATTGAAGAAACGGCAGCAAGAACCCCGGAAGAACCGCTATTATTCAATAAAGCACCGAGTGCCATTTGTGGACCGAATGACCCTATTATCATTCCAAAAAATGCCAACAACGTCGATTGGGAGGTTGAGCTGGTCATTGTTATTGGCAAAGAATCGCGTTATCTCACAAAAGAAAATGCGCTCCAGGCAATTGCAGGCTATTGCTTGGGCATCGATGTATCAGAAAGGAGTTTCCAGAAAGACCGTGGTGGACAGTGGTTAAAAGGTAAGAGTGCGGATAGTTTTGCTCCAGTGGGTCCTTATCTTATACCCACGTCGCAAGTAGATTTATCCAGAGGTCTTTCTTTATGGCTGGATGTTAATGGAAATCGTAAACAGCAAGCCAGTACCTTACAGATGATCCACGATGTACCGACCTTAGTGAGTTACATAAGTCAGTTTATGAGCTTGCATCCGGGTGATTTGATATTTACGGGGACACCTGACGGAGTAGGTTTCGTACGTAATCCGCCCGAGTTCCTGCACGTCGATGATACAGTCAGTTGTGGGATATCAGGTTTAGGGGAGCAGACGCATACTGTTATTCAATATATAGAGACTTTCACATGAAGCAAAAGATAAATAGGTGTAGTTAGTATCCTCAGCTTTTCATCATTTTTCTCTAACTCTGTTTTATGTAAAGGGCTAATCGATAAAGTACAAAGGAGTATTTGCATATGAATATCTACGAAGATGACCTAGAGCAGCTAGCTGCCAACTACGAGCCTCTTAGTCCGCTAACCTTTATAGAACGTGCAGCCTTTGTTTATCCACACAAAACGGCTGTTGTGCATGGTGAACTCAGACGTACTTGGTCAGAAACTTACAATAGATGTCGCCAGTTAGCGAGTGCTCTGAGTGAAGAAGGGATAGGTACTGGCGATACAGTATCCATCATGTGCCCTAATTTACCGGAACATTTTGAAGCACATTTTGGTGTGCCAATGACAGGGGCGGTACTCAATTCAATTAATACTCGTTTGGATGCTCCATTGGTGGCCTTTATTCTCCAGCATGCGGAAGCAAAAATATTGATTACAGAACGTGAAATGTATCCCGTAGTGAGTAAAGCGCTTAGTCTAATGGAGAAAAAGCCTTTAGTGATTGATATTGATGATCCAACCTTTGAAGATGGAGAATTAATAGGTGAAAATACTTATGAAGAATTTATTTCAAAGGGAGATCCTGAGTTTGCCTGGAAAAGGCCAGACAACGAATGGAATGCAATCAGTTTAAACTATACATCGGGTACAACGGGCGATCCTAAAGGTGTGGTCTATCATCACCGAGGAGCTCATTTAAATTCAGTGAGTAATGCCTTGTCATGGGGTATGCCAAATCACGCGGTTTACTTATGGACGCTACCCATGTTTCATTGCAATGGTTGGTGTTTTCCCTGGACGATAGCAGCAGTGGCAGGGGTAAATGTGTGTTTGCGGCATGTGCGTGCGGATCATATTTTGGCATCCATCAAACAACAAAAGGTCGATCATTTATGCGGAGCTCCCATTGTTTTGGGCATGATGATGAATGCACCAGAAGAACAAAAAACAGGTATTGATCATAACGTTAAAGTTATGACAGCAGGAGCAGCTCCACCAGCCGCTATTATTCAGGGCATGGAAGAAATGGGTTTTGATGTGACACAGGTCTATGGTCTCACAGAAACCTATGGCCCCTGTGTAGTGAGTGCATGGGATGAAGACTGGAACGATAAATCTAATGAAGAAAAAGCGCGGTTAAAAGCACGTCAAGGTGTACGTGTCTCGTTACAAGAAGGTTTGATGGTGGCTGATGCCGATACGCTTGAGCCTGTACCAAGAGATGGCACCACTATTGGTGAAATATTTATGCGTGGCAATATTGTCATGAAAGGCTATTTAAAAAAACCTTCGACTACCGATGAATCGTTTAAAGGTGGCTGGTTTCATTCTGGCGACTTAGCGGTTTGGCATGAAGATGGTTATATCGAAATAAAAGACCGTTCCAAAGATATTATTATTTCTGGGGGTGAAAATATTTCCAGTATTGAAATAGAAGATGTGCTCTATAAGCATCCTAAAATACAGGATGTTGGAGTAGTGGCGAAACCCGATGAAAAATGGGGAGAAGTGCCCTGCGCATTTGTTAAAGTGGTTGAAGAAGCTAGCATCACAGAAAACGAGGTTATTGAATATTGTCGAGAGAACATGGCGCGATTTAAAGCACCCAAGAAAGTGATATTTCTTGATTTACCACGAACTTCGACTGGTAAGGTACAAAAATTTATTCTACGCCAATGGGCTATTGATAAATAAGAGTATCAAGTGAATTTTATGAACATAACGTTTCGTACAATTTTATTACTGGTTCTGACAGTCTTGATTGTTTCAAGCTGTTCAAAAAAAGATCCTACAGAACTGCAAGTAGGTAATTTTAATTACGACCAATCAAACTCGAAAGTAAACTGTGAAGTTAATTCGCGCCTTGGTAAAGCAGGTATTAATGATGAAATAAAATTCAGCAAGGCTTTAAGTTATCACCTACGTACACCACTAAATTATGATGCCACGAAAGGACATCCGTTATTAATGGTTTATGCTCCTGCTAGTCGATCTGGAAAAGCAACGGAGCGTTTTGTACGAATTACAAAGTTGGCAACCGAATCAGGGTTTATAGTCGCGTATGCTGACAGTCAACGTATGACGATGGATACGGTAACCACATTCGGTAAGTTGCCTGAACACATTTCAAAATCATGGTGTATCGATCCAGAACAAATTTATATGACAGGCCATTCCGATGGGGGAACTATTACTACCGCACTCGCTTTTCTTAAACAGACCAGAGATATCCCTTCCGCTATCGCGCCCAGTGGAGCAGGTATGAGAGGTGCTGATATGAAAACTAATGAATGCCCTGACCCTCTGCCGGTCATGGTTATGCATAATAAAAGTGATCGACATTTCCCTGACTTTGGTGCGGAAACGGTTAAATGGTGGGTGGCTTGTAATCAATGTAACGAGACACCCGTGGCATCTGATATCACAGGATGCATGGAATATATGAATTGCAGTGATAAGGTCAGAACTTTTTATTGTGAAGGAGAAGGTTCGCATTCGAAATGGCCTGAGCTTAATAGCTCTATGCTCCAGTTTTTTAAGCAACACACCCTTAATTGAAGTGTTTTATCTAAAACAATAAGTGACAAAAAGGCGAAGCAAACAAGCTATGCAAACAAAGTATAAAACTCATATTCCGTATTTGATTTTGATGCAATGGTTCATACTTGCAGGTTTGATTAGTTTTGGTATTTTTATGGTATGGGATGAGGGAATACTCCCGAAAATGTTGGCTAGTGACAATACGCGTTTAAGTGTATTAATCTTGGTTCTTTTCTTCTTAGCGTGCTTGCATTGCCTTGAGAGAAGTTTTTTTCTTTCGCGGCAATTCAATGTATTAAAGTCCAATCATGGCCAACCTGCTAATTCTCCCATTCACGTTTATTTGAAGGCCTCCTCAAACAAAAAGGAGGAAGATCTTACCCTGCTTACTGAAGTATTGGCTGAAAAAATACGAGGTCAGCACCAAATAGGTTGGTTCGTCACAAGTGCTTTAATCAAGTTGGGGTTGTTGGGTACAGTCATTGGTTTTATGTTGATGTTGGGGGCTTTGGACAGCGTTAAATCAATGGATATTGAACAAGTTCAAGTTTTAATGCAGTCGATGACACAGGGTATGAAAATTGCATTGAATACGACCTTACTGGGTTTGGGAAGTAGTTTGTTATTAGGTTTGCAATATTTGTATTTAGATCGGCGTGCAGATCAGTTAATTGCTGCAACAATTGAGTTGTCACAACAAGCTGGTACGCCTTTGTTAGCAACAAAGACCACAATCTAATGGCTATCTTCCTGCATAAAAAGCATCTGGATATCGACCCGTTTACTGACTTGTTATTTAATGCTTTATTAACCTTCACTTTCCTTTTTTTTATGGTGTTGTTGTTGCTTAACCCACCAGCAAAGACAGGCATCATCGACCCTAAAGCAGAATTTATGATCACCGTGAGTTGGGAAGATGGCAGTCCCAATGATGTTGATACTTGGGTAGAAGGTCCTGACGGGAAACTAGTTTGGTATAAACACACACAAGATGGTTTGATGCACCTTGATCGTGACGATCGCGGTTTAACTAATGATATGCAATTAGTGGATGGTAAGGAAATTATCAATCCGTTGAATCAAGAAATAATTACAATACGGGGGCGTCCTCCGGGAGAGTTTATTGTAAATCTGCATTATTTTCATAGTGAAAACGGTCGCACAGTGCCTGTTACCGTTTATGTCGCAGAAGTTAACCCCAAATTACGGGTTTTGCACTATTCCACTTTGACCTTGAAGCGTGAAGGGGAAGAGAGAACGGCAGTGCGTTTTAGTATCAATAATAAAGGCAAGGTTGAAAGTATTAATAAGCTACAAAAGTCGATCGTAAGAGGTGCAAAAATATGACAGAAGTTCAGATCACACTCATCATTGCTTATGTTGCAATAGCGGTTTTATTGGTATTGGTACTGATATATGGGAACTTGCATTATTTTCTTAAGCTATTACTGGTAGTGACGGTTAGTGCTTTATATTTTGTCTCCTATCAAGGCTGGAAAAAGGTACAGGGTTGGCCGACACAAACAGAATTACCCAATAAATTTCTCCTTCATGCTTCAGTGATTGATGAACCCGATCAGGAAGAAGACTCAAAAGGACAGATATTTATCTGGGCATCTACTTTAAAAGGTAGCTTTCCTGCTAGCGAACCTCGCGCCTATGTGTTGCCTTATAATCAAGAGGTGCATAGCTCATTGGAGGATGCACTAAGAGGAATGCGAAACGGAAAAGTACAGCTAGGTTTGAAATCTTCAACAGATGGAGGACCGAGAAATACTCAATATCGAGATGGGGTAGGGGATGAAAATTATAATCTAAAGTTTGAGCCGCTAGCTGATCCTTCATTGCCAGAGAAATAGTGATATGTACCCTGTTATACCCAGAACTTTACCCACTATAAAAAAAGTTCTAATCCTGTTTGTGATGATTCTGTTACTGGTGAGTTGTAATAGTTCACAAAACAAACCCAGTGATATGAATGATTACTTTCCTTTGGAAAAAGGGCGCTTTTGGGAATATCGTGTTGAAACCAACTATACCGAAACTGAGCCAACTTATAGCAGTTTGCGTATTGAAAATATAGGTAAGAAAACCATAGGCGATCAAACCTTTTGGGTACGGCGCACCAGTAACGGAACAGATTATTATTTGCGTAAAGACTCCGATGGTGTGTTCCGGTATGGAAAACGTAATATTATTGAGAAGCATCCTTCAATGGATGCTAACAAACGAATGGTATTACCTTTGCCCCTTCCTGACAGGTCTGGTAAAAGCTGGTCAGTACTAACTCAGTCCTACACCATTCACCGTATACTACCCAACTATGAACCACCGAACGAAAATATCGCACGTTTTCATATGACTTATACGCTTGAAAGTTTAGATGAAGAAGTGACAGTGCCAGCGGGAAGTTTTAAAAAGTGTTTGTTAATTGAAGGGCAGGCGCAGATTGATCAGCTTGTCGGTGCCAATACTGGAAACGGGACAATCGAAATGACGACACGGGAGTGGTATGCCCCAGGTATTGGTCTAGTTAAACTTGAACGAATTGAACCCTTGGATGGTGAAGTTTTTAAAGGCGGAAAAATTACCTTACAATTAATGAAGTGAAGGGCCTTTGATAAAAAAGGCTACAAACTAGCACAAATATTCGTTATATAAACTAACAAGGTGTTTATTGTTCTTTGCTTATTAAAAACGACAAAGTTAATGAAGTCGTAATAAATCTTGAGCGTTTAAACCAGAGTTTCAAAAATAAAACCGTACGGAATCTTAGTGTTATTGGCGAATTTATACGTTGAAGTTTTTGAGCAACTGACCTTTCATCAATTGGTCGAGAGATTCGAATTGCTCACAATCCACGTTATTGATACTACGATTAAAAAGGGAAAACTATTTTTAATCATCACCGAGGGATAAAAAGTCCCTCAGTGTATTTTCTAAAAAATAGGAAAAACAACTCCTAAGTAATTGATATTATTAAGCCTAACAAGATGGTTTTAGGAAAAAAAATAATTGTAAGTGTTTGAAAATCATATTAAACTTATAGCCCTTAAAATCCCTCGGTGGCAACACCGTGCCGGTTCGATTCCGGCCCTAGGCACCATTATAATAATTTCCGGGGCTGACCCAGATAACTAAGTTACATCCTCTTTAACCCATTGTTTTAATTGCTTTAATTGTGACTTTGGGTCACTGTTGTTAAAACGCCATTCACACTCCTTTAAAAAGAGGTGAAAATGCTCTCTAGGAATCCCATTAAATTTGCGTAAATGTCGCTTTGCTTGATTCCAAAAATTCTCTATTCCGTTGATGTGATTGTGCTTATTTGCAAATAGCTTACTGTGATTTATACGGTAATGTTTAAACTCCGATACATCAAGTGCATTATAGGCTCTCCAATAATCTGAATATACAATGCTATCAGGTTTAACCTTTCGCCTGATAATCGGCATCAATGTCTTCGTTTTAGCATCAGGTATCATAACGGCATAAACCTTGCCATTGCGCTTTAGAAGGCCAAATACAGGGACTTTACCTGCTGCTCCTCGACCTCTGTTTCCTTTACGCGCTCCACCAAAGTAACTCTCATCTACTTCAACTTCTCCATCCAATTGTTCAACTGTATCTGAATGAAGATATATCACTTCTCTCAATCGTTGGAAATAATAGATGGCGGTCTTTGAATTTACTCCAACTAATGAGGCGGCAGTTCGTGCTGTTGTGCCTGCAACAAATAGTTCTATTAACTTCGATTGTTTATACTCACTTAAACGGCTTTTTTTCATACTCAAATAATACAAAACTTTGAGTTATCTGGGTCAGCCCCTAATTTCCTTCTATGTTCAAGTTTCTCAAGAAGTAGCAACTAATTCAGTGCTGGTTTTCATTGAGTATGATGTTATAGCGTACATTTAGAGCACTAAAAGGTGTGAACTATCAAAATATAGAATTAGTATCGTACCCTACAGAGTCTATAAAAAATAAGTAAGATAGTAAAAACTCGGCCATCAGCGCACGAGAATTCAACAAGTATCTGCTGATTATCGTAGTTATTCTTGTTGGTATATTTCATCTAAAAGTGTATGAAATTTTTAATTCGCTTTCAGGTGGTTGGTTGATTCCTGTTGCGTCTTTTCGATATCTCTGCCAATTCTTCGCAACTTTTTGCTTTAAAATCCAAGTTTTTTATTAATATATTTTAATAAAGGTAATTATTTTCAGTTTATTTTTGGTCTTATATCAATATTTAAAGATTCAATTTTTTCTATGGAATCTAGTAGAATTTACTTTCGCGTATCCTTATATTCTCATTGTTTTACCTAATTTAGGCTGTCTTTAGCCCTTGCTGATCTGTTGGGAAAATACATTTAAATAAATTCAAGAAACTAATTAAATAACTAATATGCATTAGTTTTTATTATCTATATATAGAAATACAAGATGGTTTTTTAGATATTAGGTAGTGACTTTATTGGTCCATAGGAGTAGCTAAGTATTCATATTGTGTTTTTGGGATTTAATTCCCATATAAAAAAATCATAAAGAACTATGCTTTTTATTTATAAGTAATCATAAATTAATAAATTTTGCTTTATTGAATTATGAGAACTAAAACTATTATTAAGAATTAATTGTTAACCATGACAGCAAAATATATACAACTTTTTTTTTGTGGTTTATGAACAAAAAAATACTTTTAATTTACTCATTATTGTGTTAGGGAGTTTATTTTAAGTGGTTTTATAAAATAATATTTTCATGGATCAATTAAAGATTAATTTATAAGAGAACACCCTGGGGAGGGCTTACAAATGGATTAAACATTACGGAAGGAGTGCGATATGAAAGCGCAGAGTAACGGTATATGCGAGTTTAGAATTTTTGGTGGGAAACACTGGACCCTGATATCACTAGTCAATATTTTTGTGGTTTTACTGCTGTTTTCAACGGCACACGCTGCTCCCTTATCAATTTCAGTTACTGGCTCAGATGGGACGAATCCACCCGTTAATGTTACAAACTTTCGCTGGCTGGTTGAAGAAGATCAAACTTACAATACGGTTCCGGGTGTAAACTGTTTTAGTCCCAACTATGCGGACTGCCAAGCTTTAAATTTCCACAAAAGCTATATGCCAGTCATTGCTGAGGGGCACTCTACTGATAATCCATTCCCAACACTTGACCCCACCAAGCGATATTATATCTCAGTACTTCCTGATGCAGGTTATACCATAGGCGGAACCCAACTCGCTGTTAATGAAACGGCTGCTTCCATCACAGTGGGTCCTGTTGATGTTCCTACTGCTCAAATCCGTGTTTTTGTATTCAATGATACCGCACCCATAAATGGTGTGCCTGATGGCGTGACCGAAACAGGCATAGACGGAATGAAAATAATCGTTGAAGATGCAGGTGGTCGTTATGGAATCTCTGGACAACATATTGTTAATGATGTTTATGGTAATCCATTAGGAACAACCTATAGCTCTCAAGGTGTTGTTGATGTGATGGGTGATGGCACCATAACCACAGGTGCTGACGGTTTCGTTACGATTCAAAACCTTGCTCCTGCTAAGTATGGTATTCAAGCCGTTCCCAGCACAGGATCAGGTTATGTACAGACTTCTACGATCGAAGGTAAGAAAATCGTTGATGCTTGGGTGAAACCCAATGAACCTCCATTTTTCCAAGAGTTTGGTCCTGCACGTCCTCCCGGACCTCATGTGTTTATCGGATTCGTAAAGCAGATTGATGACCTGCCCGCTGCGGGTGGTGCGCAAATTTCCGGCACGATTACTAGCCTGCATAATTCACGTCCACCCGAATTTACTTTCCATTCCGGTGCACCTGTTGGTGGTTGTTGGGTTGGTTTAAACGAAACTATAGGTGGCGCTGCTTCGGGTGATGCTTTATTTGCAGCGCCTTGTGATGGAAACAGTAATTTCACAATTTCAAACGTTCCTGAGGGTACTTACCAACTGGTTATATGGGACGAAGCCCTAGACTATATAATTTCCTATAAAGCGATTACCGTGTCTGCAACCGATACTAATATCGCCTTAGGTGAAGTTCCTATCTTTGCGTGGTTTGCGCGCCTCGAGCAAAAAGTTTTCAATGATGTGGATGGAAACGGTATCTGGGATGCAGGTGAGGTTCCCATGCCTGAACAAGGAACCGCTATTCGCTGGCGTGATGGCACCATGTATCAATCGTTCCCGACTGATTTGGGCGGCGAAGCACCTTATGATGAAGTATTTCCATTTTTCCACTGGTTAGTTGCAGAAGTTGCATTTGACCGGTTCGAAGCAACCGGTGTAACCGTTCGCGTTGATGGTGGCGGTGCAGTAGCACCGGGTGAAGTACTCAACCCACAGCCACAGAGTTTAAGTGACGGCGCACCTTTCGAAGGAGCCCCTTACAGAGTAGAAACAGGCCCAGTACTGACTCAGGCGTTTCAGGGGTTTTCAGGCCAAACCAGTGTAATTGAATGGGGAAAAAGACCCTACGCAGCTGGTAAAAATGGTGGTATTTCAGGCATTGTTTATTACGCAACAACTCGTGCAGAAGATGATCCTCGTTACGCAGGAGCAGAACCCTGGGAGCCTGGTATTCCACGTATCCAAGTTGCTTTGTATCAAGACTCAGACGGTGATGGCGTTATAGATGACCTTGATACACCACCAAACGGAGTGCAACTGGCAGATGTTGATAATGCACCCTTTGGTAACTTCCCTAGTGCGGAAGATTATGATTACAACAGCAATGGTACAAATGATGCTGGTGATGCGATTCAAGTCGGTACTACTGATAGCTGGGATGATAATGTACCTACGGGTTGTCAGGGTGATGTATTTTTAGCAGATGGTGTACACCCTACCGATTGTTTTGATGGATTACGTAATTTCAACCAGGTACGCCCCGGTGTATTTGATGGTGGTTATGCGTTTGACTCCTATTTCCCTGGCGGTGTCGATTCCGGTAGTACTGAAGTAGATGGACTCCCATCTGGCACCTACATTGTTGCGAGCGGAGATCACAAAGCTTATAAAACACTCAAAGAACAAGACCGTAATGTCGATTTTGGTGATAACTTTGTTATTCCTGATCTACTTCCACCTGTTTGTGTGGGTGACGATAACCTGGTTACTCCTGTTTTCTCATTATTTGATAGTGGGGAAGCTCCTACAAGTGCTGGCCTATTAAAGCCGCGTTGTGACCGTAAGCAAGTATTGCTGACAGGTGGTAAAAATGCAGCAGCTGATTTCTATATGTTTACTTATGTTCCTCCTTCAGGTCACCTGACTGGAGTCATACTGAATGATGTGGCGAATGAGTTTGACCCAACTGCACCAGCATTTGGAGAGAAATTTGCGCCGCCTAATTTACCCGTATCATTCCGTGATTATCTCGGCAATGAGGTTAGCCGTACTTATAGTGACAGATGGGGTATGTATAACGCACTGGTGCCTTCAACCTTTACCAATAGTTTGCCGAGCTCCAGTGGTATTTCACCCAGTATGCTGACATCCTGTATGAATGATCCAGGTCCTATCAATGTTGGTGGACAAATGGTGATTGATCCCGCTTTCAAGCGCGAATACACACAGTTTTGCTACACATGGCAATACATGCCAGGCGCAACAACTTATCTTGATACGCCGATACTACCTATCGCAGCATTTACAACTGCCGGACAATTCCCACTGGATTGTGAATATCCTGATGGTACGCCTGTCATTTGGTCTACACAGGGACCTAATTTAACAGGTCCTTATGTTGGTGTGGCAGGAGATAATCTCACACTGGTTTCTGCAGGAAATGTAGATGTTAGAAACCCGGACTTTGACGGAACGAATGCCGAAACAATCTCCAGAGATTTTGGTTTTGGCAATACAGTTGGCACAGTCAGAATTGACGGAGTTCTAGTTCCCGTTCCGCAGGCTGATTGGACAAATGACCTCATTACTTTGGCAGTTCCTGCTGGAGGTGGACAGCTTGAAATTCAACGATCCAATGGTCTATCGACGCATACAGGAATTCATGTAACTGTCGGTGGTCTAGTGACTCCCGTTACGCCTGGTACATCAATACAGACTGCCATCGATTTGGCAGATCCTGGCAGTACCGTGATAATACCTCCTGGTACTTATAACGAGACTCTCGTTATGTGGAAACCTATTCGCTTACAAGGCAGTGGGGCATCTACTGTAATCAATGCAGCAAGTAGTGCGGGTACTGGTGTGGTTGAGGGATGGAGAGCAAAGGTCGAGGCATTGGTAACTAATGGCTCTATCGATTT
>Ga0209633_10003242_pt1 | contig 15126 bp, 4 predicted proteins | sample Cruoilmetagenom1_FD_187290 | JGI IMG/M metagenome (GOLD analysis project Ga0209633, IMG submission 187290) | Oil polluted marine microbial communities from Coal Oil Point, Santa Barbara, California, USA - Sample 1 (SPAdes) (version 2) | ecosystem: Environmental > Aquatic > Marine > Oil seeps ... | reverse complement strand
GTTGCGCGAGTTGGCCAGGGCCTGGCGCGGCAACATCGGTCCGAGGAAATGGTGATCCGAATTACGAAACGGATAGCCCGCGAAGGGTAGATCATCCAACACTTGATTGGGCCGTAACACGCCCCGATCCAGCGCCAGGGCATAGATAAACGGTTTAAGGGCACTGCCGGGTGAGCGTTCGACCTGCGTGTAGTCGATGGCGCCGGCGTACTCCTTATCAAAATAATCGGCCGAACCGACCCAGGCCAGTACAGAATTCGTTTTGCGATCCAGCACGATAAGCGCCAGGTTGCCGGCTCCGGCACGCCGCCACCGTCTTAACATTTTGCGCGCCAACAGGCTTACGTCGGTTTGCAGATCAAGATCCAGAGTGGTTTTGATCAGCCCGCCGGGGATAGGCGGTGCGCTGCTATCTGTTAACAGCTGTTTCAAATGTTGAATTGCATGCATCGCATATTCGGAACGCTGTAGGCGCTTCGGCATGTTGATGCGCGCCAGTTCGTCCACGGCAATTTGATACTCTTCCTGATTCATGGTGTGTTGCTGATATAACTGCGAGAGTAAAAAGCGGCCGCGTTTGATGGCGCGCATGCGCCCGTGCTGATTAAATGGATTCATCAGACTCGGCGCCTGCGGAATCGCGGCAAGAAAGGCAATTTCCGCCCAGCTCAGATCCGCCGCCGGCTTATCGAGATAGCGTCGTGCGGCATAGGCGATACCGTGGATACGATTACCGTAGGGGACTTGCCGCAGATAGCTGTGGATGATCGCATCACGGCCATAACGCCAGGTCATTAACACCGCGGCGAGGGACTCGATGGCCTTATTGGGATAGGTACGCGCCGCCGGATGTTGCAGGCGAACCAGTTGCATCGCCAGGGTCGAGGCACCGGATACGCGCTGTCGGCTTGACAGGTTTTGCCACAGCGCCCGTGCAATCGCTGCCGGATCAACCCCCATGTGGCGCCAGAAACGTTTGTCTTCGAGCGTCACCGTGGCCTTCACGACCCGTGCGGGTAACTTATCCAGTGTCCAGAAGCCGAAGTCATCATGCTCCGGACTGTTGATCTCCGCCAGGAATTTACCGTGCTTATCCACCAGTAGATAACTTGGCGCCGGGGTATGCAGCGTTGAGCGTGACCAGGCCAGCACGAAAATACCAAGCAATAAAAGACAAACGCCGGCGGTAATTAACCATCTACGCTGTTGATATCCCACCCTGAGTAGTTGTCGCACGTGCATCTGTTTGCATCGTTCGTGAGGCGGCCAATTATTTACGGTTGCTTGCCGGACTGATATCGATACGCACGCCGGCGGAATTTCCATTGACGGCCTGCTGATACATCATCTCGGCATAGGCGGCCGGCTGGATAAACGAGCCGGCAATCGTGGCGCGGGTGCGGAAGTAAAACTCATAGTTGCCCTTGGGCAGGCTGTCGTAATAGAAGGCCACCTGATCATCGAGATAGGCGGCGTAGCTGGGTTTCAGTGTCAGTGCGCCCTGGGGCTTCGCCTCCGCGGAGGCTGTTGCCAGATGCGGGTTCATGACTTCCATCCCGGCGGCAAGCGGTACGACGACGGCGATAAACGTCCTGTCATCCGGATTGACCACCTCGATATGTTCTTCAATAATATCGCCAATCTGTAACGCAATCTGCTGACCACCCTTACCGATGGATTGGTGTTGCAGGGGTTTATCCGCGGCAAGATACTTGAGCAACTCGCGCTTGACGATGAAGCCCTGACTGGCGGGTTTAACCTGGCTACCGTCCGCGACCGGTAAATACCGCCGTTCGGTACTCACCGACACCGCTTTGCCGCCCCGGGTATAACGGACCTGACCGGCTGCATTGCGAATGCTGATTTGTTTGCTTAGCGGATGCGCCGTGTCCAGGCTAATCTTTTCAGGCACACCGTTGAGGGTCACGGCCAGTTGTTGTTGCTGCGTGTCATGTTTATTTTCACCGCCGGACATCACCGCACTTAAGGCCAACAAGGCGGAGACATTGGCATTGGTGCTGCCCCAACCGTCCTGTTGCCCGAGCGTGACGAGCGCGTCGATCAATTTCTGCACACGCGGTTTGCCGCCTTGAGTTTGTTGCAAGGCATTGAGGATGTCGGCAATCGTGCGCGTCTCGCTGGGCAAGATCAGCGCATTGCGCGCACTGGCCGTCTTTTGCAAACCACTATATATTTCCTTGCCCCGGTATAACCTGAACACCAGACCGTTCCACAGGCGTGTCATCAATTTGTCGATCGTCGGCTTGGCCGCGTCACCGACATCTTTATTTAAGGCACGCACCACCAGCGCAGTGCTCTCCAGGTTCAGGTAATCCGCCTTGCGCGCCAGTTCCGCCGCATACGCGCGATTGCCTGCACCGGCGGACGCCAGGGCCCACAAGGCCATCGTGCGCTCGGTATAATTTTCCCCGTTAATGAAGTTGTGATAATCGGAACGCAGCGAGGCCTTTAGGGTTTGCTTCAGCTTGTTCAGCACATCATCCTCGACGGGATAACCGGCGGCCTTCGCTTCCACCAGGAATTGCAGAGACCAGGCGCTCAAGGAGACATAGCCCTTGGATCCCGGCCAGTAACCCACCAGGCCATTTTCGTCGGTCGCACCCTTAATCCATTCAATTGTTTGTTTGATAGTTTGATCGATCTCGGATTGATCCGTCGCCGCTTGCATTACCTGGCGGAATTGCTTCATCGCAATATAGGCCCGTGCCCTGCTCAGGCGCTGTTCGGTACAACCATACGGATACTCAAGCAGATAGTTCAGCCCGGCGGACATTCTGATTAATCCCGGTTGATTGGACAGCAGGACTATCTGGCGCAAGGTCCCGTTACGCACGTCGTCTTTGACAGCAGGTAAGTCCAATGTCTCGCCCATTTTCAATTCTTTTATTTGGCGCTGGATCACGGGCGCACGATCGGGACGGATGGGCAGTTTTACCTTGAATGCATCCCTTGCCTTATCACTGTCGCGCTGTATCGCGCAGGTAAACTCCACGGAGTCATACGCCGGCTGGCCCTTTTTATCGTAAGCCGGGATCGTGACACTGACTGGGAAATCGAGACGTTGCGGCTTATTTACCTGCCAGTCAAAACGCTGGGTTGCGTCTTTACTCATTTTCAGGCCCCGTGTCTGTACTGTCGCCAGACCTGGGCCGCCTTGACCCTCCACCACACGCCCAATGGCCGTGGCGGTAAACTGATCACCGGGACGCACAAAGCGTGGTAGGGTGGGTTGCACGATCACCGGCAGGCGCACGGCAATCTCGCCCTTGCTGTAACCGAAGCGGTCGTTGCCGCTGATCGCCTTCGCACGAATTTTGAAATTCGTCAGATTGTCGGCCAGCGTCACCGTGACAGTGGCCTTGCCCGAGGCATCGACTTTGATGGCCGGATTGTAATACGGCACCGGCTGAAAATTTTTGCGCACGGTGACTTTGTCGATCAGTTGTTTAGCGGCCTTATCCGCTGCCGCCTCGCCGCCGCCGGGTTCTTCGTCAAACGGCACGTGACCGACCACGAGATTACGCGTATCACGTGTAATCAGCCGGCTATTGCGGGCATGGATAAAGTCCGGCAGCGGATCCAGTCGCTGTTCCTTACCCAGGGCCAGTACCGCTTGATCGACCAGCCACAGTGTTACTTCACCGGACAAGGGTCGATCATTCTGATCCGCTAAGTGCACCGCGATATGGATCTGCGCCCCCGGCAGCGCCTTGGCCGGCGCGTCCAGTTTGACCTGCACAATATTCCTGACCGGCGTTACCTCTATCCACTTGGTCGCCGCTACGGTCGCCGGTTTACCCAGGTCCAGTTGCGTCGCCGCCGGATGAGTATCGCCGATGCGTCCGCGCATCAGGATAAAGTGTACGGGAATTCGCGGGGTATAGGTTTTTTGCAAATGCACTTTAAAACTGGCGGCGCCGCCGCGTACCTTTACCCACGTATAGTGATTACCATCGGGGGCCTCGACAATGGCCAGGGCACGTGCAGATTGATAGGGACTCTCCAGAATCAATTTGGCGACGTCACCCGGTTTGTATTTTTTCTTGTCGCTGCTGACCTTGAAGATCTTGGTCGGCGGGCGCGACCAGGTCACCGGCTCCTTGCCGCCAACATACAAGTCGACACTGACAAGCTGCGCACGCCCCATCTCGTCGTGCGCGACCAGTTCGATGATATAGACACCGGCGCTATTGACAGGCAGTTCAAGCTGCACGGGTTTTTTCCCGCTGCGGATCGTTTTCTCCAGCACGGTTTCATCCACCACGTTGGTGACATACTTGGCATCACCCTGCGAGAAATCCGTCGCCTGCAGGTGTGAATGCCACTCGCGTTTGAGTAAACGCAGTTTGATGGGTTGATTTTCGATGAGTTTGCCGTCCGCGCCCAACGCGATGATCTCCGCGGAAATCTGTTTGGCCCGCTCCAGATAGCGTGGCGCCTTGATCCCGAGCACCAGTGGCGGCAGGGCATGGACCTGCAAGGTATTCGTCACGGTTTGATCGTCCGCACCGATCACGGTGGCCTCCACCACATAACGGCGCGGCTGCGCCGTGGGTTCTATCGTGGGATCGAGTTCCAGCCTGGCCGCGCCGCTGTCATCGGTCTTGCTTTCAACATTCATCACCGGCGATGCGCGGAATGCCTCACGCCCCGAGAACCGTCCGTCGGATGAATAGACAAAACCCTCGCGTGCCTGCGGTGACCAGGTATACGGATATTGCGTCACCCGCCAGCGTACCGGGCGCGCCACCAACTGGCCGCCTGCGTAATATTTTGAGGTCAGACTGACTTCGAATTTTTTATCCAGGGAGACCTTATCCGCAGCGTGTAACTGGACTTCGAATTTCGGAATGCGATAGCTCTCTTTTTGAAAAGAGACCTTGCCGCAGCGGCCGATGTTTTTGAATTCGAGAAACGCCTGATAATAACCCGTGGGTAATTTCGCCTCGTTAAACTTGACGTAGACACTACCCATCGCACCGGTATCCACCGGATAGCGCCACTCGCGCTGCCCCGGCCCCACCACCAGCAACTCGCCTTTGAGATGCGGGATGCTGAATTCACCGTTGACTTGACGGCGGCGGATATAGGCCTTGATGTGCACCGGTTCTTGCGGTTTGTAGAGTGGACGCTCGGTAAATATATGACAGAGATTTTCGGGCTTCGCTTGACGATATGAGAGCGTCTGTACCGTCCATTGCAGCCACGTGCCATTGGCGTGTAGCCAATGATTATTACTGTAGGCATCCGGACCCTGCGCAGGGTCGATCACCAGCACATCGTTACCCTTGCGCACACTGATTCGCCGCACCCGGGTATAGTTCCGGTCTTGATGTCCCGGCGCCTGCCAGTGATAAAAACCGTGACTGTCCGTCATGCCGGACAATATCGTCTTCCAGTCACGATTGCTCACCCCTTCGATGTGGATAATTGCATCCTCCACTGGTTTCCCCGTTGCCAGGGAGGTGACACTGAATTTGACGCCGGTAGTCTCTTCGACCGCGGTCAGACTCAAATCGGTGACCTGGACCCTGACCCAATTGCGATTGCTCGAACCGTCCAGGCGGCGGATGCCGACCAGATAGTGCCCAGGCTTTTGCTTGCCGCTGATCGTCGCCAGGGCATCTTCAATATCCAGACCAAAGCTCGCGCTGGCACCGCTACGCTTGAGTGGCAGCTTGACAATTCGTGAGTAGGCCGGTGAGCCAAGTGAACGAATCTGACTGATCAACTCGCCTTGTGAAATGGAGCGAGTGGTCTCGGTAAAGGGATTGGCGCGCTCCCCCGGCGCCGGCGGTCGCGTCGTTTCATCGACACGGATGGGTCGATTTGGAAAGGGCCAGAACGAACGATCCAGCGGGTCGACGGGATAAATGCGCACATCGAGACGCTCATCGCCACGCCCCTTGATGGGCATCATCTGCGGGCCATAACGTTCGAGGATCCCTTCACTGGATTTCCAGGCGAGAAAGGACTGCTTGGGGGGGAAATACACAAACAATTCGCTACTGTGGCGTTGATCCAGGCGGCGACCGCGTTTGTCACGCAAATCCATCGGCGCCAGACTGACCCGATACAGCACATCAGCAGCGAATTTACCGCGCACATGCAAAGTCTTGCCGGATACCTCAATCTGCAGGTCGCTTACGGCAGGGGTAAAGCGCAACAGATTTCTTGCGACGATCAGGCCTAACTGTCGGGGCCGGGCGGAAAAATCCACGCGAATCTCGCGCTGGCTGGTATCGCACTGTAGCGCCTGTTCCTGGGTATATTTGACGCCGCCCGGCGTGACGGGAAAATAGTTACTGCCACAGCCGAGTCGCAACACGCGGAACGGCTCCGCCGTGGCAAAGCTGATCCGCTTAAAGGCCTGCTCAATCGAATCATCCAGTGACAGCCGCAAATGCACAATGGCGCGGACGCCACTGCCAATCGCTTCATTTAACAGCAACACATAGTTCACGGCCTGGTTGGGCTGAGTGCGTTCAATCACCTTGATCTTGAAATCCTTTTGATCGAGCCAGCGTGATGCCCCTGCCTCGACACCAGGCAAGGGACGCAGTTCAAGCGTAATCATTTTGGCCAGCGCGGCGACATCCAGCGGTTCCGCAAACGTCAGGTGGATGCTGGCTACCGGCTCCAGCCCCTCGGCGCCATCCGCCGGCACGACCTGTTGCGGCGCCGCCATCAGGGTGTTGAGTACATAGGTATGCCTGCCGACACGCCAGCGGAATGTTGTCAGTGGCGGCCAGGCCTGGGTGGGGCGAAATTGCAGGGTGCGCGCATTGAGCCAGGTATAGGCGCCGGGTTGCGCGGGTTGCATGCTGACGAAACGTTGCGGATGATCTTCGGGCGCGGCATGCTTCGGCCCGGTGTCGGAGTCAAAGAAGATAGTCACCGGGTCCCAGGATCGCAGGAACCTGTCGGGGACAATGTTGCTGTTCCGTGGTTGCTTGACCGTGGCGGCAGGCGGTAACTGTTGCATGTCGGCAACGCTGTTGCTCGGGTTAAGCAACAAGAACCAGCCCAACAACAAAATGACAGCCGGGACTCTGCGCTTCATGGTTTACCTCTGACTTGATTGAGTTTACGACCGGCGCGATTCAGGTATTCGTGAATGACCTCGGCAGGCGGGCCGCTATCCGGTTGCCTGGTGCCAACCAGTACCGGCATCGCGTGAACCGGATCGGCATCAACCGGCGCCGTCAACATCAGCCAATACCAGCCCGGCGATAGGCTCGGCATCTGGACGACACCGCGCCCCAGCAGCTTACCGTTGCTGTCGAGTAATGCCGCATTGATCACATCCGACGACGCGCGCACGCCAATGCCGATAGGACCGCTGTGTTCAAGCTTGAATTTATACAACGCACTGCCACCACCGGGTAACATCACCCCAGGGCCGAAACCTTCACTGAATTCGGTGGCGCTGCTGGATGTCACATCGAGTTTGCCACTCAAGGCGCCGGCACCTAACGCCATCAGCGTCAGCCTGGTTTCACCCGTCGGCATAAAAAACGCATAATCCACGCCGTAAGGGTGTGCCTCGACTTGTTCCAGCTGTGCTCCAACTTGCACCCGTGTCACCATGGCCACATCACTGTGTAGATAAATTAAGCGGGGTTCAGGCGTTGTGAGTAACAGGGATTGCGTGGCACCGTCCAGTATCAGCGTCACCGGCTTGTCGACAGCGAGGGTTTTGCGCTTGATCGAAGCGGGTGCGCCGGTATTGGTTTGCGCATCGAGCCAGGCCAGGACCCTGCCTGTCGCATGCACCAATTGCAAACTGCCTGGCTGGGTTATCGCAATATTCCTGCCGGAGCGAATGCGCCCACTATTCTCGATATAGACGCCACTGGCATCGCCACGGATGCGCAACACAGCCGGTTTGCCACCGGGCAAGGTCGGTAACCACGCCTGACCGCGCGCCGTATAATTACCCTGGTAGATTGAGCCGGACGCGATGGCAGGCGGCCTTGAGCCGATGCCGGATGTCGCCAATACACGAAACTGCTGCTTGCCTTTGCCCGCATAGAGTAACAGCACCCTATCGGCCTGCGTATCCAATGAAATACTCTGTGCCACATCCCCGGTCCAATGCGTGCTCAATTGCTGCTTGTTTTTCAGTAGGATGGCGGCGGTGCGTGGCGGCAGCACCAATTGCAATTGTTTACCTGCGGCTGCCAATTTGACTTGCACAGACTGCGCAGGTGTCAGCACCCCCGTCACTGAATTTTCCGTTAACTGTACCGTTGTGGGTTTCCTGAATCGATACAATGTTACGTTGGCCTTGAGCGCGCCGGCGTCCGCGCCGGCATTCCACACTGCCGCCATCGCCCCCCGTCCATCCGCCCGCGCGGAGATGACGCTGCCATTGGCCACCGCCAGCAAGCGACTATCAACTCGCATCGGTTGTTGATCCGGATCGATCAATTGCACACCGACCTGACCGATGCGTGAGTCCGCCAACACCAGTACCGGGCCGGTATGGGATTTGATATCGATAAAACTATGCCGGGTCGCCGGCAGGGTTAACGCTAGCGTTGTCACATGCTTGTCACCGAGACGGAGGAGGCGAGCCTTGAGTCTGGGATGTGCAGCATGCTTAGCGGGGAGTAAGAGGGCAAACCACATATAGTTACTGCTGCTCGAGAGCAAGCCATTATCCGTCGCGCCCAGTGCGGTTTCTGCTTGTGACGTCCATACCACGTTATCGGTCCGGTCTAAGCGATAGAGTCCGGGGCGACGTGTTTCGACGGCGCCAATGGCGACTTGTGGAGAGGCGCCAGGCAGGATCTTCAGTGGTATGCCCGCGCGTCGCAGAGTGTTCTCATGTTCGATCTCAGGTGTGTAGCGATTGACCCGCAATTGAATGGCGGCATTACGTCGATCCAGGGACCAGACACGCACCCGGTGCGCAATGGACTGATCAGTCCGCAGCGGCATCAGCAGACGTGTTGCCTTGCCCACCGTAGTGCCAATGACCCGCCAGGTTTGATTTTGTTTTGCCTCGATACTCAGGCCGACGGTCTTCGTCGAATCGGCCTGTATTACCAACAAGGCATCCTTGCCAGACAGCGCCAGTGGATACAGGTGAGCACTGTTATCCTTGATCTGGACTTGCGCAGGCAGTGAGAGCGCTTTCTCGGTGATCGCCTGTGGGCTGTGTAATTGGATTGTCGTCGTGGCGGACGTTGTGTTTAACGGTTCGATCTGTAATTGATACTGCCCGGCGGCAAGTCGGCGCGCAATGGCAAAATTCCAATCATTGATGTAGTCGTCATTGTGGGCGATTTCCCGCCCATTCGCATCCAACAGGCGCGCGCGCACGTCCGCATCGCCATACGACGAGAACTCATAGATGTTATCCGCGCCGATGGAAACCGGAATTGTCGCCGGCACACTCAACTTGCGCGTCTGACCGACGCTGAATTCTTTTGCGGTGATTTGTAACCGATAGATCACGTGATTATTGTGGCGCAGATTCGTCAGGCTAAGCTGATACTTGCCGGGTTCGAGCTTGCCGGTCCAGGCCTCACTCGTTGACACATTGGCGACGGCCTTTCGCGTGTCACCTGTGACTAACTGAATGACGCCCTGCATGTCGTGATCGAGGGTGATCGTCATCTCCAGCGGCGCCGGCACCTCGAATGTCCAGACATCGGGGGTGCGCGCGCGCCCGCTGTCCGGTTCGCGCCAGCGATGCTTGAGCGTTTGATTGAGCGCCACCCTAAACGGTCCATGCCCCTTGCGTTCGACAACTTCCGGTATGGCCTCGAACAGCGTTACTACTCTGGCGTCAATGGCCTCGGGCAACAGAATCAAACGATAATCACCGGGTTCCAATTGCGCGACGACATCCGCCCTGATATCGGGTTTTAGAATCGGCCAGCCATCCTTGTCTTCCAGGCGCATGTTAAAGCGTCGCTTCACCCCCATCGCACGCACGCGGTATGGCCCCGCTTTATCGACGTGCAGGTGGTAGGCCAGACCGTGTCCGGCCTGCATCATCGCACGCGCGACGGTTCCCTGCGTCAGCACGCCGCCATCGACTAACGGTGTCTGTTGCAAGACCATGCCCAGATGTCCGCGCGTCCGGCCCTGGGTTTGGATACTCAATTGGTAATCGCCCTGCCGCAGATAAGTCTGGATCAGAAAATTACGCCCCACGCCGTTGGCCTGTCTGCGCACCAGCGAGGGATTGGTGCGCGTGCGCAGATTGCCTTGCGTCTCAAGCAAACCGGTTGTCTCCAGTCGGTACAATGCCGGCTGGTTTACCGCCACGCCAAACGTGGCCTGCTGTTGCCGATCAAGGTCGAGATACGCCGCATGTTTGTCCGTCAGCACCGGGAAATGGGGGATGCCCGCCAGCGCGGACGGCGACACCGGTGGCAGCGGGCTGCTGTCGGCCAGACGTTGCGGCGCGAATTCCAGGGAATAGGTTTGGGTGTTCGCGGAGTCATTGCGAATCGAGATCTCATAATGACCGGCTGCCAGGGTCAGGGCATTTTTCCAGTCTCCGTTATTGCTGGAAATCGACAAGGGTTTACCGTCGAGGGTCATTGCCTGCACGCGGCCCTGCTCGGCGAGCGTCACCGGGATTTTCACGACTTCCCCGCCACTTTGCGTCACCGGCAAGGCGGTACGCAAATCCACCGGCAACTGACGCAAGATTACGCCGCTGTTCACGCCAGGCTGTTGATTCATGTACAGGGTGTACGAATTCGTCCTATTCAGATATATCTTGCCGTAACGAGTCGCGCCCTGCACCGTCTGCGTCATCAACTCAGCCGAGTCAATCTTGTCCGCCGCCGCGAGGCGTAGCGTCAGGATACCTTTGCGCTCAGGCTGTATCGTTAGCACATAGTAGCCTGCGTCCAGCTCCCACTGATGTGTGTCATCCTCAAATGGCGGCGACCGGTAACCCCGTGGTCGATAGGTCAGGAACGGTTCAATGCGATACTTGGCCAGTACCCCCTCACCACTGCCTCGCAGCATGTATTTTCCGGTGGCGGGAACTTTTATAAATAGTGTAAGTTTCTCCAGCAGGTTAAAACGACGTTGCCAGACTTTCGCCGTATCAAGCTCGATAACGCGCGAATCCTGATACGCTTCCCGCGTGCGCGGCGGACGCCGGGTTAATATTGAGGTGGCATCCACCGAATCCTCAGCGGAGCCGGAATGGATTGTACTTAACCAATATTCACCGTCGCGGCGGAAAGTGTATCGGTTTAATTTCGTAAAATGGCGTAGGACATAGGGCTGTCCCGCCAATCCCGTCAGTGTGATGATGCGCTGCGTAGACTGTTGCGATAAAGCAAGCTCGGTCACCGGCGGCAAGGATTTCTTGTTGATCCGGGTTGTGTCGCCGCCGCCGGCGAATGCCTGCTCGGCGACATAGTTGGCGACGGACATCGTCATCGGCTTTGCCTCCGGCAGGCTAAGTTGAAAATAATTTGCCTCGCCGGGCACCAGAAACCGATCCGTACCAAACACGCTAACGCGATAACGACGCTGTCCCGCCACATCCAGCGCGGGTATGCCATATCGAATATGCAGCGGGTGTTTCTGACTCGCATCGGTCCACGCCTGCGAGGGGCCACCATATGCCGTCAATAGGTAGAGACCCGGTTTGAGGCTGAGATTTAGTCGGCAAATCTGTAACGGCTTATGCGGGTCCGGGTACGCCTGCGTGATTTGCGGTTGCTTATCGACCAGCCAGTGACCGTCCTTCCACAGGCGCAAGTCCGCCAGATTGCGGCCGGCCGCCTCGATGGTAACCACGTCACGTGATGTCAGGTACAACCAATAGGAACGTTGTTGATAATCATCCAGGGCGGTATTGATCATTTTATATTTTAGGAGCTGAGGTATTACAGCACTGTTCAATTCCGAGAAGGCGTGCGCCTGTAGTGCAACCTCGCCGGTGCCCTTGGCATCGGCCTGGGTCACGATTTTGTATTCGCCCTGATTCAAAAATACATCCAGGCGACCATCGTGTTTACCCGGGGTCCCGCTGATCTCGCCGGGACCGGCCATACGATCAACATACTGTATGGCAGTACCTTGTGCGCTGTGTGCAGTGACGGCATAGCGTCCGAACTGGGAGACATTAAGCCGTGTCGATTGACGACCTGTTGCGGGAAGTTTGCTTGCCTCTAATACGGCACGTTGTTTGAAATTGACCGGATTGTCTGTCGCCGGCGATGCATTACTGCTCAGACACACAGGTAGGGCAACGACCAATAGAAAATACCGCCAATAAAATCCATTTTTTGTTATTTTCATATAATTTTACTGCCAGACTTCCCCAAGATGCCGGCTAATTGGACAGATAGTGTACGGTTTTTTCCATGTCGGAGTTAACGATATGGATAGACGCAACCTCTGGTCATTTAATCGACATTAAAATAAGTATTTTATAATGCGCTCGCCAACTCTCCCCAACACTCACTGGCAGGCTGTTATTAGTGTAGTAGAAATCCCCGCTCTGCACAGGGGATGTATTGCCGTATTTTGAAACTACACTGCGCAATCATCCACTGTGTAGTAGCCATTAATTGTATTCAGTTAGATCTGCCTGATTTAGGGTCCACAGATGGAGATGAGCAGCTTGACCAGACAGCCCCCAATGACATCATAATACTACGGTTCCTCGACCAGGACTTTGCCGGTACTTAAGTTCTCTTTTGCATAGACGATATAAACAAGATGGGCATTAAGGTACTCGCATGGTCAAATTATCTATTATATCCCGAATAGCGGTCATCATTTTTCTGGTCGAAGGATTGATCATGACCGTGATCAATTTTATAGACGCGCTCGAAAATCCAGTTCTGGAAGCATTGCTTGATGCCACTGCATTGACTCTTTTTTCCGCCCCCATTATTTACGTCTGGGTAATCTATCCGTATGTTACAGAACGCCGCCGGGCAGAGGATTCCTTGCACAAAGAAAAAGAGGAACAGAAAATCCTGATCGATAAACTCAAAAATGCCCAGGCTCAATTGTTACAATCAGAAAAGATGGCGAGTATTGGGCAGCTTGCAGCAGGTATAGCGCATGAAATCAACAATCCAGTAGGTTATATAAGTTCAAATATCCATGCACTGGAACGCTATGTAGAAGATATATTCAAGGTTGTGGATGCCTATGAACAATCGGCTCCTTCAAAAGAGAACCATGCCGCTTTTATCAAGCAAATCAAGCAGGAAGTGGACCTTGATTTTTTAAGGGGGGATATTGCTGTTCTTCTACTGGAATCAGAGGAAGGTGTTAACCGGGTCAAACAGATCGTGAACGACTTAAAAGATTTTTCTCATGTTGATGAAGCAGAGTGGCAATGGGCAAATCTTCACAAAGGCCTGGACAGCACACTGAACATTGTTCAAAACGAAGTGAAATACAAAGCCGACATTATTAAAGAATACGGTGATATTCCCGATGTAAAATGCCTGGCTTCACAGCTCAACCAGGTGTTCATGAATCTTTTAATAAATGCAGCCCACGCCATTGAAGGCCGTGGCACCATCACTCTGCGCACAAGCGCCGAAAACGATGAGGTCAGGATCGAAGTGATTGATACGGGCAAGGGAATCGAGGAACAAAATTTAACCCGGATCTTTGAACCATTCTTCACCACTAAACCCATCGGTAAGGGAACCGGTCTGGGATTATCCTTGTCATACGGTATCATCAATAAACACCATGGCCGCATCGAAATCGAGAGTGAGGTAGGCAAAGGCACATGCTTTCGCGTGGTTTTGCCTGTTGAGCAGGAACAAACTGAAGTCGCTCTGAGTTGAGGAAATAAAGCACAGACAATGGGATCGGGTCATGTGCTTTGCTATTTAAAGAGTAATCCGGATTGTCAAAAATGGGGAGTTTCAGGTAAAAGGCAAGACTTGAACCTGTAATTTCTCATTAGTAAAGGAACCTGTCTGGGGTTGTCCTTGTCATATAGTATCATCAATAAACACCATATCGAAAACGAGACTGAGGTAGGCAAACTCACGTGCTTCCGCGTGGTTTTGTCTGTTGAGCAGAAACAAACTGAAGTCGATCTGACTTGAGGAAATAAAGCACAGACAATGGAGACAGGTCTTGCGTTTTGCTATTCAGGAGTAAGCCGGATTGTCAAAAATGGGGAGTTTCAGGCAAAAGGAAAGAGTTGATCCTTTAATGAGTCCTTCTGAGTTCTTTTTTCTAAAGAGGCAAAGGGGACTGAGTGAGGAGTGATGTATGAGTAGAAGAGTGGGGTTTATGACGATGGCGTTGGCCGGTCTTGCCGTGTTGTTGACGGTAGGCGCGCAGCGGAATGTCTGGGCAGCCGGTGTAGCTGAGAACACCCTGCCGCCAATGTCTCTTGTTAACCGGATCGGTATCAAGGTCGTGATTCAGGTCAATTCCAAGGGCACACTCCCGACGGGGGTCAGTAAGCAGGTCCTGGCGGCCAAGATGCTTTATAACGAATATAGCGCCCTCAATATGAAAAGTGGCAAGGACTACCAGATAGTCATGGTCTTCAGGGCGGGCGGGAGTCAATTTTTGTTGAATGACGGTGCCTATGACAGCAAAGTGAAGCAACCGCACCCCAAAGGCAATCCTAACGCTGCCATCTTGCGGACCCTCTACAAGGCCGGCGTCAAGATGTATGAATGCCATGTCGCCATGAAAATGAAGGGGTATAAGCCGCAAGACCTGCTACCGTTCAGCCGCATAGTGGTCAGTGGGATCGGGGCAGTGGTCGATTTCGAGAAATCCGGTTATGCTCTGATGACCCCCTGACCGCGCGGGGGCGATGGCGCGCCGTCGTTGATCGCCTCCCGTCGGGACCTACCGTACCCCCGTGCAGGATTCTTTGCACCCTGCCAGCAAGCGGGTGAAAGACAATGCGGGGTGCGGCCCGCTTGTTTGCTAAGGTTGTCGACCAACTAACATGTTATTCGATCTCGTGTAGAGCCTGATATATCGCTTCCTGGCACTGTTGGCATTGTGTGAAATGGCCGACCTTCGGTAGTCCTTCCCAAGTCATAAAATCCGATAGCACATAAGGCGGGTGCCACATCCTGATGCCTTGGTGCTCTGGTGCTCTAGGGCGCACAG
>Ga0209633_10003241_pt1 | contig 15128 bp, 16 predicted proteins | sample Cruoilmetagenom1_FD_187290 | JGI IMG/M metagenome (GOLD analysis project Ga0209633, IMG submission 187290) | Oil polluted marine microbial communities from Coal Oil Point, Santa Barbara, California, USA - Sample 1 (SPAdes) (version 2) | ecosystem: Environmental > Aquatic > Marine > Oil seeps ... | reverse complement strand
ACACGGCGCTCCGAAAACGCGCAATATCTGAGGGATCAACTATTGCAGGTCGAGGGTTTAACCCCAACTGAGCAGACCCCGGGTACCACGTATTCAGCAAACCATGTGTTTTTCATGAAGTATGATCAAACTAGATTTGCAGACTGCCCCCGCAAGGTCTTCGTTGAAGCGCTCAATGCGGAAGGCATTCCTGCGAAATCGCTATATCCCATGCCGATCTACCGGCAACCCGCAATCGCCACGCGGACGGTTCAGACAAAAGATATGCTGACGGGTAGTTGTTATGTCGAGAGTTGCCCGAATGCCGAACGAATCAGTGGTCGCGAGGCTATCGCGCTGCCGCAAAACATATTGATTGGAGAGCGCAGCGATATCGATTCTGTTATTGATGCGATTAATAAAGTTCTTGGAAATCTGGACAAGGTTACAAAGGATTCGGCACTGAACATGTGTTTGGAACAGGGTTTATCTTAAGGGACGATAAAATGGAGACGGGCACAAATCTTGAAACTACGATTGAGCATAGCATTGATCACTGCTTCGAGATTCACGATGTCACATTAAGAGAGGGCGACCAGCATGCGGGTGTCGCATTTTCAACAGACGAAAAGATAGAGATCGCCAAGCGATTGATCGAAATTGGTATTTCTTCCATACAGGCGGGGTTTCCGTCGCTTTCTCCGATCGAAGCGGAGGCAGTTAGCGCGCTTGTAAATAGTGGACTGAAGGGAGACTTCCACTGTCTCTGTCGATATGATCTGAGAGATATCGACCTGGCAGACACGTGCGGCATCCGTAAGATCGGGTTCTCTATACCCGGATCAACTTCACTATCCGGCAACGCTGGTAAACTAGCGCGTCAAAAGCTTGACTATTTTGTCAAGTATGCAAAGGACAAGGGGCTTTTCCTTCGCATGTCATGTGAAGATGTAGCTCGGTCGGAACTGTCTACCGTATTTACATTGTACGAAATCGCTGAAAATGCGGGCGCTGATATGATTACATTTGCGGACACGGTAGGCCGCGTAACACCAACTATGGCGCTCCACATAACAAAACAGATTAAGGAACGTTTCACTATCCCCTTAGCGGTTCACTTCCATAACGATTTGGGCCTTGCGACGGCAAATACCATAGCGTCACTGGAGGGAGGGGCCGATCAGATTCAGGTTTCCGTCGGGGGGTTAGGAGAGAGGGCTGGAATCGCTAGCATGGAGGAGGTACTGATGATTCTTCATACTATCTATCGCCTCCAACTTCCTGTTGATACGACGAAGCTTTACGAGGTCTTCGCGCTGGTTCGCGACTATGCCGGTGTGGACGGCGCTGATACCAAGCCTATCGTTGGTCGAGATGTATTTACACACGAGTGTGGATTACATGTGGAAGAGTTGCTTAAGAATCCCCTCAGCTATCATCCGTTTGACCCCTGTTTGGTTGGGCGAAAGTTTGAGTTCCGTTTTGGAAAACATTCCACGCCGGAAACCATATCATACACTGCAAATCAGAATGGAATCGATTTATCGCCAATGACCCGGGATGCGATACTGTCTACCGTACAGTTGCTGGCGCTAAATAAGGTAGATTTCCCTAATAGCCTACTAGTGCAGATGGCGGAAGCATTACAAAAGATAGAAAAGGATTACATCAATGAAGGCGTTCAATAATGGCGACATCGTTGAACAGAACAGCGTGCGGATTCATCTTAATAGCGTGACCTCCGCTATGGGTACATTAATTTTTGAGGCGCTTCGTTGCTACAAGAAAGACGGCGCGGACGGTGAGCTCTATGCTTTCCGGTCACTTGATCATTACCGCCGCCTTCAGGCCTCGTTGCGTTGCCTCAATATGGAACCACCAGTCTCCTACGATGAGTTCAAGTCTGCGATCTCTCGTGTCATTGTTGCAAACGGAATCAGCGATAACTGCTATTTAAAAGTCATAGTTTATTGGGACCAAATTCTCGCGGGAACGTCCCTGTTCGATCTCAGTGAAATGTCTCCGAAAATAGCCGTGCTAGTGAAAACCACCTCGGAAGAGTTCTTTTCCAACTGTCAAAGCCTGCGATGCTGCGTTTCTTCCTGGCGCCGCATTAACGAGGAGGCCTTGCCAGTGACGGCCAAGGCTTCCGCCAACTATTTCAATGCCCGACTTGGACTAATAGACGCCTTGAGAAACGGATACCACAACGCAATCTTCCTGGACCATGTCGGGCGAGTATCCGAGGCAGCGGAAGCAAATGTATTTCTAGTACGGTGGTCAGACCATACAGTAGTAACACCGTCGTTAGATAGCAGCATTCTTCCAGGCATCACGCGCGACACGATTATGCATCTTGTGCGGAATTCCAGTCAATTTCGCCTTGAAGAGCGCAGCGTCAATCGCGCGGAGCTTTACAGTGCGGACGAGATTTTTCTTGTAAATACGGCACAGTTAGTTAGACAAATTAGTGAGATCGACGGGCGGACCTCCGCCTGTTCCGGGGCGTCCGACGTACTGCGTATTCGGGAAGGCTTGTTAGATATTCTATTCCAAAGAACTCCACAGAATGAGGAGTGGTTCTGTCGAGTAGCGTGAGATTAACTTCGGAGAAGTGTGACATGATTAGAACGTCTGAAGAAAATGATGCAATGATCGCGACACTTAATCGGCGATTCGATCGACAGAAGCCGGCCATTCACCTGATGGAGCATTTTATGTCGGGCGGGAGGATATGTGATCTGGGGTGTGGTAACGGCATGCCTTTGAGATATATGGCGGAGAGGCAGTCCGAGAAGATTTTTGTCGGAATGGACCACAGTGTCGATATTCTAAATAAGAACAATGCGGCACAGCTTGATAATGTGCTGCTTGTAAAGGGTCAAATGATTGAATCGGGGTTTCCAGATAGACATTTTGATGCAGTCGTTTTTAATAAATCGTTGCATGAAGTGTACTCTTTGTTTGGAGAGCGAGGACTGGAGGCGGCTATTAATACGGCGGCCAGCTATCTACGGCCTGGCGGATATCTGATGATATATGAGAACGTGATAGAGGACAGGGATGAGGTGACAATAGAATTCATGCATGAGGAAGCCTATCAATTGTTCCTGCGTTTTATTGAAGACTATTCCATCAGAGAAATTGTCTACCGGCCTTGGCGTGAGGCAGAGGTCAAACTCCGCAAAGATGATGCAATGGAGTTTCTCACAAAATACCGTGAGCCGAATTGGGAATGTGAAATGAATGAAGCTCATTTCATATTTACACTATCCGAGTGGCATCGGTTAATTGAAGCTGCTGGATTTCAAAAATGTGAAGCGCAAAGCTTTGGTGATCGACAAATTCTCGTTACTGAGGGAGTTCGGCCTAGCTGGGACATCAAAGATTTTAAATATGTCTTGGTATACCGACGGAGCGCTTAGGGGTATGGGGAGAAGCCAATTGTAAGGAGTGTTTGCACATGACAGGAATAACGAAGAATCAGATTCGATGGCTTGAGGATAAAGCGAGGTGGCTGCGACAGCAAACCGTGAAATATTCGTTCGGAGTTCCACATCATTTGGGCGGATCACTGTCCTGCATTGAGATTCTCATAGGGCTTTACTACGGGTTAAAAAGTGATGAGTCGGGGAATGACATAGGACAGACGAAGTTTGTACTTTCCAAGGGGCACGCCTGTATACCTCTGTATATAGTCCTGGCGGATCTCCAGATGATCGAGGCGGCAGAGCTAGAAAAAATGATGAGCATGGGAGGGAGACTGCTCGGCCACCCATGTCGATCAACGACAAACGGGATCGACGTTTCGACTGGCTCGTTAGGTCAGGGGCTGTCGTTTGCGATAGGTATGGGGCTCGGAGCGCGTGCGTCGCGTCAGGACGCCAGAATCTGCGCGTTGCTCGGCGATAGTGAGTTGCAGTCCGGACAGGTATGGGAGGCACTGTTGTTCCTGTCTCAGCACAAACTTGCGAATGTGCGCGCGGTAATAGACTTTAACAAGTTCCAGGCGGACGGATCCCTACATGAGATCGTGAGCATCGATCCCTTAGCCAACAAGCTTCGCTCTCTTGGTTTGCAAGTAAGCGAGTGTGACGGCCATGACATCAGTCAGATTATTCGCTTTTTCCGATGCGACGTCGTTGATAGACCGGCCGTACTCATTGCGCATACCACGAAAGGCAAGGGGGTGTCCTTTATGGAGCACGACAATGCGTGGCACAGTGGGACGCTTAGTCCGGAGCTGTACAGGAAGGCGATGGAGGAATTGTCTGTGCCGTCTGTCGATCAGCGTGTCTTTGCTATCGACGCCGTAGAGTCGCCCGTAGCTGAAAATCAAGGTTCAAGATGACCGGGTCTGTCCTGGGAAAGGACAGTGTGCGTTTTTCGGGGGAGATGTACACATCGCCATGCGATTATCAGTGCGACATGAAGCTATCGCTGATGGTTCGGTGGGCGCACGTTGTTTATTTGGTGGTTGATATACCAGGATCGGCTGGCGGCCGGTCGACGTATTTTAAGGGGAGTAGCGCAGTCTTTTGCTACATCGTGAGTGTAGTGAGAATGATTCATTAGAATACGCATCAATTGGCATAGACGATACCGTTGTTGTGTCGTTGAGTTGTTTTGAAGGCGTGTAAGTTGCGCCTTAGGGAGGAGAAAGGTCAATGAAGAAATTTTCAAAGGTATTGATGGAACTGATATCAACAAACCCGAAAATATTTTTACTTGATAACGATCTTTCACGAAGCAGTGGGACAGGAGTAGTAAGACAGGCTTACCCCGAGAATTTTGTAAACGTGGGTGTCGCTGAACAAAATTCAATGGGAATTGCGGGGGGGCTGGCATTAATGGGTTTTACTCCTATCGTCCATACATTCGCCTCGTTTGGGTCGATGCGTGCATGCGAACAGGTAAGGACAGGAATTGCCTACCAAAATCTGAATGTAAAGATCTGCGTGTCGAAGGGCGGATTAGCTGCCTCTTATTCCGGTCCCACGCATCATAGTACCGAGGACTTGGCAATCATGCGGGCAATACCAAATATGACAGTGGTGGCGCCCAAAGATTTTTTTGATTTCGAACAGTGTTTAATGCAGGCAGTATCGCAAGAAGGGCCCTTCTATCTGAGGGTTCCACCAGAAGACATACCTGACAATAAGTTGAAAGGACGAGTAAGAGTAGGAGCGGGCGTGCTTGCAAAACAGGGACATGATCTGACAGTCATATTCACGGGGACTTTATTTAAGGCAGTAGGCGAGGTTGTCCGTGGTATAGAAGATCAGGGGCTATCGGTTAGAGTTATTTATCTCCACACGCTCAAGCCTCTAGATAATCAAATTGTTATTAGCGCAGCAGAAGAGACCGGCATGATTGTCACTCTAGAAGAGCACAACGTGATAGGAGGACTTGGTTCAGCAGTAGCTGAGGTGCTTGCCGAGAGTAAACCGACTCAAGTAGTGAGAATTGGAGTCGAAGACAGGTTTTGCTATGAGTCCGGTCCATACGAGCAGATATTAGACAAATACTGTATCTCGACAGAACGGGTGATAAGCCGCGTGCTAGACATTCTGGAAAGGTCGCGGGCAACGACCGGAGCGACCGCGCAAGCGGGTAGCAGCTGAGCGGCAAACAGCTTATGGGCCCAATCTCCCAAGTGGCACAGAGAAATAACGAAGTGCAAGAAGAAATCGAAGCCTCAAGCCAGGCATATCCGGAGCTTCGCTGGTTCTACGAAAAGGTGGCCAGAACGCTCCCTGAGCGGACGTTGTGCAAGATTCCCTACATGGCATTCGTGGTAATTATGCCGGATGGACTGATGCAGGGTGTTCACCAACCATTTCTCGAGGAGTATGGGAAATACGTTGTTGCCTACAGAATACGAACCTTAAACCAAGAGGATGCCGAACGACTCTACTTCGACGGACTTGTAACAGACAACTCGTGCAGACACATCAAGTCATGGTGGATTAAAAACAAACTGTTCGAACTTGGCGAGTCGATCGGGCTTCTGCTTTACAATCCTGACGAATACAACTTCCATAAATTACTGACGGAGAGGAAAGGTGCTTCCGATCCGCTCATAGTGCGTAAGGGAGCAATGCGATACAACTATCGTACGCCAAATAAGACATTCGGACTGCTACACAGTTCAGATGACCTGCTCAGCATGCTCTACGAAATAGATACGTATTTCGAACCGGATGACTTGAATGACTTTCTAAATTTTCAGGATGCATTGATTTCGGAAAAAGTCAGCCATTTAAAGGAGTATTTTACTTACTTTCATACCGCGCGAATTGAATACTACCGCGTTCTTTACAGGGTAAAGAGTCGCATTATATTAGGAATACTCTCTGACGCGAGGATGCACAGCGGAATCGTTAAGTATTGTCTGCAACTGTTGGAACGCTATGCTGAGGCACTTAGAGTGGTTCAGCTGAATCCAGGCTACGTGCAAGAGCGTTCAGCTATATCTGAAGTTCTCGCGCAAGAAGAGCAGGTCATGGCGAGCATGAAACGCCAGACTGAGCAGCTAAACAATTATAGACTATCGACGCTTGTTTTGTGTCTGGCTACGCTAACGTTAGAGGCCAAGTTTAGAGAAGCGGACTACAAGATGTTGGAAGCGGTGTTGGAATCACAAGGAGTCATTCTGACACAATTCGAGAAGACCGTATTGGAGAGCACATTGTTTTTTTATAAAAAACTCTGAAAAGAAGTGGTTCAATGCTGGATAAAGGGCAGCAAGACATGATTATTGAAACCGTAGTGGAAAATATGAAGAAAATGGAAGATTTTCCGTTTTCCGAACGTCAAGTCAACGAAATCTCAAAACGCGGGCTTGGTCAATATGTGGCCAATATTGGATTCATGATAATGACTCCTGATACATTCCAACGCCGTCAGGAAGATAACGTTATAAATGAGTTAGCCAGAAATAATATATATATTTATAAGTACAAGTTAAAGTACTTGCATGATAATGAAATTGAAGAGCTTTATAAGTACGGTATAAGGAAAAAGATACTTAATCATAATAGAACTCATTGGTATCTGACGCGGAGAGGTTTGAGCTTCGGCCCATCTTTGGGTCTACTGCTCTTTGCCAAAGCTAACAACCTATGCGACAGACTTCTCTTAGTAAAGGGTAAATCAGATCCTAGACAGAACTCTGATCGGAGTTCGATCCGTTCGCAGTATCAAAGTTTTTCGAGAATATTAACGCTTGTGCATACATCGGACGATTATACAAGCATGCTCAGGGAGATGAAGCTTTTTTTTGGAATCGAAGATATATATCAGTTATTGGAGAACGTATCCAAGTATTGCAATGGCGAACCCTACCACAGTTGTAGTCAAGGTCAATTAGCGAACGCTATTTGCAACACGTCGGTTAATGCGACGCCATTTGAAATCCTGTATTCGATCAAATGTCGGATTGCAGATGTATTAGCCAACGAGCTTGATCAGCATGCCGGTGTAAGGGATGTCCTGGGAGAGCTTCAGGCCAGGCTAACCACAACCCGAGCTGAACTAATGTCTAGTACTCAACCATGGGTAGAACACCACGAATTTGTACGGGAAGAGATGGACAAGGTAAAAGCACTTCTAAACGATCCGTCTGTGGAGGCGCGTTATACCTACTTAATGAAATCAGCTCTTAGAACAGAAGATTTCGGAAGCGTCGTACAGGGAAACCTGATAATGGCTCTCAAGCAGCTGAGTGATTTTGAAGGTTTCCACGATCTGAATTTTCAGCAATTGCTCACATGGCTTCGAGCCGGAAACGTGTACTTCACGGCGTGGGAGGCGCTTGTAGTAGAAAGTCTCTTGCATTTTTGGTAGTCAATATCGGATTAGGGGATAGACTATGATCGTGGACCTTAGGGAAAGCATCCTCGCAGTAGGATACGATGCGGATTTAATCGACCAATTTGATAGCGAATTTAAAGCGATGGCAAAAAGGAACTTAGCCGCAGTCAACGTCGTGACACCGTCAGTCATGGATAAACAACTGCTTCAGCAGATGGGCTATCTCGAAACATTTAGCGGGCACGTGACAAAAATTGAAGCGCTTGAAACTGCTTCTTCGCCGGAGCATGAGGCGTGCCTGATTCCCGCAGCGTGTTTACCATTGTACCCGGTCAAGGAGCAAGTCGCCCCAAATAGTAATACCTGCCTGACTTCTAAGGTGAAGGTGTTCCGCTATGAACAAGGGAACCGGCAGCGCGGAATTCGCGCATGGGAGTTCAACGTCAGGGAAATCGTCTTTATCGGAACTCCAAGCTATGTCAACCAAGGTCTTGACGAAGTAGAACAATACATTCGCCAGTTCACCAAAGAAAATAATATGCCAATCAAAATAGACTATAGCAGCGACTATTTCACAGGCGAATCAGATGAGGTCAAGATGATGAAGAGAATTCAGAGGGCAAACCAAGTAAAGAGAGAGGTGCTTTGGAATGAAGGTGAATTAACTGTTGCCTTGGCCTCTCTCAATAAGCATCTCGATCACTTCTCCAAAATGTTTGGATGGGATGAGCAGGGCAAATGCGTTTCAGGCTGTGTCGGTTTTGGACTGGAGCGCTGGCTGTATGCATGGAAGTCACTGTTCAGTGATAAACAGATATTTCCTAGACAATACGCAGAGACAGGTACACGGACATGATAAACCCACAGTCGAAATGTATTCTCTTGACGGGCGGAACAGGCAACTTAGGCGCATTTGCACTAAGAAAGTTCCTTGAACGGGGCGATAGGGTGACAGCAATAGTTAGAAGCCGCAGGAATCATCAGATGGCTCAGGACCGTGTGGTGCGCAGCATGTCGACGTTTGGAGAAGTAAATACTGAATGGTTACCACGCCTAGACGTAGTAATGGCGGATATTACCGATGAGACGGGAATGCGGTCGGTCCAGATACCACGAGAAATCGACGAGACCTGGCATTTCTCGTCTTCATTGAAATACATGCCCAAAGATCGCGACGAGATTTATTCCGTGAATATCGACGGGCTGAAGAATGTATTGGCGTTGCACAGAGACAATGCTTCCAATGACGGTAAATTTTTCTATATTAGCACCGCTTACATAGGTGGCAAGGGTCCTGTTCGTGTGCCTGAACGCCGGATTGTTGCTGCGGAGAAAGCGACTTTTCACAATGACTACGAAAAATCGAAGCTAGAAGCGGAGAGTATTGTTTTAGATCAGTGCGAATCTGACCAAATATTTGGAGCGGTTTTTCGACCATCGATAGTCGTGGCTGATCGGGGAACAAACAGGCTGCTCAATTACAACGGATTTTACTTGGGTATTAAGGTATTTCTTGAACTGAGAAAACATCTCGAGAGAGTCGGAGCCGAGAAGCGGGTTCGTTTATTTGCTAAGCCGATGAACGAGTTGAATCTGATGCCGATTGACGATCTTATCGAATCTATGCTCTTTACCGCAGGCCAGGATTTTCATAATGGCAGTATTTTCAATGTTGTAAACGGAAAAGGTATCAATATAAGAGAGGTCACAGAGGTCGTAGGCAAGGTATTAGACATAGAAATCGAAGTATGTGGTCCGGATGAAGAAGAATCGATACCCAAGAACAAGTATGAAAAAATGATTTCATATGGGATGACATATACGTTTCCGTATGTTACGGATGAAATTTCATTCGACACCGAGAATCTGACAGAGAAACTGGGAGAGCAGTATCGATTTAACATGTATCCGGACTTTTTGTCTCGAATAACTAAAGCATATGTGGATTTCATTGGAGAGGAAGGGAGGTGCTAATACCATGGAAGAAAAGACCTATTTAACGCATGACGGAGTGTCTCTCCGATACTACACCATTGGTAGCGATCGGAGAGCACCGGTTGTGGTCATTACAAGCGCGCCTGGAATGAGTATCAAATTCTGGTTACCGATTATTACGGCCTTGCAGGGCAAGTATGCCGTTCTTGGCTTCGACTACCGAGGGTTTCCTAAGGAATTTGGCCATAAATTGACGGCAGGGGACGCCAGATTCGATAACTTGGTCGAAGATCTAAATATGATTCTCGAGAAGGAAAACATAGAGGAGGCACACTTCCTTAGTTGGTGTTCTGGTGCCAAGGTAATGTTGGCGTTTTATGCAAGTTATCCAGAGAAGTTCCGGAGCATTACCATGCTTAATCCTGCGCATAAAACGGGGGGAGGCGCGGAAAAGAGTGAATTCTCAAACGTTCTATACGGATTGATCGATAAAGTCGGATCCGATGAGAGATCGATAGAAAGAGTTCTGAAACTTATGAAAAACATTGGTGTTGTGCCGAATGCGGACTTCTTTGACTACATAAAAGAAGATGAGTCCGGCGTCGCGCACGCGCTTGATCTTGCAGATTTGTTGATCGACGAGAGCTCGTACTCGAACTTGGCGTTTTATATGATTGATGACGCTATCACACTCAGCAATTATTTAAAGATCTATGAGGAGATCAATAAGACAAACGTGGAAGAGTCATTTTTTGGCTTAAGCGTTGCGACGCTACTACTGATGGGAGAGCAGGATACAATCAGCTATTTGACGGAGCGGGACCGCGACTACATCGTGGCCAATGAGTCAATTAGCTGGAAGGAAATTCCTGGAGGATCGCATTTCATGTTAATAGAGTATCCGACTCAGATTGCCACTGAGATTGATAGGCATATCGAGACCATACTGGATCAGTGAATAGAATAAAGTAGGGAGTTATCATGTTTGATGTGCACACGCATATCTGGAATGGCGAAGCACAGTTGGGAAAAGTCTTTGCTGGAGCTTATAAAAATGCATACGGAGATCAGGCGCTGCTTAAAATATCGCTAGATGAATACCGTAAGAATGTGCTATCAAAAACCGACGGGGCCGTGATTCTTCCTATTCGATCTACAAAAATAGGGATGGACATCAGTAATGAATATATCGCAGACTGCTGTAGTGAACTAGGCGACAAGGTAATAGGGTTTGCATGCGTAGACCCTAACGAACCGGATGCTCTTGATAGATTAAGACATGCAATTATGAATCTGGGTCTGCAGGGGCTAAAGCTGGCACCAGCCTATCAGCTGTTTGATCCGCTCGATAAGAAAGCAATGCAGATATATCAATTGGCGGAGGAGCTCGAAATTCCTATATTGTGGCACCAAGGCACGACATTTATTAAAGAGGCGCCGCTGAAGCACTGCCAACCGGTGCTGCTCGATGAAGTCGCAAAACGTTTCCCAAGGCTAAAAATGATTATTGCGCACATGGGATTTCCGTGGGTGGAAGATACGATTGCGCTGGTGAGAATGCACAAAAATGTGTATGCGGATGTTTCGGCGTTGTCAGGGAGGAAATGGAAATTCTGGACAACGCTAATGCTTGCGTCGGAGAGCCGCGTTGTTGATAAGTTATTGTTTGGATCAGATTTTCCGTTCGATAGTCCAATGGAATCCGCGGAGCGGTTTCGGGCGATTGCGCGATGGCAGGGGATTCCTGGTATGCCTAGTTTGGAAGGAATTGTTGACAGACTAATTGAAAGAGATACGGTGCGGCTTCTCTATGGATGATTCGACTTTGAATGCAAATGAATCTAGCGGGGCGCTTTGTGACGTGACGATACGAGCGGCGACACATCGTGACATTGCCGCAATAGGAAGGCTGCTGATGCAGCTTGTTCCGGAGATCCCTAGGGAAAGCGTTACACAGATCTGCAGCGTGCTCTTAGAGCTTCCTACCGCTGAGGTGATTGTCGGCGAACGAGAAAACGAAATCATCGGCATTATAACATTATCATTTCGACCGGCTATACACCACGGCGGTCTGTTGGGTGTCATCGACGAGCTGGTGGTCGATGAAAGATACAGAAGCAGAGGTATTGGAAACCGGTTGGTGGATTATGCAATAGAGGTTTTTCGCCAAAGGGGTGCAGTAGATATCGAAGTTGTTTCTGCCTTGCATAGGACAAGATCTCACGAATTCTACGAGAGGAAGGGTTTTATTAGGTGGTCATATGTCTTCAGATATTCGCTGCAAAGTAGAGGTTGTTAAATGGTCGTTTGCACTGGTTCTGTGAGTAACACGTGAGAGCGAGCACCCTTACCGGACTTTTTTCCGGGAGTCTTATAACGTTCACTATTGTGAATGGGCTGGTCCCGCTCTTACCGGTTTATGCCGCGCGGCTAGGAGGAACGCCGACCGAAATTGGCGGATTCTTGGCTGCTTCGAGCGCGGGATTCGCTGCGGGATTCGTGGCCGGGGGATGGTTTGCTCACTGGGTCGGTAAGGAAAGGTGGTTCTATGCTGTCCATGGCCTGGCGGCGGCGGTGCTGTTGTGGCAGGTAGGCTCAGTTGAAACGCTGGGTGCGTTGACCGTCCTATCCCTTGCGAGTTGGTTCCTTTTGGGTATTGGGGGTATTCGCGTTTGGAGCTTGGCTGGACAGCTCGCGGGGGACGGGCGACGCGGCATAGTATACGGTATCCTCGCGTCAGCAGGCCCGTTGGGCGCCCTAAGCGGGGGTCTTAGTTTTGGCTGGATCGTCGACAGATGGGGATACGAGGGTCTGTTCTCGACGATCGCAGGACTGCAACTACTATGGTTGTTGAGTACCTCGTTGATTGCTGAACACGATCTCCGGCGATTGCGTGCGGCCCCAGCACAGGAGCCTGCGGCACCTACGGTGATCAAATGGGTATTTGGACTGCTACTCATCGCCACGTTCCTGGTAAGTATCGCACACTTCGTAGGGGTACTCGGCCGGTCTATCATTATGGACGCTCGAGGATACACTGCAACCGATATTTCTAGCACCACTGCTATCGGCGGGCTAGTAACGTTACCCCTCCCTTTGCTCGGCGGATACTTGTCTGACAAAGTCGGTAGGGTGCGAGTGCTGCTTATCTGTTTTTTTGCGTGCGCCGCCGCTCTTCTCGTACTCTCGGTAGGTAAATCCCTATGGCACTTCTGGGCCGCTGTCGGGCTGTTGGGAATCGAACGAACGATTATAAGTGGTGTCGGATCTGCGCTAGCTACAGATCTGACTTCGGGTCGTATGCAGGCCGCCGGCGTTTCATTGATGGGGGCTGTGGTGGTTCTTGGTGGCATAGTGGGATATGCCATTGGCGGCTACACATTTGATGAACTGGGCACGCTGCCAACACTTCTACTGTCGACGACTCTTCCAGTGCTAGGGGTCTTGATACTACTAAGAATCGGTCGACTCGTGGATAAGGCGCAGGGTGAGTGCCAAGCTGCAGTGTTTTGACGGAGAGCACGGTTTCGGGCGCTGGATTATGAATACGTTGACTTATGAAATATTTGATTCCATTGAAGAAATTAATAGCGAGACATGGGACTCCATTCCTCCGAGCGGAAGCTATATCCTGAGCTATGATTTTTCTGTAATCATGGAAGAGGCGGAAATCGGATGTCTGGAGAATTATTATTTGATTTTTTACAGGGGCCAAAAGCCGGTTCATAAAATCGCTTTAATGATATTTGAGGCCAAATATTTTCGGTTCTTACCAGAAAAACTGAAAAAGCTCTTGCATAAAATTAGTTTTCCCGTTGGCGGTCTTGGAACAACTAAAGTGCTTACCGTACAATCACTTTTCAACGTTGCATTCTCTATTTTGTTGGATGAGGAGTTCCTAAGAGGCTGTAAACACGACTTAATAGACGCCGTGATGGAAGTCGGAAAAAAGACGGGAGCAGCGCTATTTCTCCTCACCGATAGAAGTGTTCGAGGGTTTTCGGATGATTTCCATGTGTTTAATTATGCCCATAACGCCTTTATGAAAATAAGGAAAGAATGGAACAGATTTGATGACTACCTCAACAGTATGCATAGGAAACCACGCTGGAAGATTAAGAAGAAAATCCGTGATGTGGCGGAAGCCGGATTTTTCATCAAAATCGTGGGTACCGACGGCATGAACCCGGATGAAATGTATGAGTTGCACCGACAAAATGTTGAAAAGTACCATAACGAAAAAGAATTATATGTTGTCATTAATCGAAAGTTTTTTTACAAATTGAAAGAGCGACATCCGGGGGATATGTTGTTTTTCACAGGTTATAAAGAGGGGGATTTGCTTGGTTATCTAGCATGTATAAAAGACGAAGCAGCCGGTTCCTTTTATCTGGAATCTGTCGGGTTCGATTACATGCGAGTAGACGCACCGCTTTATTTCTCTCTTTTTTATTCCGCGATTGAATATTGTATCCTGAATGGATATCGCATGATCGATTTTGGTTTTAAGGGACTTGAGACAAAACTACCATTAGGGGCCACCGCTGAGCGCGCTTATTTGCTTGTCAAGCCTATTTCTTCCTGGATGAGATTCTTGTTCCGTATCGCTGAGAACCCTTATATCGCAAAAAGGTTGGTTCCGGATCGGGGACGAATACAAAGAAATATATTTAAAATCGAAAAGCAAGATTCCAGGCATGGCCTGTTAGAAGAGAAACCCAGAGAACGAGTTCTGTGATAAGTCAATAACTGTCATTGCAAACCGTTCCATCACCTCGGGGGATGTCATTGGCTGCCTGAGTGCTTGTTTATGCTGTACGGCACACCGGCCAACCTGAAGTCGGATAACGGGCCAGAATTTGTCGCCGGTCGTGTGCAAGACTGGCCTAAGGACCGGCACGTCAAGGTACGTTATATCGACCCGGGGAGTGCATGGCAAAATGGACATAATGAAAGTTTCAACGGCTTATTCCGGGATGGTTGTCTGGATCGGTGGTTATTTTATTCGGTGGCCAAGGCCCGTCGCGTCATTGAGCAATGGCTCGCCGAATACAATGAAGTACGATCTCACGGGGCCATCAATCAGATGACATCACGGGTATTTGGGGCATTGCATCGACAACAACTGCAACCGGTGGCGTAAGATGTCATGTCTTGCTTAGAGGATGGACGATATACGGAGGGCAGGTCAATCGGCTACGATCGCGATCCGATGACCGCGAAAAAATAGGCACACGCCGGAATGCGGCCCGGCGCCCGCCACGGAAAAAGCGGGGCGGCGCAGGGCTTGCTTTGTTTATGGGTAAGGGGCAGTACGGAGCGGTCATTTGCTCTGACTATCTCGCATGAGAAGCGCCTTCCGCTCATTATTCCACTCGCCAATATCCCATGATTCAGCA
>Ga0209633_10003239_pt1 | contig 15130 bp, 12 predicted proteins | sample Cruoilmetagenom1_FD_187290 | JGI IMG/M metagenome (GOLD analysis project Ga0209633, IMG submission 187290) | Oil polluted marine microbial communities from Coal Oil Point, Santa Barbara, California, USA - Sample 1 (SPAdes) (version 2) | ecosystem: Environmental > Aquatic > Marine > Oil seeps ... | reverse complement strand
CACGTTGTAGATGATCGAATAGTAGTGGATATCCACGTTGTCGCGCCGCGCCAACTCGCGCGCCTGTGGATTGGCGCGGACATTGAAGCCGATGACCATGGCATTCGTCGAGCGCGCCAAGGTAATGTCCGACTCGTTAATACCGCCAACGCCCGCGTGCAGAATACGCACCTCGACCTCGTCGGTGCCCAGCTTCTCCAGGCTGGCAACGATAGCCTCCAGCGAGCCGTGCACATCGGACTTGATAACGATGGGCATCTGCGAGGCTTCGCCCTCTTTGATGCGATCGAGCATCTGTTCCAGCGTGCCGCGACCGCTGGTGGCGATCACGTGCTCGCGTTTTTCCCGCTGCCGGAAGTCGGCGATATCGCGCGCTCGCGACTCGTTTTCCACCACCGTCAATTCATCGCCGGCAAGAGGGGCCCCATTTAGTCCCAGTACTTCGACCGGCACCGAGGGGCCGGCTTCCTGAACCATCTCGCCGTGGTCGTTGATCAGGGCGCGCACGCGTCCCCATTCGCTGCCGGCAACAAAGATATCGCCGACGCGCAGGGTCCCGCGCTGCACCAGCACCGTCGCGACGGAGCCGCGGCCGCGCTCCAGTTTGGCTTCGATGATGGCGCCTTCGGCGTTGCGGTTCGGATTCGCATTCAGCTCCTGAAGCTCGGCCTGGAGCAGGATTGCTTCCTCCAGCTTGTCTAGATTCGTCTTCTCTTTCGCCGAGACCTCAATCGCCAGGACATCGCCGCCCATGTCCTCGACCACCAGCTCGTGCTGCAAGAGCTCGTTCTTGACCCGATTGGCATCGGCATCCGGGCGATCCATCTTGTTGATGGCCACGACGATGGGCACGCCCGCCGCCTTGGCGTGGTTGATCGCCTCTTTGGTCTGCTCCATGATTCCGTCGTCAGCGGCCACCACCAGGACAACGATGTCGGTGATATTGGCCCCGCGCGAGCGCATCTCGGTAAAGGCGGCATGGCCCGGGGTGTCGACGAAGGTGATTTTCCGGCCGGACTTCAGGGTGACCTGATAAGCCCCGATATGCTGCGTGATGCCCCCGGCCTCGTGGCCGGCCACATCTGTTTGACGCAGGGCATCGAGCAGGGATGTCTTGCCGTGATCGACATGGCCCATCACGGTGACCACTGGCGGCCGTGCTTCCATCGCCCCTTCCTCGTCGGGCGCTCCGCGCATGCCAACCTCGACATCCGCGGCGGAGACACGCTTTACCTTGTGGCCGAACTCGGCAACCACCAGCTCGGCGGTGTCGGCATCGATGACCTGGTTGATTGTCGCCATGACGTCCATTTTCATCAACGTTTTCACGACCTCGGCGCCGCGCGCGGCCATGCGGTTGGCCAGTTCCTGCACGGTAATCGTCTCCGGGATGGTGACCTCGCGGACAACCCGCAACGGCGGCTGGTGCGCATGCTTGGCCGGGGCGGTGCGCATCTTTTCCCGCTGCCGGCGCACCGAGGCCAGCGACCGCTGGCGGCCGTCACCACCCTCCAAAGCCTGGCTGATGGTGAGTTTGCCATGGCGCCGCCGTTCATCACCGCGCCGCGGCGCCGGCTTTGGCACCGCCGCGGCCTTGCGTTTGACCCGGCCGCCCAGCGCGTCTTCGTCCTCGGCCGCCGGTTTCCGCGCCGCAGGAGCATGTCCCGGCGCTTCCGCCGCACCAATGATTGTGCTCTCGACGGCTCTTGCGGGTGCTGGTTGGGCCTCCGCAGCCGGGGTTTCGGGGACCTCCGGCTCTTTCGGCCCCTCTTCAGCGCGGCGCTTAGCTTCGGCTTCGGCAAGAGCCTCGGCCTCTAGCTCGGCGGCCCGGCGCTCCTCCTCGTCATGGCGCGATTGTTCGAGCGCTTGCGCCCGCGTGGCCCGTTCGCCGGCGGTTAGGGCGCGCAGCTCCTTGCCGATTTCTTCCTCGGTCTGACCGCGCGTTTCCGCTAACGCCCGCTCGGCCGCCTGACGGGCCTCGGTCACCTCGGTCATACGACCGCCGACGCCACGCGCGAACGTGCGCGAGCGTTTGACCTCGACAGTCACCGCCTTCGATCGGCCGTGGCTGAAGCTCTGCCGGACCTGACCGGTCTCGACCGTCTTCTTCAGCTCGAGCTTTCCCGGCCGGCTGAGCCGCAGCGGCTTCTTCTGCTCTTTCTCGTTGCTCGTCGTCATCTGTACTCTGCGCCTACCTTTGCGTGCTTCGCGGCATCTGATCGCACACGGCGCCCAAGCGCGCCAATTCCTCGTTCAGCCGAGCCGTCGCGCCGCTCCCGGCGAGGGCGACATGAACAAGGGCGTCGCGCCCCAGGGCCCGACCCAACTCCTCGGCCCGAAAAACCTCGACGACCGGCACATCGTGGGCCCGCGCCAAGGCGCGCAACTTCTGTCGACCGCCTTCCGCCGCATCGACGGCTTGCAGGAGCAACGCCGCTTTGCCGCCGCCAAGCAAGAGCGCCGCTGCATCATACCCGCAGGCTGCCTGTCCGCCACGCCGGACCAAACCGAGCAGATCCAGGCAGTGGCGTCGCAGCAGTCGCTCCAGCTGTTCCGGCAGATCCGAGGGAACCCGCACGGGCGCCTTCGCCGCCTTGGCAAACAGGTTGCGGGTGCATGCGAGGTCTATCATATCGCGCCGCGGCGACAGCCACAATCCGCGGCCCGGCAACCGCTCCGCCACATCCGGCACCAACGACCCATCCGGCGCCACGGCGAAACGGAGCAACTCACGCTTGGGCCGCACCTCGCCGCTGGCCAGACAACGCCGCAGCGCCGTCGGCTCGCGCCGCCGCGTTCGCTCGGCGCCCAGCTTACTGGCGGCCCTGGACTTGCTGGCAGCCTTGGACTTGCTGGATGACATCACCGCAATCGACATCGCCTGACCTCAGACCTCCCGCCCTTGACCGTTTGCCGGCTCGCCGGCTGCCGGGGGTTCAGCAGGAGACTCCACGGCAGCGCTTGCGGCCTCCTCCGGTGTCTCGTCCGCGAACCAATGGGCGCGTGCCGCCATGATGATGGCATCCGCATCCGCAGCGTTCGGTGCCAAGTCGCCGAGCATCTCGATCAACTCGTCGCTCGCCAGATCGGCCAGGTCGTCGAGGGTCTTGACCCCCTTCTCGCCCAAGGTGACAAGCACCGCCGGCGACAGGCCAGGCAAGCCGGCAAGGTCGTCGGCGACCCCCAACTCGCGGCGCTTATCCTCGTTCTTGCGGTCCAGCTCTTCCAGGTACGTCCGCGCCCGGGCCCGCAGCTCGGTGGCGACTTCCTCGTCGAAGCCTTCGATCTCGCCCAACTCTTCCACCGGCACGAAGGCCACCTGCTCCAAAGTCATGAAACCCTCGGCAACCAGCAAATGGGCAATCACATCGTCCACGTCCAGGGCCTCGATGAAGAGCTGCGAGCGGGCTCCCATCTCCTCCTGGCGGCGACGGGATTCCTCATCCTCGGTCATGATGTCGATGTCCCAGCCGGTCAGGATCGAGGCCAGGCGCACGTTCTGGCCGCGCCGGCCGATGGCCAGGGAAAGCTGGTCGTCGGGCACCACCACTTCGATGCGGCCCTGTTCCTCGTCGAGCACTACCTTGGTGACCTCGGCAGGCGCCAAAGCATTGACCACGAAGGTCGCCGGATCGCCCGACCAGGGAATGATATCGATCTTCTCGCCCTGCAACTCGCTGACCACCGCTTGCACGCGGCTGCCGCGCATGCCGACGCAAGCACCCACCGGGTCGATGGAGGAATCGCGCGAGAGCACGGCGATCTTGGCGCGGCTGCCGGGATCGCGGGCCACCGCCTTGATTTCGATGATGTTGTCGTAGATCTCGGGCACTTCCTGGGCAAAGAGCTTGGCCATGAACTGCGGGTGGCTGCGCGAGGCAAAGATTTGCGGGCCGCGCTGTTCCTCGCGCACGTCGTAGATATAGGCGCGCACCCGGTCGCCCGTCCGGAACGTCTCGCGCGGCAGCGACTCGTCACGCCGCATCATGGCCTCCGCCCGACCCAGATCGACGGTGACATTGCCGAATTCGTTGCGTTTGACGATGCCGTTGACGATCTCGCCGACCCGGTCCTTGTATTCGCGGAATTGGCGCTGGCGCTCGGCCTCGCGCACCTTCTGCACGATGACCTGCTTGGCGGTCTGCGCTGCGATGCGGCCCATGTCGATGGGTGGCAGATCCTCGATGATGAACTCGCCAAGCTCGATCCCCGGCTGGCGGTTCTGCGCGTCCGCGACGGTCAGCTGGGTAAACTCGTTCTCCGGCTCCTCGCAGACCTCGAGGTAGCGGCGCAAGCGCACCTCGCCGTTGCGGCGGTCAATCTCGGCGCGGATGTCGTGTTCGTGCCCATATTTGGCGCGCCCGGCCTTGGCGATAGCCTGCTCCATGGCCTCGAGCACTTCGTCGCGCTCAATGCTCTTTTCGCGGGCCACCGCATCGGCGACCTGCAGCAATTCGGTTCTAAAAAGCGCCGTGGTTTCCATCATTCACTCGGTCTTTTGGTTCGCGGGATACCGCCCGTTCTGAGCGGCGGCGATCAACTCATCAGTTAGCACCAGTTTCGCTTTGGTCAAGCTGGCGAAGGGCACGGCCACCTCGCCATCCTCGGTCGCCAGGCGCACGGTCTCGCCATCGAGGCCCAGCAAGCGCCCGGCCCAGCGCCGGCGTCCCCCGGCATCCGCCGCCATCGACTCCAGCTTCGCATCAAAGCCGGCGAAGCGCTCGAAATCCGCCAGGCGGGTCAGCGGCCGGTCGATGCCCGGCGAGCTGACCTCCAGCTCGTAGGCCCCGGCAATGGGATCCTCCACATCGAGAATCGCGCTCACCGCCCGGCTTAGGCGCGCACAATCGTCCACGATCATGCCGGACCCATCGGCGCGCTCAGCCATGATCTGCAAGCGCGCACGCCGGTTGCCGGTGAGCAGAACGCGGACAATCTCAAAGCCCATTGCCTCGGCGCTGGGGGTAATCAGCCGTTCGATGGTCGCCGCCTTGCCACCACCGCTCAAGGCAGGGGCCGGCGCGACCGCTTCGCTGGCTTCGGGCAAACTGCCGCCTCTCCGTCGCATCTGCAAATCAACCATGGCCGCATAATAAAAAAGTGGGCCGGAGGCCCACCGTTTCGGCGACCTGACACGAATCTTAAGCTCGATCTCGTGTCACCTTAAGTTAGTTGGCGCAATCTAGCGCCGGAGTGCCGCACCCCGCAAGGGCTTTCTCCCGCCTCGGGTGGCCTCACATGGGTCGCTTACGGCGGACAAATCGCAGAAAAACCGGGCGGTGCCCGCTGGCTTTCGCCTTGGCCTCATAGCGTGTCGGCGGCCAGTCGGCGGGCCTTTGCCGCCAGTCGTCGGGACCTTCCGCCAACCAAACGAAATCCGGATGCCCAACCATTTGTTCCAGCATCCACCGCGCATAAGGCATATCGTCGGTGGCCAGGCGTAGTTCAACCCCATCGCGCGTGATGCGCGCCAGATGATCCAGGGTCGCCCGCTGGATCATTCGGCGCTTGTGATGACGCGCCTTGGGCCAGGGATCGGGAAAGAGAATAAAGGCCCGATCGATTGAGGCGGCGGGCAGGGCCTCAAGCAAGTCACGGGCATCGCCCTGGAAAATGCGCACGGCATCCAGGCGCTCGTGGTCGATCCGGCGCAGGAGCTGAGCGATGCCGTTGACGAAGAACTCCGCCCCAAGCATACCCACATCCGGATGCGCACGCGCCTGCCAGGCCAGGTGCTCTCCGGCGCCGAAGCCGATTTCCAGCCAGACCGGGCGCGGGCCGCCGCCGGCAAGCGGTGGAAAGACGCTGCCGGGATCGAGCGTCCTCTCGTCCGGCGGCAAAGTAACCGAGAGCCGGGGCAGCAGATCCCGCAGCAGTGCCTTCAGCCCACTTCGCAATTGGCGGCCATGACGGCGGCCGTGAAATGGCCGGCGCGGTGGGGTATCGCCCCGGGGGCGCCCGGCCATGGGGGTCATGCTCTAAGCGGCGAAGGCCGACCGCAAGTCCTCAACCAAGTCGAGCCGCTCCCAGGAAAAACCGCCGTCCGGTTCCGCTGGCCGGCCGAAATGGCCGTAGGCGGCGGTCCGGGCATAAATCGCGCGATTAAGCCCCAGGTGCTCGCGGATCCCACGCGGGCTTAAGTTCAGCATTTCTTGCAGGACGCGCGAGAGCTTCTCCTCATCCGCCTGCCCGGTACCATGTGTGTCCACATAGACCGACAGCGGCCGCGCGACACCGATGGCATAGGAGAGCTGGATGGTGCAGCGCGTGGCCAATTCGGCGGCAACCACGTTCTTGGCCAAATAGCGCGCCGCGTAAGCGGCTGAGCGGTCGACCTTGGTCGGATCCTTGCCGGAAAAGGCGCCGCCGCCATGTGGGGCCGCGCCGCCATAGGTATCGACGATGATCTTGCGCCCGGTCAGGCCACAGTCACCGTCCGGACCGCCGACCACGAAACGACCGGTCGGGTTCACGTAAAATTCGGACTCCGGGCACATCCAGCCCTCGTTCAGCACATTGACCACGTGCGGGCGGACGATCTCGCGAACCGCGTCCTGCTCAATATCGGCAGCATGCTGGGTGGAGACCACCACCGAGGCCGCCCCGCATGGCTCACCGTTCTCATAGATCAGAGTCACCTGGCTCTTGGCGTCCGGTCCCAGTCCCGGCTCGGCGCCGGAGTGGCGTGCCTCGGCTAGGGAGCGCAGGATGCCATGTGCCAGATAGATGGGCGCCGGCATGAACGCCTCGGTCTCGCGGCAGGCATAGCCGAACATGATGCCTTGGTCGCCGGCACCTTCATCCTTGTTGCCGGCGGCATCGACTCCTTGGGCGATATCCGGCGATTGCTCGTGGATATGATTCTCGACGCCTAGGGTTTGCCAGTTGAAGCCGTTCTGCTCGTAACCGATCTCCTTGACCGCGTGGCGCACCACCTGTTCGAGCAGTTCCGCATTGACCTCCTTGGGTCCGCGCACCTCGCCTGCCAGAACCACGCGGTTGGTCGTCGCCAGGGTCTCGACCGCCACGCGGGCGTACGGGTCGTGGGCCAGAAATGTATCGACGATGGCATCCGAGATACGGTCGCAGACCTTGTCGGGATGACCTTCGGCTACGGATTCGCTGGTAAAGAGGTAGCGACCTTTGCGCACTCTCGGCTCCCCCTGTTCGGAAATTTCGCGGCCGCGCCGCTCGTGGCACAGCAAAAACGCGGCTAGAACCAGTCGGCCGCGCCCGCTGTTGTAACGCTCAGAAATTGACCGTCAAGAAGATTGTCTTGTCGACACCCACCGCAGGGCCCGCCGTGGAGCCCGCCGTGGAGCCCACCACCTCGCTATATCTCTCCCTCTTTCAGCGAGGAGGCACCAAGCGCCTTGGTCATCTCGAAGAGGCGTTTGCGCAGCTGCGGGTCGGTGATCTTGTAGTAGGCGCGAACCAACTCCAGCGTTTCCCGCTTAGCCATGGGGTCACGCTCATAGCTGGCCGGTTCCTCGGCCATGCCGCGGCGCTGAGCCGGCGAACTGGCGGCCACCCCCGCAGGCATATCATCAAAGAAAAAGCTGACAGGCACGTCGAGAACGCGCGACAGGTCGTAGAGTCGGCTAGAGCCGATTCGATTGGCCCCTCGTTCGTATTTCTGCACCTGTTGGAAGGTTAGACCAATCGCCTCGCCCAACTTTTCCTGGCTCATGCCGAGAAGCGTTCGGCGTAGTCTTACCCGAGCGCCAACGTGTATATCGACTGGATTTGGTTTGCCAGTGCCGCGTCCATGCGGCGCTTCACCCCCACGTCCCATAGTTGTAATTTCCTTCACATAACTCTCCCGTTTGCAGAGATACGTAAGCATACCTCTGCATGGCGTCAACGCGAATTACGTACAGGGCCCAAAGCGTTATTAACTTAAGGGCAAAACCTACGCAATATCAAAGTGAAAGCGAGAGAGAGAAGGGTCAGGAACCCGACGACCCAGTTGCCAAGTCGTGCATACGGGGTTCCTCCGGCGATCGGCAGCGGCAAGGACGCGTCCAAAACCCCAATTTGGTTGAACGCAAGGCGGCCCATGACACGGCCATAAGGATCCACCACGGCGGAGATACCCGAGTTGGCAGCTCGGATAAGCGGCAAGCCTTCTTCAACAGCACGCAGACGTGCGGCGGCAAAATGTTGATAAGGTCCCGAGCTGTTACCGAACCACCCATCATTCGTGACATTGAGCAGCCAGCCGGGCCGGTCGCCCGGCGCTACCACCTGGCCGGGAAAAATTGCCTCGTAACAGATTAGCGGGCTCGCAGCGGGTAGACCGGGCAAGGCCAAAGTCACCGGCCCCGGCCCGGCGCTGAAGTCGGTAGAACCGACGGTTAGCTTCATGGCCCCAAGCAAGCCGCGCAACGGCGTGTATTCGCCGAAGGGCACCAGATGGTGCTTGTCATACGTCGCGACGATTTCGCCGCGCTTATCGAGGGCCTGCAGGCTATTCCACAATTGAAACCCGCCGGCATCTTCGCTTGCCCGTGGGGTGCCGGTGATGAGCAAACCGTCCGGCGGCACGATTTCGGCAAGAACGCGGCGCAAATCGGGATCTTGATCGAGCAGGTACGGCACTGCAGTTTCCGGCCAGATTATGTGCGTTGCCGGCACCGGTGCCGGGCGCAGCGAAAGCTCTCGCTGTTCGTCCACATTCTGGCGGCGCTTCTCCGGCACCCATTTCAGCGCTTGCGGGATGCTCGCCTGGACCAAGCGCAGGCGCACATCCGGCACCACCGCCATCCCGGGTGCCGGCGCCGCTGCCAGGCGCAGCGCACCGCCGGCCCAGACCAAGCCGCCAAACACGAATACAGTGATGACGAAGGTGCGGGCGCCCCGGCCGTTCGGCTCCGCCAATGCCGCCGGGGCCGCCGCCGCTAGGACCGTCAGCCATGACAGACCCCAGACCCCGGTCAGGGCGGCGAGCTGCAACATGGCCGGTGTGGCGCTCCAGACCGTGCCGATGAGATTCCAAGGAAAGCCGGTGAGAAGCCACGACCGCAGCCACTCCAACGCCAGCCAGGCGGTGGCCAGCAAAACCACCCGTGCCGGCCCGCGCCAGCCGGTCGCCGCCACGGCGGATACCGCCAGGGCCGGAAAAATGGCCATACCCGCGGCCAAGCCGGCGACGGCGAAGGGCATGATCAGGCCAAAGCGCGCGGCATCGACGAGGAACGCAATCCCCACCCAATAGAGACCCGCCGCCATATGGCCGAAGCCGAAACTCCAGCCAATAAGCGCCGCCTGCCGAGGCCGCCGAGCGCCCCGGGAGCTATCAAGCAACCAGAGCAACCCAACGAAAGCTGGAATGAGCAGCGGCACCAGGTTGAGGGGCGGCAACGCCGCCGCGGCGCTCACGCCGCACAACGCCGCAACCCCGTGCCGGCGCCAACCGGACAACCCGGCCAGAGTTCGGGCCAATCCCGCCAGGCGCGGAGAGGCCGCCGGTAGCGCGCCCGGATCAGTCACCACAGCTGGGCGCCGCGGTCAGGCACCGCCGCTGGGAACCGCCGGCTTGGTTGGCAGATTGCGGACCCGTAGACGCTTGACCCGGCGCGGGTCGGCCTCCATGACCTCGAAGCTGATGCCGCTGGCCGGATGAACGATCAGCTCACCGCGCGTCGGCACCCGGTCCGCCAGATAAAAGACCAGGCCGCCGAGAGTATCGATGTCCTCTTCCCGCTCCTCCACGGAGAGCACCGGTCCGGCCAACGCCTCGAACTCCTCGATAGTCGCGCGCGCATCGGCGATCAAGGCGCCGTCGGGCCGCTCGATCAGCTTCGGACCCTCGGCTACGTCGTGCTCGTCCTCGATCTCGCCAACGATTTCCTCGACCAGATCTTCGATCGTAACCAGCCCGTCGATGCCGCCGAACTCGTCCACCACCATGGCCATGTGCACCCGCGAGAGCCGCATCTCCAGCAAGAGGTCCAGCACGCGCATGGCCGGCGCCGCTATCAGCACGGTACGCACGATCTTGGACAGATCGAAAGTTTCCTTCGCCTCGCCGTACTTGAGCACGTCCTTGATGTGGACGATGCCCACCACGTCATCCAGGCTCTCGCGATAAACCGGAACGCGCGAGTGACCTGCTTTGCTCATCATACCGACCAACTCGGCCAGGCCCGATTTGATGTGCACCGAGACGATGTCCGCCCGCGGGACCATCACGTCATAGGCAGTGAGATGTCGGAGCTTGAGAATGTTACCCAAAAGCACCCGCTCGTGACCGCTGATGGGTGTTGCCGCCGCATCCTCGGGAACCCCCTCCTCGATTTCATCGATGATCGCCTCGATGGAATCGCGCAGCTGCGAGTCGCCATTGCGGCCGCGCAGCCGGGCGCGCACCCGGTGCCACAGGGCGGCCAGCGGCGATAAGCCGCCATGCGCCGGGTTGCCGCTATTCGAGGCTTCGCTCACGGCGCGCCGCTTTCCGCATAAGGGTCGGCAACCCCGAGAGTCGCCAGAATGGCTGTCTCGCGCTGCTCCATAACGGCGGCGGATGCGTCCGCATCGTGGTCGAAGCCGCAGAGGTGCAATAGACCATGGACCACAAGATGGCGGGTGTGGTCCGCCAATGTCTTGCCCTGTGCCGCCGCCTCGCGCCGTACGGTCTCGTAGGCCAGGACCACATCGCCGAGGAGCAACGGTCCGGCCGCTTGTTCGGATGCCGCCGTTCCTTGCGGAAAAGCGAGCACGTTTGTCGGCGCATCGCGGCCGCGGTAGTCACGGTTGAGCGCGCGCACCGTGGCATCGTCGGCTAGGACGATGCTGACCTCGATCCCCTCCGGCGCCGCCACATCGGCAGCCCCGGCGGCTATGGCGGCAGACGCCGCCTGGCGCACCAATGCCTCGATATCGGGTAAGTTGTCCCGCCAGTCCGGTGTGCGGGCCTCCACGGCAACCGTGGGACCGGCGCATAGGATACCGCTGGTACTGTCTGGGTCGTCGCTCATATCGGCCGACGCCTCATGGCATGCGGCGCCAGTATCGCTTTGTCCCGCAGTGTCGTTGTGGCGCAAAATCATCCCAGCGACTGCCCGCCCTTGCCGCCGTTTTCCCGCGCTTCATAGGCACTGACGATGCGGGTGACCAGGGAATGGCGCATCACATCGACTTTGGTGAACCGCACCATCGCGACGTTGTCCATATCCGCGAGCAGGTCGACGGCATCGCGCAGGCCGGAGGTTTGACCCGCCGGCAGGTCCACCTGGGAAAGATCACCGGTTACCGCCATACGACTGTTTTCGCCCAAACGGGTTAAAAACATCTTCATCTGCACCGGCGTGGAGTTTTGCGCCTCGTCGAGGATCACAAACGAGTTACTCAGGGTACGGCCGCGCATGAAGGCCAGCGGGGCCACCTCGATCTCGCCGTTCTCAAGCCGGTTCATCACCTGTTCGGCAGGCAGCATATCGTAGAGCGCATCGTAGAGCGGCCGCAGATACGGGTCCACCTTCTCCCGCAGATCGCCGGGCAGGAAACCCAGGCGCTCGCCGGCCTCGACGGCCGGGCGCGAGAGGACGATCCGGTCAATCTTGCCCTCCATCATCAGGGACACCGCCATGGCGACCGCCAGATAGGTCTTGCCGGTGCCCGCCGGACCGAGGGCAAAGACCAGCTCGTGGCTCCGCAAAGCCCGCAGATAGGCGGCCTGGTTTAACGAACGCGGCGAGATGTGCCGCTTGCGCGTGCGGATCGCGATGTCCTCGGCATGCATATCCACCAGACCGGGGCCGTCGGGGCCGCTATCGGCCGGGCTCTGGGCCATGCGCACCGCGGCGTCCACCTCGGCCCCGCCGACCTCCAATTTCTTGCGCAGACGCGCATAGAGCGCATTCAACGCCCGCTCGGCTGTGCGCGCGGCCTCCGCCGGTCCGGAGATCTCAAGCCGGTTGCCGCGCGCCGCCAACTGCACACCCAACTGCTGTTCAAGGCGCGCGAGATGCTGGTCGTGCTCGCCGTACAGCAGGGGCAAGAGAGAGTTGTCGTCGAACTGCAGGAGCACCGCTGGGGCAGCCGGCGCCGCGGAGCCGCGCTTGTTCGGCGGGCTCATGGACGCGCCTCGACCGCTATCTGCCGGTCTGCTGGCCGCGACGCGCTTACCCCGGCCTCCGTCGCCAACTCGCCCGCCAAGCTGTTCGGCCCGGCGCCGACGATGCGCACCTCGGCGATGCGGTTAAGCGCCGCGTCGCCCGCCGCGACGTGCACCGCCTGCATATAGGGGCTGCGGCCGACGAGTTGACCCGGCTTGCGGCCGGGCCGCTCCAGCAGCACCGGCAGCGTGCGTCCGATACTCGCCCTGTTGAAGGCCGCCTGTTGATCGGCGAGGCAAGCTTGCAGCATGGCCAGGCGCTCGGCCTTGACCGCATTCGGTACTTGCGCCGCCAAGCCGGCGGCCGGGGTCCCCGGGCGCGGGCTGTACATGAAGGAATAGGCTTGCGCGTAGCCGATATCGCCCACCAGACGCAGGGTAGCGGCGAAGTCCCGGTCGCTTTCGCCGGGAAAACCGACGATGAAATCCGACGACAACGCGATCTCCGGACAAGCCCGGCGCAGGCGATCCACCAAGCGCCGGTAGTCGTCCGCCGTATGGCCGCGGTTCATGGTTTTGAGGATCGCATCGGCGCCCGATTGCACCGGCAGGTGCAGATACGGCATCAGCTTGCGTTCTTCGGCGTGTGCCGCGATCAACTCCGCGTCCAAGTCGCGCGGGTGCGATGTGGTATAGCGCAGCCTCAGCAGGTGCGGGATCTCGGCCAGGCGCCGGATCAGGCGCCCGAGACCCCAAGACTCTCCATCGGGGCCGGGACCGATCCCGTGATAGGCATTTACGTTCTGCCCTAGAAGAGTGATCTCGACCGCGCCGGCAGCGCACAACCGCTCAGCCTCGGCGACGATGTCCGCAACGGGGCGGGAATACTCGGCGCCGCGCGTATAGGGCACAACGCAAAAGGTGCAGAACTTGTCGCACCCTTCCTGCACCGTCAGAAATGCGGATGCCCCCGGCGGCGTAACCGACTCGGGCAATTGATCGAACTTCGTGTTGACCGGGAACTCGGTATCCAGCACACCACGGCCCCCACTCCCGCCCCCACTTCCCCCGGCGCTCCCCCCGGCGCGCGTCAGGCGGGCCAGCATTTCGGGCAGGCGGTGATAGGCCTGCGGGCCGACCACCAGATCGACATTCGGTGCCCGGCGCAGGATCTCTTCGCCCTCGGCCTGGGCAACACAACCGGCGACCGCAACCAGCATGCGCCCGCCGGCACGCGCCCGTGCCACCTGCAAGGCGCGCAGCCGGCCAAGCTCCGAGAAAACCTTTTCCGCCGCTTTCTCGCGGATATGGCAGGTATTTAGAATAACCATGTCGGCGTTGTCGGCGCTGGCCGTCGGGGCAAAGCCGAGGGGCGCAAGCACATCGGCCATGCGGGCCGAATCGTACTCGTTCATTTGGCAGCCGTAGGTCTTGATATGAACCGTTTTGCTCAAGAGTCGATCAACCTTCTAGCTGCGTGTCGAAATGGCGCGGGACCGTCCGGTCAACGCCGCGCTGACAGCACCGGAGACCTGCGTATAGCAGTGATCGCACAGCGCCTTGCGTGAGCCAAATGCGTCGAACGTCACCACCGGATGAAACTCCACCTCCACCGTTGCCCAGCCTAAGCCGGCGGCCTGCCACATATGGCCGGCCAATTCCATATCCCCATACCAGGCGAAGAATGGCCTCAAATAGCGCCCCATGGGCACGCCGTCGAGTCTTGTATAGGCGATCGAGACCGGTTGTACGGTCAGCGGCTTCCCGCCCGGCCGAAGCTGGGCGGCGGAAAAGAGCGCGCTTTTGAAGGGCAGCACCCGATTGCCGTCGCCGCTGGTCCCTTCGGCAAAGAGGATCAGATCGTCGCCCCCCTCCAGACGCGCACTCATCTCGTCCCGGTCGGTGGCTGCCTGTCGGCCGCGGCGCTCGATAAAGACCGAGCGCTGCAGCTTCGCCAGCCAGCCGAAGAGCGGCCAATTGGCGACCTCGCGCTTGGCTACGAAGGAGCCGGCGATGAGTGAGCCGAGAACCTCGATGTCGAAATAGGAAACGTGGTTGGACACATAAAGGGTCGGGTGCGTAGCCGACTGCTGCCCGCGGCATTCGACCCGCAGGCCAAGAATACGGCAGCAATGCCAGTGGTACCAAAGCGGCAGGCTCTTTTGCAAAGGCCACCGAAAAAGCACAGCGAGCGCCTGCACCGGCAGGAGCACGACGGTGAAGCCGACGTAAAGCAAGATGCGTGGGGCCGCCTTGAGCGGAGAACCGAGTCCAGCCGGAACCATAGGAATCAGGTAGCACCCTCGCTCCTGGCCGCGTCCTCACGCGTATAGTGGCGATAGTAGCGGTCGGTTACCCATTCGGTTTTGACCACCACGCAGACATCCGTGGTGCCGAACTCGGAATCGATCACCGCGCCCTCGCCGACAAAGCCGCCGACGCGCAAGTAACCCTTGATTAGAGGCGGCAGCATCTGCAGGGCCCGGCGCGGCACAATCCCGTCCGCTGGGATGCGGTTCATCGCCACATAGCGATCGGGTACCGCCCACGGCCGCAGCGCTGGCGGTGCCAAATGATGGTGGTACAGATAAGCCAGCGGCATGGCCAGGCGGTCGGGATCGGTGCCGGGCAAGCTGGCGCAACCGAACATAAGCTCGATGTTATGGGCCAAAACGTATTCGGCGATACCGCGCCAGAGCAGCTGCATGGTGGTGCCGGTGCGATAGTCCGCATCGATGCACGAGCGGCCGAGTTCCAGTATCTCGCCGGGAAACGCGAGCAGGTTGGATATGTCGTATTCGTCAGCGGAATAGAATTGCCCGCGCTTCGCCGCCGCCGAGCGGCGCATCACCCGGTAGGTCCCGATGACCGCCTCCGGCCCATCGCCGCGCTGCGAATCGAAGACCAGAAGATGGTCGCAGTAGTCGTCAAAGGAATCGAAGTCGCGGCGCACGGCAGCCATCTCTGGCGTCGGCCGGGCGGCCATGGCCTCGTAGAAGACACGGTACCGCAGGCCCTGCGCGGCCTCGACTTCCGCCGCCGTCTCCGCCAGGCGAAGACATAGGTTACCGG
>Ga0209633_10003238_pt1 | contig 15131 bp, 16 predicted proteins | sample Cruoilmetagenom1_FD_187290 | JGI IMG/M metagenome (GOLD analysis project Ga0209633, IMG submission 187290) | Oil polluted marine microbial communities from Coal Oil Point, Santa Barbara, California, USA - Sample 1 (SPAdes) (version 2) | ecosystem: Environmental > Aquatic > Marine > Oil seeps ... | reverse complement strand
ACATAACATTTTCGTAAAAAATAACATAAGCGTCTTGATAAGCATCTATGTTTTCATCTTCTGATAAATTATATCGTTTAGCAAAGTTTAGGAACTTCTCCCTATTTTCTTCATAAATACGTTTAAACACACTCTCATTGCCTTTTTTAAGATCTTCAAGTGATTTCGTTTTTAGTTCTTTATGCATTAATGGAATAAAATAAAATAGGTTAACATTAGATGAGGCTAATTTAACTTTTTTTATTAAAAAATTGGCAATACACTTCTAACCTAATAGCTTTAAGCTTTTCTTACTCATTTTTTTTACCTCATTTATAATAATCCAAAGATCATTTGACAGTTATAAGAAAAGAGAGTTTGATAACGCGTATCCATAGTGTAAATCTCAAAAATTGATAAAAAATAACCATGGGTGGGATCTTTAGATTAGCAATGTGATAGATTTTATAAAGATTGGCTTACCATAGTTTTTTACAAAAGTAGATTCCACATATGGCAACGGTGACGCTATTTGGAATTCATTAAAACCGCAATATTATTTCTAAATGTTAACCTTTTTTAAATATTGCTATTAAAGGGGTAAATACTAAAAACAAGAAATTATGAATGCAATTAAGAAAAACGCACAATACCTTAAAACGAATTTATTAAAACTGGCAGTATTGCTTATAGTAATTACTTTTTCATCTTGTGATGAAGATGATACAGTTCTACCAGAAGATACGTTAACCCTCACTATTAATATAGAATCAGCTCAAGATCAAATGGGTGATTTTGCTTGTAATGCTATGGCTTTACATGCAGGTAAAGTATGGTCTGTTGGTGGTGAAAACAGTTATTCCAGTCCTAATTTTAGTAATAGTGTATGGTTTAGTGATAATGGTGCTGCCTGGGGTTCTGTAACTAATGTAGGAGAAGCACGTTGCGGGCACACATTAACTACATTTAATGGGAAACTCTGGTTAATAGGTGGAGAGAATAATGATGGTGATTGGCTAGGAGATATTTGGAGCTCTTCAGATGGTTCTACATGGGAAAATATATTAGTTAACGCTCCATTTGGAGAAGTGGCTTACCATGATACTGTTGTGTATAATGGTAAAATGTATGTAATTGCCGGAGATGAAACTACAGGTAATACAAAAGTTTGGTCATCAATAGATGGTGAAAGTTGGATAGAAGAAACTGCAAATGCCTTTTCGGGTAGAGTAAGTCATAAGGTAGTAGTACATAATAACACTATATATGTGTTGGGAGGTGAAGACATTGCCGGTAATAAACTAAACCAAATTTGGCAAAGTACTAATGGAAGCACTTGGACTCAGGTTGCTACCAATACTATTTTCTCTGCAAGAAATCATCATACAGCCACATTTTATAATAATAAGGTATGGGTAATTGGTGGAAGAACTACTACTGGTTTTGGTAACGATATATGGTATTCTAGTAATATGACAGACTGGACAAAATATACTGGATTGTTGATTGAGGATGATTTACGCCAACATACAGCTTTAAATTATAACGATGCCATTTGGTTATTTGGCGGCTATAATAATTCTGGTGTTACAGGACAAATTGTAAGTATTAAAGAAGACTAACGTTAGCCTTTTTAATCTAAAATTATAAAAAATTAAAATCATGAAAACAATTATAAAATTAACAGTAATACTATGTACAACTATTATTCTTTTTAGTTGTAATAATAATGATGATGACACACCTCAAAATCCTATTTTGGGGATTTGGGAAGTTGTCGATGGCACTTTGGTAGATTTTGATAAATACGTATATTTTAATACTGATAATACCGTAAATATCTTAGGTGAAACTCCTGATAATTTTAAAATAATTTTTAATACAAACTATTCCGTTTCTTCCGATAAAATAACCATTGATGGTTTGGCTCAAGGTGGACCGGCAATTTTTAATTACCATCTAAACGGTGATAATCTAACCCTCAGAGATAGAGGTGTTATATTAAAACGAATTGACAATGCAACTAGTCCATCATCTTGGCTTCAAGAGCTCAATATTTTAAGTGAAGGAGATGCCCCTTGGGAAGGCGATGTGGACATTGCTTTTACTTATGACAAAACTAAAATTGTATATGGTAAAACCAATGATTCTGACCATATAGGCTTAATAGACCCTAATACTTTTGAAGAGGTAGGGCAAATTGCTACCAGTAATAGTGCCAAGGCCGTTGAAATTGAAAAATACAATGAACCAGAAAGATATCGTTTTGAAAGTAATAATGGCTCAGAAAAATTTTATGGATATGACGTTAGTAATAATAGTTTAGAGCTAATAGCTACTACTCCTGGTGCTTGGATAACTGGGCTGGCTTCTGTAGATTATAAAAAAATATGGGCAGCTAGTAATAACGAAAGCAGCCTATATCTGTATAATTATGATACTGAAAACATAGATCAAACCATTACATTGGAAATACAACCCCAAGGATTGGATTACCAAAACGGATTTCTATTTATATGCGATGGACGTTTTGTCCATAAGACTCAAGTCTCTCCAACATTTGAAGTGCTTAAATCGTACAAAATTAAAGGTACTAGTATTGGCGGAATAGCTTTTGATGGCAACAATTTTTGGGTAAGTGGTTATAAAGACGGTAAATATAAAATTATAAAAACCAGCCTAGTCCTTTAACATGATAATATTTTAATAAAGATTGAAAGTGACATATAAAACATTAATATCAATAAGTTTTTCAAAGCATCAGGAGAGAAATTAGTGTCTAAAAACAAAAAATTATAAAACAAAAAACAATGAAAACAAAAATAAAATTAACAGTAATACTTTCTACAATTATTATTCTTTTTAGCTGTAATAATGATGATGATGCCCAACCAGAACAAAACATTCGATTAAAGGCATATTCCAAAGATGCTTCTGAGTTTAATCTCAATTATAATGAAGATGGCATGCTAAGCGAAATAGGGAGAAGTGCTATTACTTATGACGCCGAAAGTAGAGTTGAACAAATAGGGCGTGTAACATACACCTATAACAACCAAGATCGGGTTTCAAAGATTTTAAATGAAAATGGTATTGAAACAATTGAAACCACTATTATTTATAATAATGAAGGTCTTATTGCGTCTTTAACTTCAATTCGTGAAAATAGAGGAATCACTTCTACCATTTTTGAATATGATACTCAAAATAGATTAGAAAGTGTTATCGAAAAAAAAAAAATTCAGTACTAAAATATGCGAAAACTATCTTTTCTTATGATGCTAATGAGAATATAGAACAACAGATAGTTGAAAGAAGTAATGACGGTGTTTCCTATAGCGAATATAGTGTAGCAACATATACGTATGATGGCAAGAATAACCCTAATTATAATGTGTTAACAAAGATAGGGGTAAGTAGTAATATCAATGTTTTTAATATTTATGTGTCTAGTGTCACTGTTCGCCAAATTGCTCATCGTGGGGCTTATTTTTATAGTAAAAACAATCTACTTTCTTCTCTATTAGTATCATCTATTGGTACCGTTACTCAATCTTACGATTATGTTTATGATGAAAACAACTACCCAACCTCGGCAGAGGTTGAATATACAAACTCAAGCAGGCCCGAAAGTAACGGTACAAGATACAGAACTTGGACCTACGAAAATTTTTAAAAAGTTCGTTAATTTTACATTTATACTAAAATAAAACATTCAGTATTGTTAATGATAAAAAATAGATATGATGAAATCAATATTTAAAAGTTTACTACTTTTTGTTATCACACTCAGCAACTTAAACCTTAGTACTATTCAAGGACAACAAAGTGAAAAAATAAGACTAAAATCATATTCCGAAAATACCAATGAGATAAACCTTACTTACAATGACAACAATAGGTTGACCAGTATTGGGTTTACTAAGCTTAATTATGATATTGAAGGTAGGATAATACAAAACGGTAAGGTAAGTTATACCTATAACGACTTAGAGCAAATTTCAAAAATTGTAAGTACTAAAGTAGGAAGTTTCGGTAATCTTGAAACTACGGTAGGCTACAATAACGATAGTTTAATAACATCTTTTGTTTCAAAATATGACCGAGCAGATTTGGACACCGCAACATCTATATTTAAATATGATGCTAAAAATAGGTTAAAAAACATCATTGAAGTAGGGGCTGATGGTCGAGGTTATGGAAGAATAACCCTAACTTATGATGACAATAATAATGTAGTACAACAATTGAAAGAAAAAAGCTATGATGGTGCTTCATATCGTCAGGTTTCCGTAAGTACTTATATGTATGATGCTAAAAATAATCCTGATTACAATGTGCTGGCAAAAATAGGCATTAGCAGTACAATTAATGTGCTTCATCTTATTTATAATATAGCAATTGGTGGTCAGTCTGCTTATGAGACAGTATATTATTATAGTAAGAACAATATACTTTATTCGAAAGTTGTAAGCGTTGGAGGTAATTCGGCCACTCAAACCTATTCATATATCTATGATAAAAACAACTATCCTATCTCCGCGAAATTAGAATATACTTTTTCGTCTGACTCAAGTTTTAATCGTACGGAAACTAGAACTTGGACTTACGAAAGCTATTAATGGGTTCAGTCAAATTAACTGAAAAATAAAGTATTTTGAGTGGGTTCAGCTTGATAATGATGATATAAAAAATTACAATAAAAGTATAAAGACATATTTAACTAAGCTAAGTAGTACAACTTGGCTTTTTTTTTATGAATTTTTTCATTGAGATGTTAACCTTTTTATTATTAAGCTATTAATAATAAAACTGATTATAAAAACAACAACATGAAAACACTACACATTTTAGTAATACTACTAAGTATTGGCATTGCAAACAACGGTGTTGCCCAAACCAAAAATGACACCATTGAAACCAAAAAAAAGACGGTACAAAACGACAATTTTTTAGACATGGGTGCAGAGACCTTAACGCAACTTTTTGGTGAAAATCTAGATGGAACAGCAACAGGTAAAAAGTTAAGTTTTTTAGAACTATTGAATAAAATGGAATTACCGGCAGAACAAAAAGAGGAATATAGAAACTGGTATTACTTGCAAGCCAAAGGCCTAACACAAAAACAAAAAGATTCGCTCGGAAATGCTTTAGGGAAAAAGATACGGGAGGCTCAAAAAGAGTAGGAGAATTAAATGTACTAGGGATAAAAATAAACGCAGCAATAATTCCCCTCCCGATAGCTATCGGGATGAGAGGGGCTAGGGGTGTGTTTTTATTTAGAGTTATGAATGCAAAGACAAAAAAGAACAAAGTATTGGGTATCAAATAAAATCAAAATTCAAAAATCGTTGTTCGTTAATCAAAAAACCTAATGTTTAAAAGAAGATTGATACTTTATGTTAACCTTTCAATTCAAATAACATAAAGTATAAGTAAAACAACATTAGTCTTCGATTTCGAAGATTATCAGGATCTGGCTTAAATAATAAAAACAATGAAAAAATTACAAACAATACTAATATTAGCAGCAATATTACTATCAGCAAACAGCAATGCTCAACTACTTAAAAAATTAGGAAAAGCCGCTGAAAGAGCTGCAGAACGTACCTTAGAGAAGAAAGTTGAAGAAAAGGCCTCAAGAGAAACTGACAAGGCATTTGATACGGTTTTTAACAATAATAGAGGAAAGAAAAAAAGGAAACACACGAAAAAAAACAAAGATAATTTTCCATTACCTCAAGATGCTGGTAATACCCAAACACAAAGCAACCAAAATGATGGGTCGGAAGAACTTAGCGTCTATTCTAAATTCGATTTTGTGCCTGGAGATAAAATTTTGATGGTAGACGATTTTTCGTTAGATAATATGGGTGATTTTCCTTCAAAATGGAATACCAATGGAACAGGAGAATTAGTCACCATAGATAAAGAAAAATGGTTTAAGTTGGCAGGTAAATCCACTTATATTCCAGATTTACCATCGGTATTACCATCGGATTATACCATAGAATTTGATATGTTAACAGTAGTAGATCAAAAGACAAGTTCCGAGGCAAAATTGGAAATTTGGCTTGAAGATAATAATTTGTTTAATAGATCTAATGATATGGCTAAAGTTGAAATTCCCTTGTGTTTATTCATTAGCAGAGGTTTTATTGTTGAGAATAGAGTGGCAAATAGCAGGGTAATAAGAAATGCAGTTGAAAAAGATATTAGGGATATCTTGTTAGAAAATAATCACATTTCAATTGCCGTAAATGGTAAGAGATTCAGAATGTGGGTCAATGAAAATAAAGTAGTTGATGTACCTAGATTGGTGCCTGAAAATATCGTTTCATTTAAACTACACCCACGAAGTGTAAGAGATGGCATAGATAAAGTTTTTATCAGTAATGTAAAAATAGCAGCAGGCGGTGTTGATTTACGCAACCAATTGTTAGAAAATGGTAAATTTACTACTACTGGTATTCTTTTTAATTCAGGCTCAGACCAGATAAAACCAGAATCTTATGGGGTATTAAAACAAATAGCAGAAGCTTTACAACAAGAGACAACATTAAATCTAAATATCATTGGTCATACAGATGCAGATGGTAATGATCGTCAAAACCTCACGCTATCCGAAAAACGGGCGGTATCTGTTAAAAATGCACTTGTTTCTCAATTTAGCATTGACAAAAATAGGTTGCAAACCGAAGGCAAAGGTGAGACCGAACCTGTTGATAATAACACAACAACAGAAGGTAAAGCCAATAATAGACGAGTAGAATTTGTAAAAATATAATTCAAATGTTAACCTTTTAGATTTAAAAACATAGAGTATAAATTAATACAATAAACTTTTACAAAAGGTAAAAAACATCAAGGCTCTTCCCTTGCGGAAGGCCAAAGGTTTCGGGAGAGATGGAAGGTCGTTACTAAAACAAAAAAATCATGAAAAATTCAAAGAACAACATCAAAAGGAATAACAATATTACATTTCAAAATAGTTTTAAATCTACAATGTTTAGAACAATATATCTATTTATAATGACCATTGCAATGTCAAGTTGTAGTTGTACTAATGACGATGATGTATTACCTACAAACAAAGAACTGGTTGTTGGTAAATGGGAAGTGACAAGCGGTAATTTCTTGATGCAAAATGCAAAATTTCTTTATATAAATAAAGACAATACTATAGATAATCTGAATCAAGATCAACTAGGTTTTAAAGAATATTGGCAGTTGCCAATTATAATAACCGAAGACCAAATTGAATTGACTGGTGGAGGTTCTATTCTTATTGATTATACCGTTCAGGACGATAAACTTACCTTACAACCTGTCCTTGGTGGTGATGAAGTAACATTAATAAGAGCTTCCAACCCACCTGAAACAGATAATTGGTTAAAAACATTAAGTATTATAGAAGAAGGGCTAGCTCCTTGGGAAGATGGTGTAGATATTGCTTTTGATGGTACTCATCTTTTAGGTTGGAATAGTGATGATCGTAAAATTATGAAAGTCAATCCAACAACATTGACTGTAGAAGGTAGTATCCCAACCACTTTAAGAGCTTATGCTGTTGAAATTGAAAAATCTGACCATAACCTGAGACAATTATTTCAAAGTAGTATACTTTCTAAATTCGACTCTTATATCTACAATTTTAATGAAAAGTATTATGAATCAATTGAATTAGGGCGTGGTATTAATGGTATTGCTTCTATAGAACCAGAGTATCTTTGGGTTGGAAGTCAACAAGAAAAAAAATTATTTAAATACAAGTCTAACGGAGCTTTGTCTCCAGGACAAATATTACAAACCATTCCATTAGAGGTTTATGTTTATGGATTAGACTACCAAAACGGTTATTTATATGTCTGTGATGGAATTAATATTCATAAATGCCAAACAACACCAAATTTTAAAGCTGTGGAAAGTTATAAAATTCCTAATAAGTCTATAATAGGAGTTGCTTTTGATGGTACCAATTTTTGGTTAAATACAAGAAATCATCAGGATAACGATTTTTCACTTGTAAAGACGGATATATAAAATTTTAATTATGAATTTTCAAGATTATACTAAGGTTTGCCTTAGCAAAATAAAAATTGCATCATTATTTTTTGTATTATCAACTATTGTGGTATTTGGTCAAAAAGATCTTGAACCAATAACAAAAGGGCACTTTTTTATAAGTCCGAATTGGTCGATGCACTCTATAAATGAAAGGGTGAGCGAAACAGATTTCGTAAAAACACCTCCATTAAAATTTTCAAAAGTATTGGCAATTAAAATTGGTTATTTCCCAATAGATAATTTGGTTGCAGGATTGGAAATTAATACTACTAAAAATGGTTATTTTGATTATAAAGAATCAATACCTGAAGAAGATACTTCAGTAGGTTTAGGAGTTTTTTCAAGGTATTATATGTACAAAGGTATTTTTGCAGAAGGTTATTTGGGATTCTTTTCAAAAACCATTGATGCTATTTTACCTGAAGAAGATATGTCAGCTTTAATAAAGCAGAGAATTAGTTTAGGATATTCCTATTTTGTTTTTAATTATTTGGCTGTTGAACCTATAGTCAATTTTTCAAATAATAGATATCGTTCCAGAGGCAAAGATTTGCCTGATGATGTGGTAAGCCCACTTTCTTTCGGGCTGGCACTATCACTTTCTTTTTAGTAACTATAATAAGTAATCATAGTTGTCATTCCTACGAGGGAGGAATCTGTTAAAAATACAGGTATCATTCATGAGATTTCTCGTGCCTCAAAATAACAAATAAATTCAAATCACCAGCACGGCTGTCCGGTAGGCAGGTCTTCCGACTTAAAACAAAAAAATCATGAAAAATTCAAACAACAACAAGCATAGGAAAATGAAAAATTAAATCTTAACACTTTTAATTTTGATAGCTTTTATAACACAAAGCTGCGAAACCGACATTCCAGAAATAGATACTGACCCACCAACCTTTACATTTAACATATCAGGTGATGGCTTTAATCATACATTTACACAAGATGATGATTTTAATAATTTTACCCTCTATTTGAAAAATAATACAAACTATAATTTTTCTTTTATTGGAGCAGATCAAGGTGGATTAAGGACAATGGAATGGGACATAGAGCCAAAAAACCTTATTGAATTCCTAGAACCTATAGAAGAACCTTGGCGTATAATACCTAATAGTTTTAGCGATACTATGTGGGTTAGGTGGACAGATACCGATTCAAGCAATGCCCAAACAGGTCAAGTACTAACAGGCAATTTTAGATGCCCTGTTGAAATATATAATCAAGAAGCTTACCATTTGAGTTTTTGGTTTCATGCTGGCGATTTCGGTGGGCATTCAGGGCCTTCAAATACTGTGCATAAAAATTTAAAAATTATTATAACAAACCAAAATACAGGTATAGTTGATAATGTTATCTAAATAGAAGTTAACCTGCTGTGCTTTTTGATTTATTAGGATGTCAGTTAGATTGATTTTCGATAGCCCAGAGTAATCTGGGGTATCAAGAACAGGTATTAAGATTAAAATTTTTATTCTCGATACTAATTTTTATCATTTCCATTCTAAAAATTCACTCATATTAACAAACTTTATTCAAAATGTATAATGGTTAGATGTTAACCTCTCTAAAATCTAACCATTAAAGTATATATAATTTAAAAAAATAAATAGTATGAAGAATCCAATTAAAATTAAAAAAAGCATATTAAGAAATATCATTTTGCCTATGCTAATAATCATCACTTTTTTCTGTCAAAGCTGCGATACTGAAATTCCACCAACAGATACTGACCCGCCAACTTTTGCATTTAGAATAACGGGAGATGGCTTTGAACGCACGTTTACCCAAGATGATGATTTTGAATCCTTTCAATTAAATTTAAAAGATGATCAGGAGTATGATTTTATTTATTCCCCAGGAGATACCGGAGGTTTAAAAACGGCTCAAATACATTATATAACAGATTATTTTGAACTTGAAACTGACGTGCCAGCAGCTTGGACGTTATTATCAAGGGGATTGTCAAGCACCCTTTTATGGCAAGGAGACGTAAATAATCCCTTTACAGGAACCATTTTAAATGGTACTTTTAGGGTAAATCGTGACAATGACTTAGTTAGTTTTAATATTGATTTTGATGTAAGAGACTTCGGTGGTGAATCTGGAAGTAGCAATCAAACGTTTAAAAGCTTAAACATTCTTGTTGGGCAACATGCTACAGAAATAGTTTATTTTCCAAACTAGAATTTTAAAATTGCTTAATAAGATTACTATTATCAAATATTTAAAATGGTAATAGGATTTTTTTTTGGTAAAAAGGCTATACATAATTGAGGTTCCATTTTTTTTTCAACACCAAATTTTTCAACTTTCGAAGCCTTGGCATAGGAGGATAAAACTCATAACAGATTACTTCTTGTCATGATTCTTACCATTTTGAATTTTTTAATTGACTTCTTTGTCAATATTAAATCTCAAATTTTAAATCTTTTATGTTAACCTTTTAAAATCATTTCCATTAAAGCATAAATAATAAATAACAATTAAAAAACAAAAATTATGAAATTATTTAAGAAAAACAAGCATAAAAAATCAACTCATTTATTAGTGCATAAGTTGGCTTTAGGTTTAGCAATAGCTTTATTTACTGTTGGAGTAAATGCCCAAGATGGGGTTTATAATGCTAGAGCTAAAGGCAATATAATGGCTAGTGGCGGTATTTTAGCGCACTATACTTCTAGCAATGTAAATAACAATAAATCGACTTCATTCACCACAAACATTACACCAAAGGCTGGTTATTTTATTATGGACAATCTAGCTGTTGGTTTAGAGTTCTCTATGGCTACCAGCAATTCGACAGTACCCGGTATTTTAGGAGATTCTAAAAGAAATACTACAGCTCTATCAGTAGGTGCCTTTGGTCGCTATTATTTAGATAATGGTTTGTTTGTAGAGGGTTTGGCTGGTGTTGGCACCAAAAAAACTTCGATAGATTCAGGATTAGGCGATCGTTTTGATAATGATAATACTACCACAATATTCGGTTTTAGAGGTGGTATTGGGTATGCTATCGGGTTAGGAGATCATGTAGCATTAGAACCCACCATTAATTACTCTTGGGAGAAGAACAAACCTAAAGGAGCTTCTTTAGAGTATAAGGATACCCTGTCTTCCATTTTTTTAGGCATAGGCTTTACTGTGTTTTTATAAAATCATGTCTAATAATACTATAATATTTCAATCATTAAAATTTAAATTATGAAAAATTCAAATAAAAATAACAAGAAAATGATAACTAAATTTTTTATGAATAAAAAGTTAACAATTTTAGGAATTCTATTTATAAGTACAATTTTTACAGGATGTACAAATCCTGATGTGGATATTGACCCGCAAATAGATCTGGCCGCATCATCTATTGAGTTTTCTGTAGTAAAAACAGACGACTTTAAAGGAGTAGCCACTATTAAGGGTATAGTTAAGAATTTAGGCGATAATTTCAGCTCTGGTGATGGGCAACAAATCATTTATCTATATGAAAGGAGTTTAGGAACACCGTCAACACAACCAGGAACAATAGTCGCTCAAAAAGCATTTACAAATTTAAGTGCAGGTCAGACCCTAGAAGTATCCTTTAATCGCAATTGGAATAGTGGTTCTCCGGCGGAAGGTGAATTTCCACCAGAGTATATTTTGCTAGTTAGTTATGACCCAGATTTGTATTTAGATGGCAATTTAAATAATGATGATACCGACCATGGTAACGATGAAATATTAGTTAGTGGCACAGGTATCAATGCATTATTCTAAAAATATTATTTGAGTTAGTTAGTAAAACTAGGGGTTAAAACTCATCAATTTAACCTTTAGTTTTTAAAAATCAAAAAAACCTTTAAAATATTAAATTATGAATACTATAAAATATTTTTTTTTAGCAATAAGTATTGTTTTCTTTTTTTCATGTGATAAAGATGATGATGTGAATAAACCCGATCAAGTGGGCTTAGTAGAATTACAGTTTCCTCTAAATGATGAAACTGTGGTAGATACGCAACCTAAATTTGAATGGAAAGTATTTGAGACAGGTAATCCAGTTACATATACCGTTTCAGTAGGTACGGAAACAAATAATTTATCAATGCTTAAAACTAATATTGATGAACTTTTCACTACTGTTGATGATGAAGAACGATTAGAAACTGCAACTGACTATTATTGGAAGGTTCAGGCATTCGAAAACAATAAATTAGTAGCAGAAAGTATAGCTCAAAAGTTTACAACAGAAACCATAAGTCCAACAACCATAGTAGAAAATGCAAACTATAGTAAAAGAAAGGCTGCTGGTATTGCCGTTTTTAAGAATAAAATTTGGGTAATTGGTGGTAAGAATGAAGCTAATGAAGATCTTAATGATATATGGTCTAGTGCGGATGGTATTAATTGGACAAATGAAGGCACTTTTCCGTTTGATCCCATCCATTCTTTTAAATTAATTGCATTTAAAAATAAGTTATGGATTTATGGAGGTGTTCAAGATTCTCGTATTTGGAGTTTTATTTACAGTTCTGAAGATGGTGTAAATTGGGTAAAAGAAGATGAACTTTTTCCAGTTTATCAATATGCGCAAATTAAAATGATAAGTTATAAAGATAAATTATTTCGACTGGGAGCCTATAATTCTAACACTGGTGATAATACAAGCGAAAGGCATGTATATAGTAGTACAGATGGATTGAATTGGAATTTGGAAACTGAAAATCATGGTTTTTTATCGAAATATAGTTTTAAGATAACTGAATTCAATAATCTTATGTATTGTTTTGATTTTGACCGTCAAGCCTCAACAACTATAATAAAATCAAGTATTGATGGCATTAACTGGCAAGAAGCAGGTAGTTACAATTATAAGGTAAGTTATGGCTCAGAAATGTTTACCATTAATGATAAATTAATCTTATTAAACACAGAGTACAATCCAGATATGTTAAACGGATATTTTGTGGAGACAACAGATGGGTATAATTGGCAAGCAATGACAAGTGAAGAAAACAGGACAGTACCAGAAATGTCACTGTATGAATTAGTAAAATTGAATGATAAAATTTATGCTGTAGGAGGAGTTGGTATTTATCCTAATAATACTACAAACAACGATGTTTGGAAGTTCAATTAATTCAACAATCTTAGAACCTATTTTAAAATGAGAACATTTATATTTTTATTAACCTTGATAGTATTTTCTTTTTCTTGTAAAAATGAAAAAGGTAGTAACGGTATTGATCTTAAAACTGTAGAAAAAAAGCAGCAAAAAAAAACGATAAATACCGCTTCAAAACCTGTGAAAGAGGGTATCAATTTATGCAAGATCAACGGTAAAGATTGGCAGTATACCAAAGCCTCTGGCATTGTATCTAGGCATAAAAAAACGGGTAAACGAACAGCTATCATCACTTTTAAAAAGAAATTAGATAAAGGGAGTGAAAGTATTCAGTTAAAATATGATGGTGATTCATTTCAATTAGAAAGTGCCTCTTTACAGCTTAAATTTCCTAAGAAAGATGGAGGTCTTATGACCGGATTCTATGACCTATTTCCAGATACTCGTGATAAAAATCCTCAAAGCGATATGTCAGGCACACTTGATCTGTCAAATGCTACAACTGCAAGTGGTAATGCAGAACTCATAAATTTCAATATTTCTTATGAAAAAGAATTGCTTGAAAATCCTAAAGATGCTATAGTAACGGTAAGCGACTTACATTTTTCAGGCATTCCATATTCAGATATTGATAAACTGTTTAAACAATAATAATTTTCTAAAATCAAACATATGAAAACAGCAATTACATTTTTATTACTAATAACCATAAGAATAGTGACCGCTCAAAGTATAGATAAACAAGTCATATCATCTGGCGGAGAAACTGTCAGCAATGCCAATCATTCACTCACTTTTACTATTGGCGAACCTGTCATTGGTAAAGTTGAAAACGATATAATTATCAATCAAGGCTTTTTAGCCAGTGTGGCATCGGGTAGTACGCTGACCGTTGATGAGCAATTATTGAGTACGGCAATTAAGGTATATCCAAACCCCGTAACTGAAAAGTTAAGTATTGACTTAAACGATGTTTCAGGCGAAACCAAAGTTGTGATATACAACGGTACTGGACAATTGATAAAAACAGAAAAATTAAGCACTCAAAATAACAACATAAACCTCAGCCATTTACAAAACGGACTCTATCTGGTCAATTTGCATTTTTCAGATTATGATACGATAAAAACCTTTAAAATTATTAAAAAATAATTGAATTTAGGTTCCTCCCCTTTTTTTAAGGGGAGGTGTTCAGCAACAACGATTAAGGCTTGCAAAATGTTTAAGGACTGAGGGGTTGTGAAGAGATCAACAAAAAACAATTTAAAACTAGAAACTATGAACAAAAAACTACAACTTTTAATCCTATTCCTAAGTTTAGGAATGTACACAACCATTTTTTCACAAACACAACAATCAAACTTTATCAATTACCAAGGTGTTGCCAGTAATGCGGCTGGTGAGATAATGGCTGACCAAAGTATAACAATAGGTATTGCTCTAAAATACGGAACAGCAGTTGCAGCATCCTATGCCGAAAATCATCCTGTTACTACAGATGCCAATGGTGTTTTTAGTTTAAAAATAGGAGATGGTACAGCTACTATAGGTACTTATAACAACTTTCAATGGGATGGTATCGCCACTTTTGTAACTGTTTCTATCAATGGTACAGAGATTGGTACCACAGAACTATTGGCAGTGCCCTATGCACTTACTTCAGGAGATAATAGATGGTATCAAAATGGAGATGATATAGAAAATTTAAATACAGGTAAAGTGCAAGTAAATAGTAACTTAGAAGTAGGTGGCAATATACAATTACAATTTGGCTCTGCTGTCAATGAAATTTCTACAGATGGTACATTGGCCAGTAATAGTGATAAAGCTATCCCTACAGAAAAAGCGGTAAAAACCTATATAGATAATAATAGTGGTGGTGTAACTAAAATAGACGATTTGTCTGATGCCAAATCTGATAATCAAGGATTAGGAAATGGCTCTTCATTGTTTTTAGGGTTGGCTGCAGGTGCTA
>Ga0209633_10003237_pt1 | contig 15135 bp, 16 predicted proteins | sample Cruoilmetagenom1_FD_187290 | JGI IMG/M metagenome (GOLD analysis project Ga0209633, IMG submission 187290) | Oil polluted marine microbial communities from Coal Oil Point, Santa Barbara, California, USA - Sample 1 (SPAdes) (version 2) | ecosystem: Environmental > Aquatic > Marine > Oil seeps ... | reverse complement strand
CAACGTAAGTCTGCATGACGGTTGGCGAAATGGTCGCTGAAAGTTCGGCGAATGGATTACTGGTGAACATTATCTGTTATTCCCCCATGAGCCACCGATGTCCCCAAATGCACGCGGCACAATAGCCGATTGGGTGCCGGGCGGCAATCCACTATACGAGCCGGTTTATTTCATTTTTTGAGATGGGTGGGCATCAAGTCTGGCACAGGCAACGCCGGCTCGGCGCCCAGTCCAGACCCATACCAGACGGTTGCGGCTTGCGCATGGATCGACATCTGCGTGACGGTTTTAACCCGATGCAAGATAGGAGAGGGCGCTCAAGGTATGGATCTTGGTCACCTGCACAAGCTCGTCAATGTCGACATACTCGTCCGGTCCGCCCAGATTGTAAGGTGTGAGGCCACACACGACGGTCGGCATGCCGGCCGCCCGGTAAAGCCTCGCATCCGATGCCCCTACACGCATGTTGGGAACAGGATTGGCTTTCAATACGCTCCCGCACGCGCCCAGCACAGCTTGCACGATTGCATCGTCCGGTGATGTCCAGGTTGGTTCATAACGGCGCGTGATCTCAAAGCGGATGTTTGAGGCAGATTCAAGCAGCCGGACGATTTCTGCCTCGATCTCGGCAACGCTGACCCCCATCGGCAGGCGGATATCCGCATTCACCTCTGCCCAATCGGCAACAAGATTGGGGGATTGTCCCCCTTTGATGCGCCCGAAATTCACCGTGATACTTTGAAGGACCTGTGCCTCACCGGCGCCTCCAATGGGTTCAGAAATGGACTTTGCGTCTGCAATTACGCCCGCAACCTCCCCAGGCGTATTGACTGCATATGCGGAAAGCGTATCAAGCGCATCCATCGCCTCACGCAGGGCATCGATGGCGTTTGAACCGCGGTGAACATGTGCGCCGTGCGCGGGTTTTCCGCTCGCGAAAATATCGATCCAGATCATGCCTTTTTCGCCGATGCGCGGCACGATGGGCGACCCGACATCTGCGTTCAAGATTGCGTCACCGCGCGCCTGGGGAACGTTCTCAATCAGATACTGGCTTCCGAGCAGCCCCATCGACTCCTCATCCCCCGCCAGCGTCAGTGATAATTCACCGGCCCAGGCATCAGGCATGCCGGCCAGCAGCTTGAAGCATTTCAGCAGACAGGCAACGCCGCCTTTCATGTCGGCCGAGCCGCGTCCAAAGACCTTGCCGTCGCGGACAATGCCGGAAAAAGGGTCGTCGCTCCAGCCGGACCGGTCGCCAACGGGGTAGGTGTCGAGATGCCCGTTCAGAACCAGACGCTTTCCTGGCTTAGTAGCGCGAACGGTGGCAACGAGATTGTCGATCGGGGGCTCGCTTGTATGGATGGTGGTTTCGACGTTGGATAACGGCGCCAGCATCTCCGACACCGCCTGCGCGGCGGCGCGTGTGTCGCTCGGGGGTGTTTCAGATGGAATGCGAACCAGTTGCTGCGTGACTTCAACCAACTCGTCGCGAGCCTTGTCCAGTTCATTGGAAATCTCGCTGAAACAGTCTTTTGCTGCCACGCCCGGTGAGAACTCTGTGTTTGTCATGACGCGACCCCACTGGAGCGCGCCTTGCGGGCACTGGGCGTGGCTTTGGCTTTCAGGCGTTGCACGATGAAGACGAGCCACAGGACCGCCAGACCAAGCGGGTAAACCCACTCCTTTGCGGGGCGGTTCAACTGCTCGACATCGATTGTGGTGATGTTGTCTCCGAAGGTCAGGCCAGCCTTCTCACCCGCACCATTGAATGCCAGGTTTTGAACAGCGAGACGCTCACCGCTTTCCTTCTCCAGAGTCGCTCCGATCCTCTTCGCGACGGGCTCCTTCTGCGCGCCGGTGGAAGGATTGGCAGGAATGACAAACAGTTTGTAACGATCCCCATATTCCGTCTCGCGTGTCACATGCAGGCGTATGGCCCGATCCGTTGGCACGCCACCGGTGTCCGCCTTGCCAATGTTCGCGAAATTAACCGGGGCAAATTGCGGATAGACACGATCGAGAATGAAATCGGGCCGAAACAACGCCAAAACAACGACGGCAAGCAGCAGCCGTTCCAGGATCGACAGTCTTGTCAGCAACCACCCCTGGGTGAGGCTCGCGAAACAAAGGATGGCAATGAGCGAAACCACGAAGATCATCAATCCGTGCCAGACGCTCGTCACGCCCACCAGGAGAAGTTCGGGATTGAAGATAAAAACAACCGGCAGGATGCTCGTACGAATATCGTAGAGGAAAGACTGCACGCCGGTGCGCATGGGATTGGCGCCGGATATTGCGGATGCGGCGAAGGCCGCCAGACAAACGGGCGGTGTCGAGTCGGCCATGAGGCCAAAATAGAGAACGTACAGATGCACCGCGATCAGCGGGATTACCAGTCCCGACGCATTTCCGAGCTCCACGAGCACCGTTGCCATCAGGGACGCGACGACGATGTAATTGGCTGTCGTCGGCAATCCCATGCCGAGGATCAGGCATACGACCGCCACCAGCGGCAGCAGGATATAGAAATTGCCCTGTGAGATGGCCTCGATAACCGACAGCATGGCGTTGTTCAGACCCGTTGAGGAAACCGCGCCGACAATGATGCCCGCGGCCCCCACGGCGGCCGTTACTCCCGCCATGCTTTTCGCGCCTGAAACCATTGCATCGAACACGGTGATGCAACCCGCACGCACACCAAGCAGCATCGATTTGTCTTGCCTGCGCGCATCCACCAAGCTGTTGGCGTAGATGATGCCGATCATCAAAAGGATGGCATAGAAGACGGCGCTTCCCGGGCTCCAGCGTTCCACCAGCAGAAGGTAGATCAGCACACCGATTGGAATGAGAAAATGCAGCCCGCCTTTGAGTGTGAGCCATACGTCCGGCGTATCGGCGCGGGACATTCCCCGCAGACCGAGCTTCATGGCTTCAAGATGCGAAATATAGAAAAGCGCGCAATAGCTGATGAAGGCCGGGATCGCCGCGTGAACGATGACGTCATAGTAAGAGATCCCAATAAACTCGGCGATGATGAATGCCGAGGCCCCCATGATCGGCGGCATCAACTGGCCATTGGTGGAGGCGGCGACCTCAATGGCGCCGGCCTTGTAGGCGGGCAATCCCATTTTCTTCATCAGGGGGATGGTGAAGGCGCCGGTCGTGACCGTATTGGCGATCGATGACCCTGAAACCGTGCCCGTGAGGCCTGAAGCCATGATTGCAGCTTTGGCCGGACCGCCTCGATACTGACCGACCAGCGCAAACGAGACGTCGAGAAAGAACCGGCCCGCTCCCGCCTTGTCCATGAAGGCGCCGAACAGGACGAACAGAAATACGTAGCTCACCGACACATCTATCGGGATGCCGAACACGGCCTCGCTCGACAGCCACTGATATCCAATCAGCCGTTCAAGCGAGACGCCCTTGTGGGAAATGATGTCCGGCATCGATTGCCCAAAAATTGAATAGAGCAGAAAGACCAGGCAGACGATGACGAGGGGCAGGCCGACGCTGCGGCGGGTGGCTTCGAGCAACAAAACAATGCCGAGGCCACCGAGGATTGCCTCGAAGGGAAAATTGTACCCCGCAACAGGGATCTCCAGCAAAATGCCATCGCGCGATACGATGCCATCGTAGGCAATCCAGACATAAGCGCATGTCGCGAAGGCGAGCGCCCCAAGGGCGAGCGTGAGCCAATTGTGTGATTTCCTGGTGGCTTCCCAAACGGTCGGAAACATCAAAAAGCCGAGCAATAGCCCGAAGGCGAGATGCAGGCCGCGCGCGGGCAGATCGACAAAAATACCGAAGCCGAACTCGAACGGGAGTGGTGACGCGATCCAGAGTTGCCATGCCGACCAGATAAAGGCGACAGCAGGCACGAGGAGCGCCAGCCGACCGCTCAGGCCGCGGCCAGCCCCCTCGAACTTGTCAACGAGGGCATCGATTTCGACTTCGGGCTTCACTGGTCCGGCTTGCTCGGGCTGGTGTTGAGTGATTGGCGCCACCCGCCAGTCAGAAGGGTGGCGCCGGGGAGGACAGCCTGCTGGCTCCACAAGCCGCAGGCATTCCCTTTTCCTACATCAGGCCTTTTTCCTTGTAGTACTTCGCCGCACCGGGATGCAGCGGTGCTGAATTCCCATTCTTGATCATGCCTTTCGGTGTCAGGATGGAATAGGCAGGATGGAGTTTCTTGAAATCGTCCAGGTTTTCGAAGACCGCCCGAACAACCTCATACACGACATTTTCAGGCACTTTGGCGCTGGTGACGATTGTCGCGTAGCCACCGAATGTCGTGACGGGTGCAGTGACAGAGGAGTAGGCACCTTTGGGAATATCGACTGGCCCGTAGAAGGGGAACTCACTGATCAGGCCCTTTTCCACGCCGGTATTCAGATCAACGATGTAAGCACCGCAGCCCTCGGTTGCCACCGCAACGCCCGAGTTAGGAATGCCGACAACATAGCCATAGGCATCAATCTTGCCGTCGCACAGTGCCTTGGAATGCTCAGACGAGGTCATTTCCGTTACCAGTTCAAAGAAGTCCTTCGGTGTCTTGTAACGCTCCATGAGCAATTCGGTTGTGGCGCGTTGTCCAGAACCCGGGTTTCCCATGTTGAAGCGCTTGCCCTTCATGTCCTTCCAGGACTTGATGCCGGAACCCTTCGCGGCAATCAGCTGATAAGGCTCCGGGTGTACGGAAAATACCGCACGGAGATCCTTGTTCTTCGTCACCTTGTCGGAGTCACCCTTGTAGGAGTGATATTGCCAGTCTGACTGTGAGACGCCGAAATCAAATTCGCCGGCAGTGATCTGGGCAATGTTGTATGTGGATCCGGCGGAGGAGGGCGCCGAACAGCGAATGCCATGCTTGCGGCCTTTCTTGCGGCCTTCCGCAGCCTCCTTGTGGATCATGCGGCAAATCGCATTCCCCGTAACGAAATACACTCCCGTCGGGCCACCCGTTCCAATCGTGATGAAGGTTTTCTCCGCCGAATGCGCGGACATGTTCGCACCAAACAGCGCCGCAGTCGCACACACACTTGCGAGCAGGGTCTTTCTCAATATTCTCATCTGAATTTCCTCCCTTAGGGCGCATGTCCGAGTTGCGGGTCCCGACATGCGCGGCACAGCAAATAGGAGAGAATTAGAGTCTGTCCAGGCAATTGCGTCCAATAATATGATTTGCTGTCCATATTGGGAAAATCTATGATGTCGCCTCAAGGAAAGGAGCGCCGAGACCATGGATATCCGGCAGTTGAGATGTTTCGACGCGGTTCTTTCCACCGGCGCAATGACACGGGCGGCGGAGCTTCTGGGTTTGGCGCAACCCACGGTGAGCATCACCATTGCCCAGCTTGAGCGCGAAATTGGCTTTGAACTCTTCAAACGATCCAAAGGGAGACTGGAGCCCACGCCCGAAGCCTACTCGTTTCACGAATCCGCGCAGCTTGCCCTGGAGAGCGTTTCAAGGGTCACGCAGGCCGCGAACGAGATCCGCCGGCTGAATGAGGGCGAGGTTTCCATTCTGTGTTACCCCGGCATTGCCTGGCGATTGATGCCCGAGCTGATTGAAGAGTTTCGCTCCAAGCGCGAGGGTGTACAGGTCAAGCTTATCTCGCGCTCGTCTGCCGCACTCCGCCAACTCATTCTGGCGCAGAATTTCGATGTCGCTGTCATCGAGGCGCCGGTTACCCCATCGGTCGGTGACACGATGCAATATCGCTACTGCTGCCAATGCGCGCTTCCGCCGGGACACCCGCTTGCTGATCAGAAAACCATTACACCTGCGCACCTTGATGGCGTGCCATTTGTTGCGCTGTTTCCGGACCATTCCACGCACCATCAGATCCGCAACGCTTTCGCGGAAAGTGGTGCTGAATTGCGTATCGCACTCGAATGCGACTTCTTCGTTTCCGCGCTCAGTTTCGTCATGCAAGGCGGTGGCGTGACGATTCTCGACCCCATCACGGCAAACCATATTGCGGAGGGAGATGTCGTGCTGCGTCCCTTTGAACCGGAGATAGATTATGAACTGGCACTGGTGCGTCCATCCAACCGTCCGCACTCGCGTCTTGCCGACGCCTTTTGTGCGAAGCTCACCGAGAAACTTGACGGTCTCGCAGCAATCGATGGTGGGTAGGTTCCACGGGGTTTGTATTTCTCCCCCATTTGCCGCCAGGCGCCCAAACAGGCACTATGGAGCTACGGGAAACCGATTTGGAGGTCAAAATGACCGAAGACATCGGAAACATGTTTGTCCTCGCCTTCTATGCCGCTGGCATCGTTACCTGGACTGTCGTGCTCTTCACCGTTCACGAATGACGGCGGAGACCCTCCAGGTGGGGCATTCGTTCTGCTTTGCTCGGAGCCAGAATGGCAGCGCAAAAGGAGGCTGTTGCGATGTCGAATAAGCCCCACACATTTGTACTGGTTCACGGCATCTGGCATGGCGGCTGGTGTTGGAAAGAGGTAGCGGAAATCCTGCGAGGACGTGGGCATGGCGTCACCGCGCCCACCCACACGGGCCTTGGTGAACGCTCACACCTGCTTTCAAGTTCAATCACACTCGACACGTTTGTGGAGGATATCGTCAATCACCTAAAGTGGGGCGAATTGAACGATGTCACGCTGGTTGGCCACAGCTTCGGTGGCGCGGTCATCATAGGGGTCGCAGACCGGGTGCCCGAACGGCTGGCGAAGCTGATCTTTCTCGACGGCGCAATCATGGAGAATGGTGAGACGTGGTTCGGCCTGCTGCCCAAGGAGATGGCCGATGCCCGAGTGGCACAAGCGCAGGAAAGCAGTGGTGGCGTATCACTCCCTGTAGGCGCGCCCCAGAGTTTCGGCGTCACCGAGCCTGAGAAGGTTGCCCATCTGGAAAGCATGCTGACACCGCATCCGCTGGCCACCTGCACAACCCCGCTAACGCTAACTAATCCCCCCGGAAACGGCCTGCCGGTCGCCTATATTGCCTGCACACAACCCGCTTATCCGCCCGCTGCCGGCGCCCATGAGCGGGCGAGGGAGGCCGGGTGGCCAATTCAAGAACTCGCAACCGGCCATGATGCAATGGTCATTTCACCTGCGGAAACGGCGGATCTGCTCGAAAAGAGTGCTGACCCGCGCGGGTAGTATTCATAGTAGGGGACTCACAAATTCATGACCGATAATCAGGACACCAATATCGCTGCGTCCAAGCTGAAACTGGCGCAGGTCAATTTTCAGTTTCATGCTCCATCCCAGGCGCAAGCGCAGAAAGCAGCCCTTGAGCGCGCTCATGCAATTGCAGATGAGGTAACGGGGTTGATCTGGAAAGTGTGGATCTATGATCACGACAGGAGTGAGGCAGGGGGGATCTATCTCTTCCAGGATGAAGCTTCGGCTCAAGCCTACCTCGGCGGAGACATCTTCACCGGCTTGAGAAACATGCCCGGTGTTGAAGACATGCAGGTCAAGATATTCGACGTCAACGAGGTCAACAGCGCAATTACACGTGCGCGCTTGAGCTTAACCGATTCCAACTAGCGTATGTGCCACGCAACAGTGGCGAAGGAACAAGCCTCTAGCGCCGCCTCAGTGTGACGTTGCCAGTGCCTCTTTCATTGCGAACGCGAGCGGACTGGCTGTTACCCCGCACGGTGATATCGACGTCGCCGGCAAGCGTGGATTGCTCGCTAAACAGGACGCCTCGGTAGGTGCTGGCGCCGCGTTGCGAAATTCGGCCATAAATCTTAAATGTGCCCGCGGCGGCGGCACATTTTGCATTGAGCACGAAAGTCTTGCCCGCGCTGTCGCCCTTCTCGTATTTGACCCGGCAACTGACAGGTTCCACCTGACCCGTTGTCAGGCGGACAGTCCCGCGGCCGCTCCACGTGCCGAGTATCGAGGCAGCAGAGGCAGCGCTGGAGGCGGCAGCAAGTCCAAGTGTCAGGGCCACCGCAGCAGTAGGAATAAACCGCATTGAGAAGTCTCCTTGTTTCCCCGGTGCACTCAACAACAGAACGTCAAATTCTCTGTCAACCGGAGCAACTCCGGATAACCTATTGAAGACGCGGGTGACAATAGCCGATGAGCACCGCCGTTGATACGTAGATATGGTGCTTCATCCGGCGCATACCACATAAAAGAGATGTGATCGCTGATTTATACGTCAGTACAAGGAAGGTGGACCACCCAAGCTCCTGAAGCCCGATTGGCAGCGTGAAACCCTCGCGACCTTTGTGTTCTCAATTGGTACCTGTTAAGGCAATCTTGAATTGTTTTTATTTCCGTAAAAACACAATTCATGCTATCGTCTCCAACCACAGTGCGGAATTAGAAAAAGACCTGACGCAGCTCCTTCAGCAAGGGGTGGCGGCCTTTCCTCGACCCAAAAATGTCGATGCGATCTCTGCTTCAGTGAAACAAGCCCTTGATGCGGCAAACGCCGCCGTACTGAGCAATGGAGGCTGAAATGAAACGAATTTATCTGAGCAGTTTGTTGTCGATTATCCTTCTGTGCATGGTGTCACATGCTGGTTTTGCGCAAGCCCAGCGATCCGACCCGACAAAGGTCAGAACCCATAATCAACGACTTCAACAAGCGAACCGAGGAACCGTCGGCGTAGTCGCCGGGTCGGTCGGTGGCACATATATTCGTATCGCGCAGGATCTCTCGCTGGTTCTTGATGACTCCGACAAGTTGCGGGTTCTTCCCATCGCCGGCAAAGGCGCCACTCAGAACGTATCGGACATTCTCTATTTGAGAGGGGTCGACATCGGCATCGTGCAATCCGATGTCCTGAGCTTCATCAAAAACAAGAAATTGCACGACGATATAGATAAGCGAATTCATTACGTTACGAAGCTCTATAACGAAGAGATGCACATAATAGCGCGCAAAGACATCAAAGTAATTGAGGATCTGGCCGGCAAAAAAGTGAACTTCCGTTCCAAGGCGACCGGAACGAACCTGACAGCCACCAACGTTTTTGGCAGCTTGGGCATCAAGGTTGTCTCAACGCATTTCAAGCATTCCGACGCCGTTGCCAAAGTGAAGTCCGGTGAAATTGCGGCAGCCATCCGGGTTGCCGGCGAACCTGCCAGTTGGGCGGCCAATCTGAAGGCGGAGGACGGGCTTCACCTCATTCCCATTCCCTTTGGAGAACGGTTGCAGCAAACATACCTGCCCACGACATTCACCCATCAGGATTATCCCAATCTCGTCCCCCAGGGCACGACCGTTCCCTCGATTGCGGTTGGTGCGGTCATGGCTGTCTACAACTGGCCGGAAAACGGAACGCGTTACAAGAAGGTCGAGAACTTCATCGAGGCATTCTTCTCCCAGTTCAGCAAGTTTCAGAAATCACCCCGGCACAAGAAATGGCGGGAAGTCAATCTGAATGCACGGGTTCCGGGTTGGACGCGGTTTAAACCTGCAGACGACTGGTTAAAACGCAACAAGGCACAACTTCAAAACCAGGACGCAAAACGTGCCGAGTTCATGAAGTTCCTGAAGAGCGCTGGCTCCTCCGGACCCGGTTCCGGATCCCTGACACCCGAAGTGCAAGAACAACTCTTCCAGAAATATGAGAAATGGAAGAACCAACAGGCGCGCTAACTAAACTCCGCAGGTGAGGTGCCACCCCGCGTGCCGGCATGATCTGTGCCCACATAGACGTTCACCTGCTCAATGATGAACCGATGCTGACATCAGGCGCGGATGGATGTAAGTCTCCTGTCCGGGATCAAACTGGAGGGCGACCATGCGGCAAAGAAAATTCATACAATGCGACGTGTTCACCGCCGTGCCGACCAAAGGCAACGGGCTGGCCGTTATCGTAGACGCGGACGGATTGACAGACGACCAAATGCAAGATTTCGCGGCCTGGACCAACCTTGCTGAAACAACGTTCCTGCTTCCACCGACCGAGGCGTCAGCGGACTACAAGGCTCGAATTTTTACACCCGTCCAGGAGATGCCATTTGCGGGGCATCCAACCCTCGGCAGTTGCGCCTCATGGCTTCATACAGGCGGCACGCCCAAACAGGAAGGCATTGTGAGGCAGGAATGCGGGGTCGGAATTGTCGACATCGACATGACCAGAAAAGTTCCGGCATTTGTCGCGCCGCCCACGACCATCGAGCCGCTCCAGCAAGAGCAAATTTTGGCAATCTGCGATGCACTGGACATAAACTCAGCCTCGATTGTCAGAACGGCGAAACTGGATAATGGACCGGTTTGGCAAGCTTTCGAATTGGCAAGTGCCAAGGATGTTCTGGCCGTCGACTCATCAAAAGTACGTTGGCCCGCATTCAAATCGATAGGACTAATCGGGCCACATGCTGAAGGTTCCGAATGTGACTACGAGGTGCGTAGCCTGGCACCGTCCAGCGGCATGAGTGAGGACCCGATAACGGGGTCGTTAAACTCGGCCATCGCATGCTGGATGTATGACCAGGGCAGGCTGCAAAGCAACCTCGTCGTAGCGCAGGGGACCAATATCAATCGGCAAGGGCGTATCTTTATCGATCCGGACCCAAACGAAGCAGGGCGCATTCTGATTGGAGGAGAAACTCAAATCCTGATCGAAGGCATTGTAACGCTCTAGGTTGGGCACAGTTGGTTCCGGACCTATGCGGCCCTGTCGTTTTCCAGCTGGTCTTGATTGGACTGCGTGATCGGTAGCGAGACGGTAAAGAGGCTGCCTTCATCCTTTCGGCTTTCCACGTGAATTGATCCCCCATGCATCTCAACGAGTGTCCTGGCCAGATTCATGCCGATGCCAGTGCCGGTTATTCCGCTTGAGGTCCGGGCCCGGAAAAACCGTTCAAACATTTTGGGCAGATCTTCCTCGTCAATCCCAAGACCATAGTCGCGCACGGAGATCTCAACGCAATCGCCCCTGCATTGCCCTACGACGTCAATTTTTTGCGCTCCGGGCGCATATTTGACTGCGTTGGACAACAGATTTGTAAACACTTGTTCAAGCGCTGCCGGATCGGCCTCGATGTTTGCCGGAAGGCCCGCCAGGTCATAAGAAATGATATGGCGTTTCGACAGCTCCTGCTGACGTGAACAAACATCCCGCACAACCATCTCCACATTGCAGGGTCCGATTTCGACACCAATTTTTCCGCTTTCCATGCGCGCGGCAGTCAATATGCTTTCCATGAGCCGGGCCATACGTTTCACCGCATCCCTGATCTTGTTGACCCGCTCGATGGCTTCTTGAGATGTCAGGGCGTCTTTGCTTGCCCGCCTGCTCAGTCTTTGCGCCGTACTGTCAATGATTGCCAATGGCGTACGGAACTCATGGCTTACCATGGCGACAAACTGGCGCTGAAGTTCATTCAGTTCCTTTTCCCTGCCGAGGGCTTCTTCAAGTTGTTTGGCCTGCTGTTCAATCTTCGATGTGCGTCTTGCAACCAGCTCTTCGAGGTTGATGTTGGTCGCGTTCACTTCCGCGTTGGCCTTCTGTAGGTCAGCCAAAGCTGTTCGCAAAGCACGCATCGGGAGGATTTTGAGGATTACAAAAGTGGTTCCACCAAGCATCAGCCCAAGGATGGCCGCCAGAAGGGAGCGCCAGAAGACATTCATGACGCTCTCCGAATAGGAGACGGAACCAACATTCAGGTGACCATCGTAAAGCTGTGCAACTCCTGTTATCCAGAAGCGGGATAGGGGCTCCTCCTTGCTAAGGATGTGGTTTCCAGTCATGTCGATGACATGAAAAGCGTGGGGCGTTGAAATTCTGAGCGGCTCCAGTGCGCCAATAAACCGGTCACCCATATACATCCACATCTGCGGATTTTTATAGATCACAGCGGAGGCGTGGGCTGCCGCATCTTCGGCTTTGGCCTGAATGCGATCCGTTTCATATGAGATCGCGGCGTAGGTGTAGATTGCGGGAATGGAGAGCGCTATCAGCAGCCCAAGGATGGCCGCAAGGCGGGTTATTTGCCATTCTACAGCCGTTTCAGATCGGATGCCCGCTCTCATCATTTCTGAGCAGCCTGTTGAGAAACTTCGACGTGACCGCTTCGGCGAAGAATCCGGCTACCTTCAGGCGAACCGATGAAGGCGATGAAATCCGATGCAAGCGTAGTGACGGCGGGTCCGGTTACCAGGTGAAATGTCTTGCCAATCGGATAAGCACCCGACGCAATTGTCTCGGGCGACGGGACAATGCCGTCCAACGCCAACGCCCTGAGCGAACGCTTCTCCGCCAGGATCAGGGACAGGCTGGTGACACCAAAGCCGCATTTCAGCTTTTCGAGGATCTCTGCATTGTGCTGATCCGTGACACCGACTGGCAGGTGTTTTCGTTTCGAAGCCCTCTTCAGCGCCTCTCCCATACCATTGATGTGTTTTGCCAATATTCGGAAATCGCCATCCGTTGGCGGGCGAAGCACCAGCCGGACCGGACTGCCATCGGCCCACATGGCCCGGTCTCCCGTAAAAATCTCCAAAACTTTCGGAGTGGTTATTCCCTTGTTGGGCATGTTCTTGGGAACCGCGAACACCAGAGCCGTCTTCGCATAAGGCCTGGAGCGGGCACCTTGTGCGTATTCTTTGTCCTTCACTGGTCGCGAACTAATGCTCAGATCGATGGCGCCGGCCAGCAACGCCTTGATGCCACCGCCGCTGCCAAGGCTGGGCACGACCTGCACAGTGACGTCAGGATGAGACTTCTCATATGCTTTGGCCAAAAGCCTCATGGTGCCGAGATCACCGCCGGTACCGCCGAGCAACAGCCTGGTTGGCTTTGCCTCCACCTGGGTGGCAAACGTCAGGAGAGATATCAAAATAAGAGCGAAAGTATTCAGCGGCGCTGCCCTGCGACAGCGCTGGATGAAGTCCAGCATGGTGCTTTCCCCCGGTCGTTCTGACCTATGTGTTTTGGTGCAAGACCGAAATTTCTTCCCGGTAGCTCCACGCTTTTGATGCAATCATCACGTGTATCTTGCGGATCTATGCAACCAACAATGGATGATAAGGATTTACAATCGGTGAACTGAGACAGCATGCCGCACCGTCAAGAACCGCAGATAGGAGGTCACATCCTCAGACGGTCACTGCTCTGTTGAGATATTGCGGTATGGGGTGGCCAGGACCGGCACACCCCAAGCGTTGCCGGGCGAGGTCACCCGGCTCAACTGGCCTGAACGAAGACGATCTTCAAACCGTTAACGGCAGCCCTGATATCGCATGCAGCCGTAATAATTGCGGTTTCCATATCCCCAATTCGCGGCGCATCGGTTGCTCCAGTACTGACAGCGCCCATAGGACGGGCGATAGCCGTAGTAGCTGTAGGCCGGGGCATAGCCGTAGAAGGGAAGGCTCAGATAGATGCTCGGCCCGCCATAGTAACGGCGTCTGTGCCCTCGGCTGCGATAATAGCGGCGTTTATGTCTTCGGCTCTTGTGGGCTTTACGTTTGTGCTTGCGGCTCTTGTGGGCTTTGCGGCTACCACCACGGCGCGCTTTTTTGCCTTTTTTGCCGCCCTTCTTCACAAGCAGAAGGTCGGGTGAGGTAGCGTTATTGATCGCGTCAATAGGCTGACCGAGCGCCTTCAACGCACCGGATTGACCTGAGACTACCGCCGCAGTGGCTTGCGACAGGCCAGCTGCCATCAGCATCACAAATGTGAGGACGCAAATAGACAGTTTGGTGAAACGGGACGGGATCTCGAAACTTGTGACCTTGCCGGCCATTGTTACCTCCTTGGTTCAAGTCCCCCCGGGCAAAAGGCCCACAATTACCCCCAGTCTCTTCTACGATTCAGAAAGGACTAAGTAGTCGTTTTTTGTGTTCCTGCGGTGGCGCGGATGCGGCCATCGTTTGTAGAAGAGGGTCAAAATCCCTTGTTACCGCGGCGCAGCAGCGCAAGCGTCAAGAAGCCCTGGACAATCAGAAACAGCGACGCGGCCCAGAGATTGAGCTCAACATCGTGCGATCGGCCAACATGAACGGCGTGCAGCACACCCATGACAATGAGCAAGGCTGCGCCAATACGAACGACTTGTCTCATCTCGGCCACCTCCGCGCCTTTGATGCCTCTTCGCAAAACCGGGCAGCAGTATAGGACAAGTCAGCGGAGCCATTCAGACCTCCTCCAAACTGTGACGACATTGCGCGCGCACCCTCTTGCGCACCCCAGACCCTCATGCATATGTCTCTCGCTGCAACAGGATGCCAGGAGGAATTGAATGAGCCGCAAACCGGTCATTATCGAGCGTGACAAATGGGCTTCCGACAAACGCCTCTGGCGTGGACGGTTTGAAGGCAAAGATATCGGTACGGACGTAACGGTGTTGTTCTTCGCCACCGAGGAAGTTGGACAGGGGCCGCGCTGGCACTCCCATCCCTATGACGAAGTTTTCATAGTCCGTTTCGGCCAAGCCCTTTTCACCATTGGCGAGGAGAAGATAAAGGCGAAAGCAGGGGACATTCTGCTTGCCCCGGCGGAAGTTCCGCACAAATTCGAGAATCTGGGGCCGGGCCTTCTGGAGACAACCGACATCCACCTGAATGACCGCCGGATACAGACCGACCTGGAGGATCCGGAACACGCATAGGTTGATTGCCTTCTTTGGTTCGCCTCAAAATTACCGTAAGCTGATCGTCGTATCGCGACAGTGATAGTAAGCGAAGGGGGCCCTCCATGGGTATCTATGATTTCATAAAGGCGGCCGGCAAGGCCATTGGCATTGGCGCAGAAGACACACCGCCAACGGCGGATGACCTCAAAAAGGAACTCGATTCCTACGACCTTGGAACCGACGATGTTCAGGTCGAAGTTGATGGTGACAAGGCCATCATCAAAGGCGACGTGGCCAACCAGGACATACTGGAAAAGGCGATTGTAGCGATCGGCAACACACTCGGGATCTCAAAAGTGGAAGCGGCGGTCAGCACGCCGGACGCGCGAGACCCTGAATTCTACACCGTGAAGAAGGGTGACAATCTCTGGAAGATTGCCGAAGCCGCATATGGCAAAGGCAAGGGCCCTGAACACAAACGCATCTTTGAAGCGAATACGCCTATGCTGAAGCATCCTGACAAGATTTATCCCGGACAGGTGCTTCGCATTCCTCCGCTATAGAATTTTGGCGGGCGCCGCGCAGAATAGGCCGCACGGCGCCCGG
>Ga0209633_10003236_pt1 | contig 15135 bp, 11 predicted proteins | sample Cruoilmetagenom1_FD_187290 | JGI IMG/M metagenome (GOLD analysis project Ga0209633, IMG submission 187290) | Oil polluted marine microbial communities from Coal Oil Point, Santa Barbara, California, USA - Sample 1 (SPAdes) (version 2) | ecosystem: Environmental > Aquatic > Marine > Oil seeps ... | reverse complement strand
AAAAAAGCCACCAAAATTGGTGGCTTTTTTAATAATTTATAAAGGTATTATTTTTGTTTTAACTCGGCTAATTTATCTTTTACTTGTTTGAATTTATCTTTCATTTCCAAGTCATTATAGATTTTTTTAAGCATCACCAAAACATCATGATCTTCTGGTGCAATACCCAAAGCTTTTTCCAAAGAAGGCAAAACACTTTTATATAATTCTAATTGTTGTTTTCTATATTTATTGTACAAAGCATCATTCATCAAAACTTCATCTTTGTTTAACTCCTCAGTAATTATCTTTTCAGGAACCAATTGAATATAAACCAATCCTTTGTATGCATCAACATAATTTGGATCTAACGCAATCACTTTATCGTAATATTTTTTTGCTTCATCATATTTTTTCATTTGAAATAAAGTAGCCGCCATATTAAAATTAAAAATTTTGTTATCTGGCTCAATGGCAACCGCTTTTCTCATCGTTTCAACAAATTTTTCTTTATTGTCTTTTTTAAGATAATAATTGGCCTCACCAATCAATAAATCTAAATTATTAGGATCTTCTTTTTTGGCATCTGCAATAAATTGCATCGCTTTGGTATCATCACCTTCCTTACCATAAATATAAAGCAAATTTGATACTATTTTTGGGCGTAAGTTTTCTGAATTTTCTTTTTTCATATCGGCATAAGTACCTGCTTGCACCAATAATTTACCCGCTTTTTCATCAACTTTTTCTCTTTTGTTAGTTACTTTGTTAAGTGCGGTATAATATTCCATTATGCCAGTATAATTGCTTTTATACAATTCATCAAATAATTTTTCAGCTTTTTTATAATCTTCTGATAGCAAATAACTAAAGGCGCTTGAATATTTATAATATTCATTTTTATTCAATTTGAATACCAACTCAAAATATTTAGCTGCATCAACATATTTCTTATCGTTAAACATTTTAAAAGCAGCAGCAGAAACCTCATTTTCTATATTGACCAATACATTCTTGGCATCATCTGTATATTTGACTCTATCTATTTCTTTTTCATAGGCTTTTAAATCTTCTAATGTCTTAACAGCCGTTTGATAATTACTAAAATCTTTTCCACCTAACTTGGCATAAATTTCACCTTTGACAAATAGTATTTTTGCCTTTAACTTTTTATCCGCTTGGTCATATAAGTCAAATGCTTTATCTGCCATTGATTTTGCTTCGGTTAAATTACCTTTATCAAACAATTTTTGGGCTGATTTTACTTCTGCCTTTTGTGCAAATGCAGATACCCCTATAAATGTAATTAAAATAATTAGTACTCTTTTCATGATATTCATTTTGTTTTTTTATTATTATTTGTTTTCTTCTGTATTATTATCTGTTTTTTGATCGGTTTCTTCAGTAATGTTTTCGTCCACCTCAACTATTTCTTCTTCTTCAGTCATTACTTTGGCAACCGCTGCAATAGCATCATTATTTTTAACATTTATCAGTTTAACACCTTGTGTTGCCCTTCCCATAATTCTTAAATCTGCAACGTGCATTCTAATGGTCAAACCTTTTTTAGTGATAATCATCAAATCATCCTCATCTGTTACAGATTTTAAAGCAACCAATACTCCTGTTTTTTCAGTAATATTGATGGTTTTAACACCTTTTCCGCCTCTATTGGTTATCCTGTAACTATCAAGTGAAGAACGTTTGCCATAACCTTTTTCTGAAACAACCAAAATATTGTCTGATATATCGTTTACAGAAACCATGCCAACTACTTCATCCGTATCACTTGCAAGTTTTATGCCACGAACACCTGAAGCGGTTCTTCCCATAGATCTAATCTTACTTTCTTCAAAGCGAAGTGCTTTACCAGAACGGGCTGCCAACATAATTTGGCTATCGCCATCAGTCAATTTTGCGTCCAAAAGTTCATCACCTTCTCTAATGGTAATAGCGGCAATACCATTTTGTCTTGGTCTGGAATATTGTTCCAATGATGTCTTCTTAACCACACCATTTTTAGTAACCATCATTACGTAATTAGCATTTACATAGGCTGAATCTCTTAAATCTTTGGTATTAAGAAATGCTTTAACCGTATCGTCAGATTCTATATTTATTAAATTTTGAATAGCCCTTCCCTTAGAAACTTTACTACCTTCGGGGATTTCAAAGACACGCATCCAGAACACTTTACCTTTTTGTGTAAAGAACAATAAATACTCATGATTACTCGCTACAAATATATGTTCTAAAAAGTCTTCTGTTCGTGTAGAAACACCTTTTTGTCCGGTGCCACCTCTTCTTTGGGCTTTGTATTCAGACAATAAACTTCTTTTGATATAACCGGCGTGTGAAATGGTGATAACCACTTTGTGATCAGGAATTAAATCTTCCATACTTACATCACCACCGGCAAAATTAATCTCTGTACGTCGTGCATCTCCAAACTTATTTTGCATCTCGATCAATTCATCTTTTATGATTTGCATGCGTCGCGCTACTTTATCTAAAATATCTTTGAGGTCGGTAATCGTTTTCATCAAGTCTTCGTACTCTAAGTGTAGCTTGTCTTGTTCCAGTCCAGTTAATTGACGCAAACGCATCTCTACAATAGCACGTGCTTGAATTTCGCTTAGTTTAAAGCGTTGAATTAATTTCTCTCTGGCTTCTTCCGTATTTTTTGAGCCACGAATAATAGCAATTACCTCATCTATATTGTCTGAAGCAATAATTAATCCTTCTAATATATGCGCTCTTTCTTCTGCTTTTCGCAATTCGTATTGCGTTCTTCGCGTAACAACCTCATGTCTATGTTTTACAAACTCACGAATTATATCTTTAAGATTAAGCATTTCAGGACGTCCATTGACCAATGCAATATTATTCACATTAAAAGTAGATTGCAAGGCTGTGTATTTAAACAATTTGTTCAACACGACATTCGGAATTGAATCGCGTTTTAAATAATACACGATACGCATTCCTTTACGATCGGATTCATCCTTAATATCTGCAATACCTTCTAATTTTTTATCGTTAACCAAATCAGCCGTTTTTTTAATCATATCTGCTTTGTTAACTTGGTAAGGAATTTCGGTTACCACAATGGCTTCACGACCTTTTATTTCTTCAAAATGCGACTTGGCACGTAAAACAATTCGACCTCTACCCGTCATAAAGGCATCTTTAACACCTTGATAACCATATATAATTCCGCCTGTAGGAAAATCCGGTGCTTTGATATACTCCATTAAAGCATCAATATCTATATCATTATTATCAATATATGCCATTGTTCCATTGATTACCTCCGTCAAATTGTGAGGCGGCATATTGGTTGCCATCCCAACAGCAATACCTGAAGCACCATTAACCAGCAAATTTGGAATTTTGGAAGGTAAAACGGTTGGTTCTTGTAAGGTATCATCAAAATTATTTGCAAAATCGACGGTTTCTTTATCGATATCTTGTAGCATTGCTTCAGAAAGCTTTTGCATACGCACCTCTGTATAACGCATAGCAGCCGGACTGTCACCATCGACAGAGCCAAAGTTACCTTGACCGTCAACCATCATATAACGCACACTCCAATTTTGCGCCATACGCACCATCGCATCATAAACTGAACTATCGCCGTGTGGGTGATACTTACCCAAAACTTCCCCTACAATTCTTGCAGATTTTTTATAAGATTTGTTTGAAGCCAAACCCAAACCATGCATGCCAAAAAGCACCCTTCTATGAACGGGTTTCAAACCGTCACGCACATCGGGCAATGCTCTGGAAACGATGACTGACATTGAATAATCAATGTAAGATGACTTCATTTCTTCTTCAATGTTAATAGGAATTATTCTCTCTTCACTATTCATAAAAATTCATTTAATAATTTAGAACGGCAAGATACTATTTTTCTATGAAATAACAGGTGTTTTTAAGCTAAAAAAACACACAAATCAACACATTATTTTATTATTTAACAGCATCAGATGCCAAATATTTTATATTCGCTTAAAAGTCTTATTAATAGACATATAACTAAAAATTAAATCAATATACAAATGCATAAATTAATATATCATAAAAGAACATATTTATAACAAAATTTAATGAAATTTTCACAAAAACAACATTACATTTATACCAATATCTATTAAAAAAGTAGTTAAAACTTTATTAATATAAAATACAATTCAAAGGATTTTTATACTTTTACAAAAAAATAAATATTTAAAGAACAAATTCAGTAGCATCACTATCACGTGACATACAAAAAATCCTTATGAAAATACATTTTCTCATATTATTATTTTTTTTTCTTCACTTCTCTTACGGGCAAGACGACTCAGAGGAAACTTATTATAGAGGTACATTATATAATCAAATGAGCAAACAGGTATTGGTTAGCGCCAACATCATCAATTTATCATCTTATAAAGGCACCTCATCAGACGATAGAGGTATGTTTAACATTCCTGCGAAAGTTAATGATTCTATTTTTATTTCTTTTCTAGGGTACAAGCCAATCAACATCAAAATTACTTCTGAAAATTTGTTAAAACACCATAGTATTTATATGTCCGAAGCACCTTACAGTTTAGAGGAAGTAGTCATTCACGGTCATCAACTGACGGGCAATTTAAACATCGACGTCAATCTGATACCCATACAAGTTCCTATCAATATTAATCAATCCATCTTTGCTTCTTTTGGCAATCCCAGCCCTAATGCATTGACAAGAATCAATGACGTTTTGCGTGAAATTCTAAATCCGGTAGATTTAATCTACAATATTTTTAGTACCAAGGGAAAAGACATGCGCCGTCTTAAAAAAATACAGAAAGAAGAAAAAGTCAGGGAAATTTTGGCGTCCAAATTCGACAGAGAAATACTTTCGCGTTTGTTGAATATTGACAAAAAAGATGTTTACAGAGTCTTAGATATGTGCAATTATTCCGAGGAATTCATCACCAAAGCCAACGACTTACAAATACTAGAAGCAATTTTGAATTGCTACAGCAAATACGACCGTTATTTTGACAAAAAGGGCAAGCCTAATCCTTAATCATTGTAGTTTGCTTATTAAAAAAACCAATAACTTTTTGAAAATATTTCTTGCCGCCAACTTGCCAAATATTACTATGACTGGCTTTCTTTATCAACAATAATTCCTTATTATTTGTTGGCAATTTATCATAAATAAGCTGGCTATTCTTTGGATTAATTTTTTTATCATCCAGTCCATGAACAAGCAGTATTGGTTGTTGTATTTTGTTTACAATATCAATTGGATTTATTTCTTTAGGACAAAAATCTGCCATTTCTCCAGAACGACTTAACAAAAAATCATTTATAAAAGGGGCATCAAGATGCAAAAAATAAGAACTGTAATCACCCATTATTTGTTTATAATTGGCGTAAGGGCTTTCTAAAACAGCAAATTGAATCCGATCGTCATTTGCCATTGCTTGCAAACTAATTGCCGACCCTAATGAATGCGCCCAAATACCAATTTTTCCTTTAACATCTTGTGAATCATGTAGGTATGTGATAAGTCGAGAAATATCATCCTTTTCTTTATACCCAAATGTACAAAATTGCCCTTCACTCGCACCGTGCGCTCTTAAATCTAAAGCAATTGCATTATACCCATTTTGGGTCAATAGATTTATCACCGGCAGAAATTTTTCTTTATTTGACCGAATGCCATGCACTAAAATAATATTTGCTATTAAAGGCTTCTGCGTAAAATACATATTGGCAGTTAACAACAAATTATCATTTGTTTTAAAATATATCTTTTTAAAATCAGAGGTTGTTTTTACAATATTTTTCTTAGGCGTATCATAAAATGCCGTTCGAGCCGTTTCAATAAAAGGATTTTTAATTTCCACAACAAATTTAGGTGCATAAAAATACATGAACAAAAAAACAAGAATGCTCAGAAAAGAAAATCTAAAAATGGTTTTTTTTAACAAAACAAATACTTTCTAACTTAAAAAATCTTAAAATCCCGGGTAAAAATTAATACCAAAATAACCTTTTTTACCACTTGACAAAGTAAGTGGAAAAGCATAATAAGGCTGAATAATAATTTGCCCAAACAAATTAAGCCTCGCAGAAATACCCGTACTGTAAATAGGATATCGCACATTTCTATCATTTGCATCTTTATGCAAAGACAAGTCATTACTCGAATTCCAAATCAAACCCGCATCTACAAATAAATTTATATCGGTAAAAAACATTCCCGATTTTATCAAAGCCAATCTTTTAGGTCCTGTAAAAGGTATTCTAAATTCAAAATTTGCCAGTAACATCTTACTACCCATCAAATCGGTGTACCATAAACTTGAAGCATCAGACAAAGAGCTCTCATACATAGCATCAAAAGAATAGCCCCGCACAAAAAAGTCATAACCTAAATACAAAGGTGGAAGAATTCCGCCATCTTGATATGTTTTTTCTGAATCAGGTCCAAAACGATTGTAATGGCTCAACTTTAAAGCAAAAGTAACCGGTTTTACAAATATATATTTTCGATAATCAAAGGTAAAAGCTGTTAAGTCATTTTTACCAAAATATTTCTGCATGCCCATTCTAAAACGTTGTCCTTTCATGGGAGCCGTCAAACCAAAAACCGTATTATCACCTACAAATGCAGTATTTAGTTCATGAAAATTAAAACCAGAAGGTGCCGGCTCATCTCTTTTTTCAGTTCCATAAAAATAATTATAATAACCCGTATAAGGGTCGTAATAATCAAAATAGTTGTTAAAACTGGTAATTTTATAGGAATAATGAGCAAGCGAGCCACCAAATTCCGCCCGCAAAGATTTTGAAAATGGATAACTTGAAAACAAACCCAATTTTTCTTCAAACATTCTTACAGTATAAATTTTATAATTATCCACATCTGTTACATTACCATTAATTTCAATTTGCTCTCTTGCAACACCTTGATAGTAATTGGTATAAGGAATATGCGATACCGAACCACCCCATCCAATACGATGTTTTTGATTCATATAAGCACCCATTAATGCAAAATCATACACTTCTCCATTTAATGAAGCTGCTGTGTATAATTGATGTTGCCCTAAAATATCGCTAAAAATCATACTAATACCACCCATCATACCAGTACCATACATAGATGACGTGCCAATACCCAAACCAATATTGCTAACATAATCCAATTTGAATTTGGCTTTATATGGTTTTTGATTAGCAGATATTTTTAAATCACTATACTTATTACGCAACAATCGCTCGACCAAATTGCTATTCAAATCGGTGTTTGGTGGTAACAAAGAAGGTAATATATTTACTTTTGTTTGTGTAATATGGTCATTATAAAAAGCAGAAACATCACTTTTTGCCAATTGATATTGATGTTTATAAAAATAATTATATACAATTTCATCGGACTCATGATTAATGCTAAATGCAGGCGAAAACTTGGTAATACCCGAAATACCTGTGTAATAACGCGTCAGCCTATAAACTTGTTGGGTTGTCACATCGTATTTATACAAATCTCTAAATCCATCAAAATCAGATAAAAAATAAACAATCGATGCATCGGAATTATATTGAGGATTAAAATTATTGCCTCCCGGTAAAATACTTGGATAGGATTTTTCTAAAGTTTGAACATCTAAAACACCAATATGATACCTTATGGGATATAATTCTCTTTTTATATAATAATAATCGGTCGAAAAAATTATTTTTTTACCATCTTGCGACCAACTTGGTTGCATTTCTGCATAAATATCATGGGTTAATTTTTTGGTTTTATGTGTTTTAAAATTATACAGAAGCAAATCGGAAATGCCATCATCTTGCCCCAACAACAACATATTCTCCCCATCCGGAGACCACGCCGGATAAGAGAAAGATTGCAAATTTTCAATATCGATAATTTGTGTTACTTTCTTTTTTGATACATCTACAATTGCCAATTGATTTTTACCTTGTTTAAAGATAACAAAGGCAAATTTCTTACTATCGGGCGACCAAGTCCCCGCAGATTCAAAAGCATCGATGGCATCGATATGTTTATTCATAGATTTTGAAGCTATTCTGTGCATTTTTTCGGTAGCCAAATCTACTACATACAAATCCATTGACAGAACATTTTTCTCCGATAAAAAAATCATCTTTTTCCCATCAGGACTAATGACCGGAGAGACATTCATCGTGCCGGCATTGTTGTCATCAAACAAAATTTTACCTTTGATTAGCGTATCTCTTCCTTTCATAAATTGCTTGTAATAATCAACATTTGCTTGTTGCCATTGCTTGGAAAGACTATCCATTTTAACACCCAAAATAGTATCTGTTGCTTTTTTAAATCCAAATCGTAAGGTGCTATAAAATAATGGAACTACTTTGTCATCACCGTATTTACCACCAATATAAGCCCAAAAATCTTGTCCAAATCTATAGGGAAAATATTTGCTTTTATACAAATCTTTAATCAGGGGAAAATCATTGTTCACAACAGCATCACGCATCCACATTGCAGTATGCCCATCATATCTGCCCAAGGATAAATACTCTGCCATTCCTTCCACCATCCATAACGGTGTATTGCTTAGATTATTGAAAGAGAGTGAATCGTCAGATTTTACAATATTATATTGAAAAGCATGCACCATTTCATGACCTATCACGTGTTTTGTTTGTCCAAAAGATGGACGCACCGGCATTGTAATTCTATTCTTTAAAGCTTCCGTAACCCCACCTGTTCCTACGCTAACATCACCTGAAATAGTAGTGGTTTGCTGAAAATCAGCATGATTATTATACAAAATAACAGGAATTCTATAATCGATAGTATCATGAAAAATACGCATATGACGTTTATACCACTGCTCGCTTGTTTTTGAGAAAAACTGCTTTAAAGAATCATTTTTTAAACAAGTATATAATTCTATATGAGGTGTTTCATAAACTTTAAAGTCAAACTGTTCATAACGAGGTTTGTTACCCCCAAAATATTGCGCTTGCAATCCAAAATTAGAAAGCAATAATACACCCCATAACATCCATCTTATTTTCATAATATTTTATTATAATTATTTCATATTGCTATTAAACTGTCATTTTTTATACCGTTTTAATCAAAATTTTTATCTGTTCCAATCGCTGCTTTTTGCACATTTAATACATCATCAATAGGTGTGTTTTTTCCAATAAATGCAACAATTTCACAATTATTAATATCGGATATTTCACTTGGTATAACACTTGAATAATGATATACAAAAGTATGATTGACTTGGGTTTCATTTTTAGGTATTTGCGTTCCCATTACACCGTTTAATGCCACTCTTAACGTATGTTTGTGCTCAAAATTTGGAATAGGATTTTGTCCACCGTAATACGTTGTACTATTTGATTGATCAGCAAATAAGGCATTTTCAGTAATATAAACCACTAAAAATAAATCTGCATCGGACATATTCATATCAAAACGACTTTTTACATCAATTGTAAGATTACCGGCATTTACACTAGAATTTATAGCCAAACCCAAAGCTTGATGCTTTTGAATTTTTTGTTGCAAAGAACCTACCTGTTCATCCCAAACTGTATTTCTATTAAGAAAAGGCGTCGGAAATGCCGAAATATGATAAGGCGTGGTTAAATCACTAACATTTACAAAACCAAAAGGATCTGTTACTTGTGGGGGATGTGAAAAATGCACGCCAACCGGAATAATATGTTGATCCTGGTTTACAGCTTCTTCCAAATGAAAAGCGACACGCGGACAATTAACACACCAAGTACCTGTAAAATCCTCCACCAATACTTTGGTGCTATGTCGGGGTTCTATGACGTTAATAGTTAAAGCATCACTTTCTTTAGTAGTGCCATCTACACTAATATCTGCTTTGACCTGATACGCCCCTGCATTATGAAAACGCAAAACGGCGGCGCTTTGCGGCACGCCATCGATATAAAAAGTTACGTTAGCTGAAATGTCATTACCAGAAGCATCTTTGGCAACAAATGTTGTATCATAATCCGTGACAACCTGATTTCCATATACACTTTCAATATATATTTTACTGTTGGCATCTATCCCCTCTTCCTTAATATCACAAGATGTAAAAAATACTGCTAAAAAAACAAACGCCAAAAAAAATCTATTCATAATAAACTACTTTATAATGTGGGATAAAAATAAGAAAAAAAATGATACCGTAAATGATTTATACAACTTGAATATTCAACAAAAATAATGCCTAAACCATGTACTAAAAAAACTTTAACATATTGCTTGACAATTTATTAATGAATATGGCAATGACCATGGTCATGTTCGTGGTCATCAATACCGGGGTCTTTTCGCTCCGCACCATCCATCAACCAATCCATCAAATCTTGCGCATCGGTAAAAATTCTTGCTTGTACTTGCGTATTATTAACTATTACATCTTTAGGAAGTTGCATAATGTTTAGGTCATTTAACAAAAATGCCATTCGATAAACTTTATGCGAAGCTATTTTTGGCAAAATATATTTTAGAAACCAGTCTGCTGTATCCTGACTAATCAAGCCTTCCATCATGCGCCAATCTACAAAAATCTGATTGGCACGTTTATAAATACGCTTGTTTAAAAAATTGACAAATTCGTGATAAATCCCCTCTTCATCCATAAAACCGGCATAATCTGTCCAATAAAAATGCATAAGATATTGTAATTCCAAATAATTAACTTTGGTAAATTTAGAACTGTAAAGAATCATATTATTTATATTTAAGTACATTAAAATGCGAATGTAAATGTATAAAAAAGGAAAGAAACAGACACTATCATAAAACATAATTAATTTAGATAGCATCATTTAAAAAACCAGCCAATAATTATTCCTAATATTAGTTATTTCGGATGCACTTGCAACAAAGCTTTTATGGGAAAATGATCTGAAAAATTTACATAATTAAGTGTTTCAAACTGTAATACATCGATTCTTTTATCAGGCAAAATAAAATCGATTCTCAAGGGCACAAATTTATATTTCCAAGTAATACCAAATCCCTGCCCCGCCTCGACAAATGCGTCATTCTTATTATCTTTTAGTATTCTATATGGCGCGGAAAAAGACGTATTGTTAAAGTCGCCGGCAATAATTGTTTTCAGTTTTGTTTTTTCAATATGTTCTGCAACCAATTTTGCCTGCGTTTGTTGTCGGTCAAAAACACGTCTCAATTTTGAAGACACCTCTGATTTGTTTTGAGATATCAAATCTTCTGGATGCACAATCATATAAGATTGTAAATGAACATTATATACCCTAATGGTGTCATTGCCTAATAGAATATCTGCCCAAATAGCATTGTTATAAGTATCTTTAAAATTAAGTGTTCCTTTATCAATAATTTTATTTTTACTAAAAATAGCCAATCCCACTTTTCGTTTTTTTCCTTTTAGAGCAATTTGATGATATGAAAATTGTTTAAAATTGGTTTGCGCATCTTCTCTAAACTCTTGCAAACAAACAATATCAGGGTTTTGATCCTTGATATAATTAGAAATATCAACATCTACGCCCTTGCGTTTGATCCACTCGTAAGCATTGAACAATCTAACATTGTAACTCATCAACACAAATCCTTTTGGTTCTTCACGATGTGCACCCTTCCACTGAAATACAGATCTAATATTATTATAATTAATCAACAAAATTAACAGCGAAATAAACATATATTTTTTAAACTGTAGCAACCAATAAAGCACAAATAATAGATTTAAGAGCACGATATATGGAAAAATCAAACTCAATACAGATAAAACTGACAAAAACCCAACGGGCAAATAAGGTGCTATAAATGCCAAAAGCAAAAGCAATGCTACTATATAATTGAGAAATAAAATTATTTTCTTTATAAATGATAAATTTTTCATACTTTTAACCACAGATTTTTACAAACTATAAAAGTATGAAATTAGACTTAATACCCAAAATAAAACACACAAATTCCGGACAATTTTTTCTTTTAGCAGGTCCTTGTGCCATTGAAGGCGAAGAAATGGCGATGAAAATTGCTGAAGAAATCCTTGCATTGTCCAATAAATATAAAATTCCTTACATTTTTAAAGGAAGTTTTAAAAAGGCAAACCGATCGCGTTTAGATAGTTTCACCGGTATTGGTGATGAAAAAGCCTTAAAAATATTACAAAAAGTCTCAAAAACATTTGATATACCAACCGTTACCGACATTCACTTGCCCGAAGATGCAGCATTAGCTGCTGAATATGTAGATGTTTTACAAATTCCGGCATTTCTGGTCAGACAAACCGACTTGGTTGTAGCGGCTGCCAAAACAGGCAAAGTTGTCAACCTTAAAAAAGGACAATTTATGAGTCCCGAAAGTATGCAATTTGCCGTAGATAAAGTTTTGCAATCCGGCAACAAACAAGTTGCAATAACCGAAAGAGGAACAATGTTTGGCTATGGCGATTTAATCGTTGATTTTAGAGGTATTCCGGTGATGCAACAATACGCTCCGGTTATTTTGGACATCACACATTCTTTACAACAGCCCAATACCGCCAGTGGTGTTACAGGTGGACGCCCCGAAATGATTGAAACCATTGCCAAAGCAGGAATGGCAGTAGGTGTAAACGGCATATTTTTAGAAACACATTTTGATCCGGCAAGTGCCAAATCAGATGCTGCAAATATGCTTGCACTAAACAAATTGGATGGTTTGTTAAATAAATTAACCGAAATACATCAATTAAACCAGTCATTTTAAGCATAAATTAATCATTGTCAAACTAATAAAATACTACAGACAAAAGAATAATTAATAAATACATGAACAAAATCAATTTAAGCATCCTATTCATTGCCATTAGTTCTTTTTTATTTGCACAGAACAAAAATAATGTAAAGTCATACCTCAACAAAAAAGCGCCAAACTTAGTTTATGGAAAATGGATTAGTGAAAAACCTGAATTAGAAGGAAAATTCATCCTAATAGATTTTTGGGCAACTACTTGCAGCCCTTGTAGGGCAAACATACCCGAATTAAATAGTATTCAAGAAAGGTTCAAAGAAAAATTAGTGGTAATAGGTTTAAGTTTTGAAGCAGAGAACAAAATTAAGCAGATGAAAACACCCATCATAAAATATTCTCTATCAACTGACATTCATTTCAACACATTACGAGAAATGAAATTGCGCAATATCCCTTATGTACTACTCATCGACCCATCTGGGTATGTAAGATGGGAAGGACTTCCTATTTATATAAAACACAGGCTTACCGAAAAAGTTATATCAGACATCATAAATAAATACCAAACAAAATAAATATTAAATATCTAAAACACCTTTATTTTCTATGTAATTTCGCTTAATCATTTCTATACTACGAATACTTTTTTCAAGCCACTTTATATAAGTCTTACTTTTTGCGTCTTCAGAAAGTTGCCAATTTATATCGGACTGATGCAAACGCTCGGTCAACGAATTCATAATAAGCGCAGCCGCTACACTTATATTAAAACTCTCGGTAAAGCCATGCATCGGGATTTTAAGAAATACATCGGCTTGTTGCTTTACAACATCGGACAAACCGTTTTTTTCTACACCAAAAAAAAATGCAGAAGCTTTGCTTATATCAAAATCTGGCAACAAAACATCATCGTTATGGGGCGTCGTAGCGACAATCTGATAACCCTGTTTTTTTAACGCATCTATACTGCCTTGTGTATCGTCATATCTATGAATATCCAACCACTTTTCAGCGCCTTTTGCTATTTTATGCGATAATTTAGGATCATATATTTTTTGAATAATATGCAAATCTTGCCAACCAAACACATCACTACTTCGCACAACGGCACTTACATTATGCATTTGATATAAATCTTCTAATGCTACCGTAAAATAACGCGTACGTTGTTGCAAAACTTTTTTTAAAATCTTTTTACGATTTTCAGTCACAAAAGTTTCCAAATACTTAATATAGTCTTGTAATGCATTATTATCCATCTAAAATCTTGCTTTAATTAATAAATTACTGTTTTAGATTGGATTCTTTCCAATGACTATAAGGGTCAATTGTGCTGTGATTGTGATAATCGTGTTTAGGATGTTTAATCGCTTCGTAAATACGACGCTGTACTTCACTCCTAAAATTTAACTGATACATTAATTTATTGGCCATCGTAGGAAAAGTACGATTGGACAAGAAAATATACACAATCTCCTCTTCGGGATCAGCCCAAACCATAGTTCCTGTAAATCCTTGATGCCCAAAACTCTTACTGGAAATCTCTTCAAAAGTAGGCCCAGAAACGCCTTTAAACTGGGGTTTATCCCAACCCAAACCACGACGCACGCTGTCTTTAGCAAAATATCGATGGTTAAATGCCCTTTCTGTCGTACTGGAAACATAACGTCTATCACCATAAACACCTTTATTTAAATGCATTTGCAGCAACTTTGCTAAATCATTAGCATTGCCAAAAAGTCCTGCATTTCCCGAAACGCCATCGAGCATTGCAGCACCCATATCATGAACACGTCCACGTAATATTTGATGGCGATAATATTTATCATTTTCAGAGGGTGCAATTCGATTTTTAGGAAATCTATCCAAAGGTCTAAACCCAAGCGTAATTGCCCCAAGCGGTTTATAAAAAAGCGAATCTAAAACTTTATCCATTCGGACATGTAAATTATCATCGACATATTTTCTAAATAAATAAAAAGGTAAACCACTATATACATATTTTAATTTTTCATATTGCGGCACTTTGGCAATTGTGTCCCAAACATGGTATAAATAATCGTTTTTTAAATATAGATTTTTGGCTACTTCAATATTAAATTTACTACTTGGTTTTTTACGATAAAAGGCTCTCAAAGGTTGTTCATTTTTTTGATTAAGCGTTTCTATATAAAAAGGAATCCATGATTTAATTCTGGCATAATGCGATAAAGCTTCTTTTACAGTAATCGTATCTTTGTTCGTTCCTTTAAGATAGGGCATCACCTCACCCAAAGTCTCATCCAATCTAAACATTCTGTGATCAAAAAGCTTCATCATTAAAGTAGTGGACGCCATCACTTTGGTTACCGAAGCCAAGTCATATAAATCAGTCTTTTCTACCTTTCTTT